>Ga0193747_1000379_pt1 | contig 15764 bp, 20 predicted proteins | sample L1m2metaG_FD_143048 | JGI IMG/M metagenome (GOLD analysis project Ga0193747, IMG submission 143048) | Soil microbial communities from a riparian zone of the East river system, Colorado, United States - L1m2 | ecosystem: Environmental > Terrestrial > Soil > Riparian zone | place: USA: East River...
CCTGGATGGACTGGATCAGGTCGATCCAATTCGCATTTGTGTTGGTTACCAGCTATACGGAAAACCGCTGGATGTTCCGCCGTGTGACGCAACTCAACTGGCGAATTGCGAGCCGGTCTACGAAGAAGTCGCTGGCTGGAACACGTCTACACACACTGCACGCAAATTTTCGCAGCTTCCTTCGGCCGCGAGAAAATATGTCAGATACATCTCCGAACTGGCCGGTGCAAAACCCTCCATGGTGAGCGTCGGTCCCACGCGCGGAGAGACAATCATTCTGTAACTCCGTCAGCACAGCCAACGGAGAAGGCGGTAACGTGCGCTGTCCTCAGCGCAGAAGCGCACCACAGCAAGAACTCCGCTGAGGACAGCGGACACTACAGCTGCTGGCTGCGGTTCCGTCAATTTGGATTCGAGTTCGCCACCGCTGATATTTGCCTTTCTGCAGCAAGTTCCAACAGTTAAGCACTCAACGATGTCTTCGAGCATTAAGACTGTTCCCCGCCATATCGCCATAATCATGGATGGCAACGGTCGTTGGGCGAAGTCGCGCGGACTGCCTCGCATCAAAGGCCACGAAGCCGGTGCCCAGGCAGTTCGAGAATGTGTCGAAGGTTGCGGCGAGTTGAAGGTGGAATATCTCACGCTTTACGCGTTCTCCGCTGAAAACTGGCAGCGCCCAAGAGCGGAAATCATCGCGCTGATGCGTTTGCTGGAAAAATTCTTGAAGGAGAAAACGCCGGAATTGCTCGAGAAGAATGTGCGTCTTCAGGCAATTGGCCGGTTGACTGATCTGCCCCAAAGCGCCCAGGAACAACTTCACAAGAGCATCGAGCAAACTGCCGGAAACACTGGTCTCACGCTCGTTCTGGCACTCAGTTATGGCGGCCGACTCGAGATTATCGACGGCATCAAAAGTTTGCTTCGCGCCATCGAACTAGGGCATATCGACAGGGCGATGATCGATGTCGCGATGTTTAGCAAACATCTTTACACGCGTTACTATCCTGATCCCGACCTTCTTATCCGCACGTCCGGCGAAATGCGGCTCTCGAATTTTCTGCTGTGGCAAACTTCCTACACGGAGATGTACGTCACGCCAAAACTGTGGCCTGACTTCAAAAAACAAGATCTAGCCGCCGCAGTCGAAGAATTCGGCCGCCGCCAGCGACGTTACGGAGCGGTGGAGTAGGCGAACGTCAGGCTGATGAGATGTAGCTGGTGCGCGAGAAGCACAAATTCGTGTTTATTCGGGTGCATTAGTGGTTACAAATGGACAGCGATATGAGATTCGAAGGTCAAGTTGCGGTTGTCACCGGAGCAGGGCGAGGCATTGGACGCGCGATTGCTTTGCGCTTCGCCAGTGAAGGCGCGCGTGTGGCGTGCGTGAGTCGGACGGAGGAAAACGCAAAGAAGACTGCTGACGAAATCAACGGTCTCCGGAGTGAATCGGCAAAAGCGTACGCAGTCGATGTCGCAGACCATGCAGCAGTGCAAAAAATCGGCGCTCGGATTTTGGAGGATTTTGGTCGGGCCGATATCCTGGTGAACAACGCGGGTGTGACGCGCGACGCGCTTGCGATGCGAATGTCTCTCGAAGATTGGGACGCTGTCATCAACACCAATTTGCGCGGCGCGTTTAGTTTTATCCACGCGTTAGTTCGCGCGATGACCAAGCAGCGCAATGGCCGCATCATCAACATCAGCTCGGTGATCGGTTTGATGGGCAACGCCGGGCAGACAAATTACGCGGCGAGCAAGGCAGGCTTGATCGGGCTAACCAAATCGCTCGCGCGTGAGCTGGCCAGCCGCAATATCACCGTCAATGCCGTGGCGCCAGGTTTTGTCATGACCGACATGACCGTCGGGCTATCCGATCAAGTTAAGGATACGATTCACAGCAAAATCCCACTCGGCAGGACCGGGACGCCGGAGGAAGTTGCCGCCGCGGTAGCATTCCTCGCATCGCCAGAAGCCGCTTACATTACGGGCCAGGTGCTTAGCGTCGATGGCGGCATCGTGATGTGATTTCTGTAACGGGCGGTCTCCGCCGAGCGCGCCACCCCTTGGACGATTGAGCCAATGCGCGTCTCACAGAGACGCGGCTACAGCTCAGGCCCGTTGCACGATTGTCACCCGGCCTTCCGCTACGAGAACCGCCGCGGCCGAAAGGATAAACTCGTAAACCGTGTTTGCGCCTTCGCCGTAAAGACGCGTCGCCGAAATTTGAAGCGGCAAATGAATGTAATCTAGTCGTGTTACGTGTAAGCGTCCGTCCCGGAGCGCAGCCAGATATCCGGGTGGCGCAAGTGTACCCGCAGCGCGCGCTCGCAAACCGCCGTGAACAGCCGCCGCTTGCGCACCATATTCGAAAGCGTGCAGGGCAGACAAGCGCCCTTGGCGACGCAACGGATTTGCCGGATCACGATGCGTACTACTGAGGCACGCGATCGATCGATCGTCCCACTGCACGACTTCATCCAATAGGCACATCAGATCGGAGTGGGGGATCAGCGTGCGAATTTCTGCTTTGTTGATTGTAATATGATTCGCCATTGCAGCGGCCCAGCACGGTTCACCAGCATTGGTCGCCCACAAAACATACGAAGAATAAAGATTCGGTGTTGCCTTCCACGAAATCTTTCGTGTCTGTTCGTGTGTTTGGTCGATAGTTTTTGTTGTTCAATCCCAGAACGAATAAAAGTTGAACCAGTTGTAAGGCGCCAGACGCGCATAATGCTCCAGTCGCGCGACGTAGCGCTGCATCCACGACTGAATTTCATCGGCGCGATGCTCCCGATTCAACACGATCTCGTCGGCGAAATGTTCGAAGTAAATGTCGTAGCGATTCCCGCCGCGGTAGAGGCCGAAGAATAAAATGACGGGGCAATGCATCATGGCAGCTAGCAACATCGGGCCGGCCGGCATGGTGGCAGGCGCGCAAAGGAAGTCACAGCGGGTTGTCTTATCGGCGCCGAAAACGCGATCGCCTAACATCCCGACGAAGCAGCCCGCATCCAGACTCTCCCTGGCCCTGATCAATGTATCCGGTCGGTCAGGTGCGATCACCGTGTCGGCAATCGTTGGATTTAGCCCATCGAAAAACCGGCTGATATTCTGGTTATGCGCAATGTCCATTAACACCTTAAGCGAAAAGCCTCGCTGCATCACCCCGAGCGCCCGTAGCACCTCGAAGCTGCCCAGGTGAGAGCCTAACAAGATGCAGCCTTTGCCGTTTTCATTTTGGCGCTGCAACAGTTCTTTCCCATGGATTGTGACGCAGAACCGGTCGAATTCACCGCGCAACAAATAAACGCGATCCAGAATCGTAGCGGCAAAATAATAAAAATGACGCAACACGTGCCACCAGCGGACTGAATTGCCGTGCGCCCGTTTCAGGAATTCGTAAGACGCCCGCCGCGCCGTATGTGCCGTAATCAGGAAGTAAACTGTGATCGGATATAACAACAGCCTCGCTAGCGGCCGACCGACCCGCTCGGCGATCCAGGCGACCACTCCCAGCGACGCCGGTGTGCCGCGCTCAGGCAGGCTCACCCAGCGATCTGCTTCCGAACGCTTGGGGCTGAGAGTTTCCGAAATCATTTTGCGGTTCCCGTGTTTTGCCCGCAAATCGCGCCGGTGAAAAAATGCGGGTAGATCTCGCGGATTCGCTCGATATCGGGCGAAATCTCCGTCCGCGCGAAGCCCGCTCGCAAAAAAGCGCGACGCCATTGCTCGCCAGTCAGAAAACCGGGGCTTGGACGAATTTCCGGATCCGTTTCCACATTGGTAAAACTGTCCAGAATTTGAAACATTAGTTCGGGATACATTGGCTGGTTATCGTAAGGCCGCACACATTCGCCGATGACGAGCCAACCGCCCGTAGCAAGCGCCGAGCGCGCTTCGTTCAAGCTAAACACGAGATTCTTTGAGATGTGCATGACGTTAACAGCGTACACCAGATCGAATTCTTCCGAAGCGATCCCTTGCGCGTTCCACGGCAAATCGAGATCGAGCGGCGTCCATTCCAGCGGGAGGTTCGGATATTGCGCCGCTAATTTGCGCTGATTGCAGCGCCGGAAATACGCGTTTGGCTCAGTAACGACGTAGCGTTCAAGTCGCGGCAAAAGCTCGCGTTCACCGAGTAGCGTTAGCAAAATCTCCGTAGCGCTGCCAGTGCCGGCGCCGATTTCCAGAACTCGCAGCGCCGGTTGGGAGGAAAGACGATCTGCGGCTGCAGCAGCACCTACCCAGTTGTTTACTGCGTACGTCAGATTGTCATTGTGAAAATAGTTGAGCCACAGCGGGACGCCTTTGGGTCCTAGCAGATTTTGATCACCGCTTTTTTCGCCGGTCGCAACAATCTCATAAAGCCTTGCGGCATGGTCCAACAAATCCAGGGTCGCCGCGTTTCCGGGATCAATATTGAGTGCGAGGGCGCGCAAGCATTTGAGATCGGGTTGCCATGGTGTCTTCCGCAAGCGATAGGACCGGGTCCCGCTGTCACTTTGCACTTCGACGCAGCCAGTTTCTACGAGGCGCGTTAGGATCCAATGTAGGGGAAGCCTGAAGCGCGGCTGAAAACCGAGAACGCTGCAAAGCTCATCAGCTGATCGCCACGCGCCAAGCTGTTCCATCAGGTTCAATCGGCCTAACAAATCGACAGCCAGTTCGATGCTGTAGCGCTCCATCAATTCGATGTTTTGATATAAGCGCTCGCTGAATATCGCCGGCGGAAATTCTTTGAGACACTCGGCGAGGCGTGGGTCGCTTCGCTCGGTTTCAAATTTTGGCGCCTCAAGTAACGGCGCGTTCATCGACTCATTCTGCTCCCCAAGCGACTTCAAGTTGACCTTCGACTATTACGCGGTCTGCCGCGCGACAGCAAAAATTGACCTCCGCAGCGTGCTCATTTCTCACGGAGAGAGAAATCGTGAATGCCTGTTCCGGCTGGAGTGGCGCAAGGAACTTCACCATTCGTATGCCGGTGAGTTGCGAGTCCTGACGCCATTCAATCAGCGCTGCGAGCACTTCGTCGAGGATTACAACCCCGGGCACGAGAGGCGTATCGGGAAAATGCCCCGGCAAAGTTGGGTGATTCGCGCGGATTATACGGATAGCTTCAAAGGTCATCCGCGAATTGTCTCTTCTGCATCAGATCAGGCGACCGTGCGCTCTGCTTGCTTCTGCTCCCGCTTGGCTGAGTTAGACCAAATCGCTGGCAATATGTCGCGAACACACCGAGCACTTGGTCCGCGCGAGCGCCAAAGTGCGATAGATCGTATCGGTGATTGGCGGATTGTCTTTTGGCCTGGCTGGCAACGAGGACGCGCATCCGTCGCTCTGCTTCATGCGACAGCGACCAGCCGAAATATTCATAGATCCGCCGAACTGCGCGAATGGGTTCGTGGCGAATCTCGTCATATTGGATGTCGCAGATTCGATTGTTTGGCAAGCGATCGCGTTCACGCAAAAATTTGTCCATCGTTGCAGACCAGTAATCGATTGCCTCGCGGCACACGATGAGCGGATCGACCGCATCGCTAAACGCGCTCCGTAGAATTGTCACCAGACTCGACACAGACGCCATCGCATCGACGGGTGTCCGGTGGGTCTGCACGAACTGCGCATCCGGATAAACGGACAGCAACGCGGGCATGGAAAACATGTGAGTAGGCGCTTTCAGGATCCATCGGCGAGCGGCTCGCCTAAACTGAAGATGCTGAAGAAAACGACGATGATACTCGTATGCGGGCCGCAAATCCTGCCGAAAAAACCAGGTGCGATACGAGGGCACATAGTACATCGCATCGAACTGATCACTCAGAAATGTCGGAGTCATGAGGCTGACGCATTCCTGCGGAACTTCTGCACCCATCGTGTGCACGTAGCGGAACGTAGGTACGAGCCAGTTAAAGAAGTTACAACTTTGGGTCGCGCGCTGAATTCGGCGTTTTTCATCGTCGCGCGTAGGTGGAGATGGCGATCTCACTTCCCACATCAGAGGAGATCGATGTTCCGGGTCTGCTCCGATTAGCCGATGCAACACGCTGGTGCCGCTGCGTGGCAAGCCTAGGATAAAGAGGGGTTCGCGGATTTCCTGGCGCGTAATATCCGGGTAGAGCTGCCGTTCCCGTTCCATTTGCAGACGCGCGCACAAAGTCTCCAGAACATCGGTCTTCAGAGCAATTTTTCCGATCAGATTGAGCCGTGCCTCGTCCTGGCATGATTCAAGCAATCGCGATAGCGCTTCAAAAAAATCGCCCTCGCCAAAGTCATCGAGGCTGCAGCGTCGCTTTGCAGTCTCAATCAAATCCGGCGCAAACAATCGAGTCGATGGAATTCGGCTCTTTTCCAGCAGTGCTCCAAATCCATTGAAGAGCCGTACAGGCAGCTGCGGACGGATTTGCTGAACTGTAGTGGCGGAATTGTTCATCGGTTAAGTCCGTTACGGTGCCAGCGATCGCAAGCGACCGCGGTTGGGCTTAATATGCAAATGAGAGCGAGGCCGCCAAGTCAAGCAGCGATTGCCGACAAGCATTTTGTTGCGCACGTGGTCTAATCGTTTCATCGTGTTCGCATGCAAACGGAGAAAGCTACATTCGGTGCGGGTTGTTTCTGGGGAGTGGAAGAGGCATTCCGCAACGTAAAAGGTGTTTTGTCCTCCAGCGTCGGGTATGCGGGGGGAACACAGCATAATCCGACGTATCAGGATGTTTGCACCGACAAAACCGGACACGCCGAGGTCGTAGAAGTGGAGTTCGATCCGTCGCAGGTCAGCTATGACAACCTTCTGGATGTTTTCTGGTCGAACCATAACCCCACGACGCTGAACCGGCAGGGCCCGGATGTTGGAACGCAGTATCGATCGGTAATTTTTTATCATTCCCCTGAGCAACAGGCCGCCGCCAACGCTTCGAAAGAAAAACTGGAGAAGAGCGGCCGGTTCAACCGCCCAATCGTGACGCAGGTTGAACCCGCTCCAACGTTCTGGCGCGCTGAAGAATATCATCAGCACTACCTGCAGAAACGCGGCCAGGCGCATTGCGCGGTTTAAAGTTCGCGGTTTTGGAGTCGGCGTAATTCCGCCTTTTCCCTTTCTAGAGGCAGATGTTTAGCGCCAAAGGCGCACCAGTCATTTCGAGCCTGGGGCATCGCCCCAGGATTCGTGAAATCCCAAAGTCGCCAGCGCTGAAAGCGCGATTCACTCTCGAGGCCGGTTCGATCATCATGTGATTTTGACGAGCGTCATATCTGGGATTGAAAATCAATCGCGGCATGAATCTCGCTTTCAGCGCTTCTTTTTGTGCGAATTGAAATCCTGGGGCGATGCCCCAGGCTACGATCATATAGCGCCATTGGCGCTAAACAGAAACGAAACAGAAAGACGAGTGAACAATCTGATTATTCCTAGCGCGGGCGCAATTAAGGTACGTATCTTGTTTATGGATGAACGCTGAACCTCACGTCATTCGCACCAAGAATTTCGTTGCTGACGCCGCTGCCTTTATTCTCGAGCAGGCGGGCAAAGCTATGGTGGAGCGCAACGAATTTCGGATCGCGCTCTCAGGCGGGAACACTCCGGCCCCGGTTTACGCCCGGGTTGCGGCGGATGCGCATAATTTTCCGTGGGAGTCGGTCCGCTTCACCTTCGGAGACGAGCGTTGCGTGTCGCCGGATGATCCGCAAAGCAACTTCAGAATGGCGCGCGAAAATCTTTTTGTGCCTGCTGCCGTTCCTGAGGAATCGATCATGCGTATGCGCGGCGAAATTGATCCGCAAATCGCAGCACAGGAATATGAAGACCAACTGGACGCCATCGCCACCGGGCGCGGTGAGCCAATTTATAAACACGATTTGATTCTTCTCGGCCTCGGCGATGATGGCCATACGGCGTCGCTCTTTCCCGGGACCGCCGCGTTGGACGAGATGACGCGTCGCGTCGTCGCGAACTTTGTTCCTAAATTGAACGCGTGGCGCTTGACGTTCACTTTTCCGCTCGTCAATCATGCGCGGCATATTTTGTTTCTCGTCGGAGCATCGAAAAGTCCTGAACTAATCGAGCGTGTGCTCGCAGGCGACCCACAGTTTCCCGCCGCGCGAGTGAATCCTATCGCAGGCGAAGTGACATGGATGATTGGGGAGTGACACGCCGCCACTGAATCGCCATGATCCGCACGATCATCGTTACAGGTGCTGCAGGATTGATTGGCTCGGAAAGCGTGCGGCGTTTCGCGAGGGAGGGCGCGCGTGTCCTTGGGATCGACAACGACATGCGCGCGGAGTTTTTTGGTGCCGAAGCTTCCACGAAAAAAACTCGAGACGACTTAATGGCGAACGTCCGCGATTACGAACATCACGACATCGATATTCGCGACGCGCCCGCGGTCATGGACTTATTCAGGCAGCATCGCGGCACAATTGAAGCCATCGTGCACACCGCATCGCAACCGTCACACGACTGGGCCGCGCGCGATCCGCAGACTGATTTTACTGTGAACGCCAACGGCACGCTGAATCTGCTCGAAGCTGCGCGAACGTTTTCTCCCGAAGCGCCGTTCATTTTCACGTCGACGAACAAAGTCTATGGCGACACGCCGAATGGTTTGCCGTTGCGCGAACTCGAGAAACGCTGGGAAATAGAGCCGGGCCACGAATACGAGCCCGGTATTTCCGAGACGATGAGTATCGATTACACAAAGCATTCGCTCTTCGGCGCGTCGAAAGTTGCAGCGGATATTCTCGTCCAGGAATACGGCAGATATTTCGGAATGCCGACCGTTTCGTTTCGTGGCGGTTGTCTTACCGGGCCCGCGCACGCCGGGACCGAGCTGCATGGTTTTCTCTCTTACTTGATGATCTGTGCCGTAAGCGGCCGACCGTACCGGATTTTCGGCTACAAAGGAAAACAGGTCCGAGACAACATTCACAGCTTCGATTTGGTCGAAGCGTTTGCCGAATTCGTCCGCGCACCGCGTGCAGGCGAGGTTTACAACATCGGCGGCAGCCGGCACAGCAACTGTTCCATGCTCGAAGCCATCGAAATGTGCGAACAGATCAGCGACAAAAAGTTAAACTGGAGCTACGAGGAAACCAATCGCATCGGCGACCACATCTGGTGGATCAGCGACGTGCGAAAGTTTCAGGCGCATTATCCAAACTGGAAGTTTCGCTACGGGATGCGCGATAGCCTCGAAGAAATTCACTGCGCGCTCACAGAATAATTTGTCCACAGATTACGCAGATTTGTTTGTCATCCCGAGCGAAGTCGAGGGATCTCTCGAATCACTCTCCTGCATCCCTGGTTAATCTGCGTAAATCGGGATGGAGGGCTGCAACGCATGCGAAGCAACGGCCAGGCTTTCAATCTGCGGATCAATTAACCGACCTAATACTCCTCGCCTTCGTCCTCTTTCGGAGGCACCACGCGATCGTGGATCCCGTAGGCATGAAGCATCGCCGCCGCGAGATAGAAGAAAAACAGCCCCAGCCCCCATCCGGCAGAGGCAACCGCGGCAAGGAAAACAAAAATGCCGACCGGGATCGCGCCAATCATCCAGAGGAGGCCCGCGAAGATGTGTCCCTTATAGATGTGGCCGAGGCCGGGAACGATACTGAACATAACTGCGACAGCGTCGCTAGCTTTGCCTTCCGCGGTTTGTGTCGCGCCGCGCACCCAATCGCAGCGGTCGCAGCGTTCCGCGTCCTTCGGCAGAAGATGCCCGCAGAACGGGCACGGCATTTTATCGCCTGTGGTCGGCTCCGGCCGGGCAGCCGGCGCATCCGTGTATTCCACATTCATATTTACCGAAAGTCACAAGCCGCAAGGAATTCGTCAAGCAAACAGAATTTAGAATAGAACCACCGCCAACAACGCGGATCCCAGAAATTCCTCCGCCACCGCCGACGCCGACCTGCGGTCGTCGGCAGCTTGCCGACGACACTTTTGCCGAGGGACTTCGATTTCGTTGAGAGCGTTTCGGGAGACTGCTAAAAAAAGCCTGGCAGCCTCTACTCCCCATGAGCTGACGCTCGCGCCAGAAAGCTGGCAGCTTCCTCTTCCACATCTGTGACATCCGCGTTATCGGTCGTGGGATGCGCTGTTTTCTGCTTTTTCTCGGATTCACCGCGCAAGCTTTCGGCGCGGGACTCGGATCTTATTCACACCTGGTTGTCGGCGACTCTGCCGCGCATTCGCGCGACGGCGTGCGCGTGACTTATCTCGGCACGAACGGTTACCAATTCGAATTCAAAGGCCACGCCTTGCTGGTCGATCCTTACTTTTCGCGTGTGGACCTTTTGAGCTTAGCATTTGGTTCGCACATTCAACCGAACGCCGCACGCATCAGCGATGGACTACGTCATCTCGCGCCAAAAGCGGACGCGATTCTCGTAACACACGGACATTTCGATCACCTGCTGGATGTCCCGGCTGTGATGGCAAAGACACGGGCGCGTCTCATAGCATCGGCATCCAGTGTCGACCTTGCCAAACGCGCTGGCGCTTCATCCGGCGACGCAGTAAAACCCGGTGACGTGCGGCGAATCGGTCCATGGAAAATTCGCGTGTTATCCGCGACACACGATCGGTTGTTCGGCAAAGTACCATTTGCTCAGCCGCCTTCGCAGACGGGGCCGCCGCAACGCGCGGCCGACTGGATCTGCGGGGAACCGCTTGCGTTCTTAATCGAGGTGAAGGGCCAGCGCATTTACATCGACTCAGGAGGAACATCGACGCGGTTGCCGCCTAACGAGCGTGTGGACCTTGCAATTCTCGGCATGGCATTGCCGGATTCGCGCGCGCGACTGGCCGCCGCGCTCGCGCATTTGCATCCGCGATATGTTTTACCGAGTCATCAGGACGATTTCTTCCGGCCGCTGAGCGCCGGATTTCAATTTGGGCCGCTGACGGATTTTCCTTTTGTGCAACGTGCGTCTGCGCAGCAAATTCGCGGTCGCTTAATCCTCCTGGATTATTTTCGGCCATGGACACTGCCTGCGGCAGTAAATCCCAAATCCCAAACACCAAATCCCAAGCAAAGGATCAAATCCTAACTCTCAAATGGAGGATAGTCCCAAACGGCGTGATCTCGAGGAGCGAACGTTTCGATTTGCGGAATCGGTACGGGCATTCGTGAAACAACTACCGAGACCAATCAGCAACGCGGAAGATGTTCGGCAGTTGGTGCGCGCATCGGGCTCCGTCGCTGCCAATTGGATTGAATCGGACGAAGCTCTGAGCAAAAAAGATTTTCTGATGCGGGTAAAGATCTGCCGCAAAGAAGCAAAAGAGAGCCGGTTGTTTTTGCGTCTGATTGATGCGGGTTCATCGCAAAGCGCTGTATCTGCTCGAGACAAACTAGCAACCGAGGCGCGAGAGCTGACACTGATTTTCTCGGCAATTATTTCGAAGAGTGAGTGATCGCAAGCACAAATTTTGACCTTTGATGATTGAGATTTGCCTGGGATTTGGAACTTGAGATTTGGGATTTCGCTCGACGGCGATTGGGATTTCGCGCGAGAAACTGAATGAAGATCAAATCGCATCAATCTTGTGACCACCGGAGTTGAAAGAAGCGTACTTCGCACGCATTACGGGCTCTTGCTCACCGCCCTGGCGCCGGTGATTCCGCAAATTCTCGGGAGCGTGTTCAACATCTGGTACAACGCGACTGTTATTGAGCCGATGTTCACACCGGCGTTACGACAACGCTTCTTCGCCACCGTCGTGGTTTACAACGCCGTTATTTATCCCATCGGGGTCTATCTGTGGCTGAAACGGATCTTTTCGTTTCGGGATCTTTTTCATCGGCTTCAGAGGGAAGCCGGCGATCAGCGACCGCCGCTCCACGAACTCACACGGGCGCGTCGGCGCTTGATTCATTTGCCGTGGTTTGCAGCGGCGATTTGCGGTGCCGCCTGGTTCTTGTGCATACCCGTCTTTATCGGCGCGCTGCTTCAAGTCCAAAATCCGTTGGATCCGCGCTTACTCTGGCATCTGCCGATTTCGTTCTGTCTCTCGGGTTTCATCGCGCTCACGCATTCATTCTTCCTGGTGGAGCTCGCCAGCCAGTGGGGATTGTTTCCGGTTTTCTTTCGTGACGAACGCGCCGATCGCACGCCGAACATCTTCACGCTATCACTGCGCGGCCGCGGAATCGTCTGGGCGATTTCGGCGTCAGTCTGTCCGATCGCATCGCTTTTATTGTTGGTTTTGGCGCCGCGCTCACCGGCAACCAACGCTGCGTGGCTCGCCGTTTTCGTCGGTCTAATCGGCATCGCGTTCGGAATTTTCACCGCGCTAATGATGAGCCGGCTGGTGGCGAAACCCATCGATCAACTGCGTATCGCAGCCGACGCGGTTTCGCGCGGAAACTTGGCCGTCGATCTTCGTCGCGCCGGCGCCCGGCGCCCGGACGAATTTGGCAGGTTGCTATGTGAATTCGATCAGATGGTCCGTGAGCTCAGGGACAAAGAGAAATTGCGTCAAACTTTCGGCCTGCACGTGGGTAGACGCGCAGCGGAACGAATCCTGGCGCGCGACCCCGGACTGAGCGGCGTCGAAGAAGAAATCACTGTCATGTTCGTTGATATGCGTTCGTGGACGGCCCGCGCAAGCACGTCACCGCCGGCGGAAATCGTGGAGATCATGAACGATTTCTTCCGCGTTAGCGTGCGTGCGGTTGAGGAGGAACATCGCGGCATGGTCAACAAATATTTGGGCGACGGTTTCATGGCGATCTTCGGCGCAGGGGACTCCGGTTCGAATCATGCCTGCGATGCTGTGTCGGCAGGGCGCGAAATTTTGCGTGCCGTCAAAGGTTTGAGTGACGAGCTGGCAGCAAAAGAACGCGCGCCAATTCAAATTGGAATTGGAATTCATTCTGGCCCGGCGATTGTGGGCAGCGTCGGTTCGCCGCAACGGCTGGAGTTCACTGCGATTGGCAACACCGTGAACATCGCCTCGCGCATTCAAGGCCTGACGAAGACGGTCGGCAGACCTTTGCTCGTTACCGAAGCCGTGCGCGATCGAGCAGCTGACTCGTTCACGTTCGAGGAACTGCCACCGCAGGAAGTCCGCGGCATCGAGGGGCGTGTAATGATTTTCGCGGTGAGCGTGTAGAGGCGTGGTCGCCAACCGACTGAGATATTTCGTCCCGCAGTGGCGGGACTTTGGGAGTGCGTGCGCGTCCTCGCGCCGCTTTGCAAATATCGCCGTTCAGCATGATCTGCTGGGACTCAAAAATCATCCGGCACTTTGATGCGATCGGTTTTAAACGAATACACTGACTTCACAAAACCAGGTCGCGCATTGGTTTCAGACCAAGGCGCTGAGCACCAAGGATATTGGTTCGCTGCTGGGACCAGGCCGTGCTTCACCGCGTTTTGATGGACGTAGTTCAATCGCGCGAGCATGATTTCTCAAACGTTAACCGAGTATCCCAGAATTCGTACATCACTCGCCGTCCAGGAGTAATTGGTCACATGGTTGAGTCGAATTGCCAGTTCACAATGTAAGTGTCCGGACGAAATCCGTGTGCCTCGCCGCGCTGTTTTCGAAGCTAACAATAAGATGATAGTGATTGGGGAAGAAAGCCCACGCCTGTAGAATGAGCTGATAGTTTTTCACTAACTCAAAAGTGGTATTGAGCAAGAGCTCCAGTTTTTCATCTGAATGAAAGAGTCGTTTTCGATGCAATGTTGCCGCGGTAATGAGGTAAACGCCGCCAGGCGTGAAGTAATGTGGCGGTGCGTGCGGCCAACTCTCGCGCATGACTATTCGTATCACATGTATGTTCCTTGGCGAAGGCTCCGCGAAAGCGATGCGAGGACGCATCGCACTCCAAAGCACCTCGTGCGAAATCACCAAAAAGCAGTACGACGACGCACTCCCAAAGCTGCCGGGAAACGGAAGAAAAGGTCGCCGTTGTTGGAGGAACGGCCTTTGTCGGAAGTCTCACCTCAATCCTCTCCCTTGCCAAGGAAGAGGCGGGCTTTGACCTACGGCACGAGGAACTAAATCGTCATTTATGGCTTCGCTTTCCGAGATTGTCAGTTATACGAACCGCTTTTTGCGAATTCACGACGTGGGCGATTGGGACCATGCGCTTAACGGTTTGCAGATCGAAAATTCCGGCCGCATCACGCGCATCGGCGCGGCGGTTGATGTTTCGACGCGCGTTTTGACTGAGGCTCAAAAACGCGACGTCGATCTTTTGATCGTGCATCACGGTTTGTTCTGGCCGGGATTGCAATCGATACAAGGCGCGTTGCGCCGACAACTGCGACTCGCATTTGAGAACGACATCGCGCTCTACAGCGCGCATCTCCCTCTCGATATCCATCCGCGGGTCGGCAACAACGCACAGCTCCTCGCCGCGCTCGGACTAAAATCCGCGCGACCTTTCCTGGAAGAAAAGGGCCAACCGGTCGGCTTAAAAATCCGCGCGTCGCTGTCGCGCAGCGAACTTGTTCGCAAATTACAAAAGGCGTTAAACGGTCCCGTAAAAGTTTTCGGTTTCGGTCCGAAACAGACGCGCGCGATAGGCGTTGTGACCGGAGCCGCTGGCTCGGAAGTTTACCGTGTTGCAGACGAGGAAATCGACACATTCATTACCGGTGAAGCGCCCCACTGGGCCGCAGTTGCCGCCGAAGAACTCGGCATGAATCTCCTTCTCGGCGGACATTACGCGACGGAAGTGTTCGGTGTTAAGGCGCTCGTCGCACGTCTGTCGAAACGATTCAGAGTGCCATGGGAATTTATCGATTGCCCAACGGAATTGTGACCTTGGAGACGGCCCGCCCCCGGGCCGTTTGCGACGCGAGGGCGCGTCGGCTCCAAAAGATGGCTGTGCTACTGGCTTGCATCGCTCCGATCTCGATTTCTGGAGCGGCTAAAAATCGCTCCGCCATGCAACTGCCTGGCTACAAAGCCGTGCGCGTCCACTACGGACCGATGAACAAAATGATCATGTCCGTCCGCATCAACGGCCAGCCGGCCAATTTGCTGGTCGACACCGGGTCGGACCAACTGATTCTCGACGCAGAAGCAGCAGAGTTATTTGGCGTTAGGCCATCGCCACGTGGTCTGCTCTACATCCGGTCCACGAAGATCCAGGGCCAATCATTGCCGGTTGGTTTCGTGCAAAATATGTCCGCTGGCAGCATGAATTTTGGCAGTAGCTTGGTCACGCTGCGCAGGTCATCGCACGCGGACGCTGCAAATGCCGCTTTCGACGGCGTTCTGGGCTTGGACATTCTTTTTCGTTACAAAGCACTGATTAATTGCCGCACGAAACTTGTCTTCTTCAAAGTCGATCAAGCTCAGCGGATCGATCTCGGTTCGGTTGCTGTTTCCGAGAAATTCACGCGCGTTCCGATACAACGGGAGGAAACCGGCGCGCTGACCGTGCCGTGCGCCATCCGGGGCGAACCGACTCGTTTGCTGGTCGATACCGGCGCGTTTGTCACCATCTTGCACGAAGGTTTCGCTAAATCGCTCGGACTCACGGCGGAACCGACGCGGATCTCCGCACAGTTCGGCCGCGGAGCATGGAAACGGATCAGCGCGGCAAAAATTAACGACCTGCGTATCGGCATGTTCAAAGCGCCGCCGGGAAAAATTGGCATCGCTCCGCTGCCTCAGTTCGCATTGCAACAAGGAAGCAGCAAAATCGCGGGCATCCTCGGCATGGACACGCTGTACATGTACCAAGCCATCATCGATCTCGATGGCATGAACCTGTTTCTGAAATGAGGCTTTG
>Ga0193747_1000380_pt1 | contig 15755 bp, 14 predicted proteins | sample L1m2metaG_FD_143048 | JGI IMG/M metagenome (GOLD analysis project Ga0193747, IMG submission 143048) | Soil microbial communities from a riparian zone of the East river system, Colorado, United States - L1m2 | ecosystem: Environmental > Terrestrial > Soil > Riparian zone | place: USA: East River...
TGGACGAGTACCTCGCCCTCGCCTACCGCCAGGAGCGCGACCTCGAATTCGTGATCGCACGCCTCTTCAACACGGTCGGCCCACGTCAGAGCGGTCAGTACGGAATGGTCGTCGCGCGGTTTGCGCGGGCTGCGGTCTCCGGGGCGCCGCTCGAGATCCACGGCGACGGGTCGCAGACCCGGACGTTCTGTCACGTTCAGGACACGATCCGTGCCTTGATGGGACTGATGGATGAGCCTTCGACAGTGGGCGAGATCTTCAACGTCGGGTCGCGGAACTGGATCTCCGTCCTCGAGCTCGCGCGCCGCATGCTCGAGTTGACGGGCTCGAAGTCTGAGCTCGTGTACGTCCCGTACGACCAGGTGTACGGGCTTGGGATCGACGACATGCTCCACCGTGTTCCGGCGATCGAGAAGATCAAGGGTGCGATCGGCTGGGAGCCGCATCTCGACCTCGACCGGATCCTCCATGACGTGATCGACCACGCACGGACGACGCCAGCGGACGTCGGCGCGCCGGTCTAGCGGCCGGCCCGGTTGAGCGCGGCGGGTTCCAGAGGGCGCCGCTCGCCGCTCGAGCTCCTGCATCCGGACGGAATTGCACCGACGGCGCTCGTGCTCGGTGACGCATGCCCTCCCGGCCTCGCGCCCGGGCGGCCCGAGGCCGACGTCGTCGACCTCGTCGTGATCGCCGGCGGAGAGCTCGCGCCGACGATTCGGACCGCCGCGGAGCGGCTCGCGCCGGACGGGATCCTCTACGTGGCCGGGCGGCCGTGGCGGGCTGCCCGGGCGATTCGGAGCGCCGGGCTCGTCCCGGGTCCCGCGCTGCTGACGCTCCGCGGGACCGGGTCGCGGCGGCTGCTCGTGCCCGTGCAGGCCGCACCCGCCGCACTCGACCGGCTCGTGCCCGCGGCCGGCTGGAGAGGTCGCGCGGCACGGCTTGCGGTTCGGTCCGGCGCCGCTCGGCTTCTCCCCCACCTTGCGTCCGGCGGAATCGTCGGCAGGCGCCCCGGAGCGCGACCGCTGCACGAGTGGTTGAGGACGGCCGGCGTCGACGCGGATTCCGCGGTCGTCTCCTGGAGCGACGGCTCGTCGCTCGTGGTGCATGCCGACGGGGCCGTCGCCAAGGTTGGCGGGGGGGCTGCCGAGGCGAAGATCCTGCGCGAGCTGGGTCCGGCAGCGCGTGAGGCGGGCGCGGGCGTACCGGAGCCCGTCAGGACCGGTTCGCTCGCGGGTCTCCACCTGCTCGTCGAGTCGTCGCTGCCGGGCAGGCCGGCGGCGTCGAGCCTGACCCCGCGCACACTCCCGGCGTACCTCGACGAGCTCGTGCGGTGGCTCGAGCGTTGGAACGCGGCGACCGCCGCGCGTCGGACGATCGCGCGGGCCGACCTCGACCGCGCGCTCCTAGCTCCGCTTCAGCTGGTCCAGCTCGGGGAGGAGTACCGGCGGCGGCTGGACGACCTCGTCGCCCGCACCGAAGGACGAGGCGTGCCGTTCGTCGCCGCCCACCACGATCTGACCACGGCCAACGTGCTCGTCGGAGCCGGCCTGGGGATCGTCGATTGGGACGCGGCCGAAGCGGCGGCTCTCCCGCTGACCGACTTCTTCTACGCGGTGGCTGACGCACGGGCCGCCGCGGACGGTTTCCGCGACCGCGTCGGCGCATTCGTGGCCACGTTCGCGTCGGACGCCACGCCTGCGCCGGACGTCGCACCGCTCCAGTCCCGGCTCGTCGCGGCTCTGGGGCTCGAGCCTGACCTCGTGGAGCTCTGCTTCCACGCCTGCTGGCTCCGCCACGCGTCGAACGAGCTGGCTCGCACGGGCCCCGGACCGTTCGTCGAGATCGCCCGACGGGTCGCGGGCGCGGCATGAGAATCGTCGCGGTCGTTCCGTATCCGCCTCGCGCCGATGCGACGCACGGCGGAGCGCGCGCGGCGGCGGGGCTGCTCGTCAGGCTCGCCCGCCGGCATCCGGTCGCGATCGCCTACCTCCGGGAGGAGCGCGAGCCGCCCCTCGACGACGAGCTCCGCGGCCTCGCGGACACGGTCGTCGAAGCGACCATGCCCGACCTGGGCGACTCGGTGTGGGCACAGCGTCGCCGGCGCGCAACCGCCGCGCTGCGCGGCCGGCCGACGTGGGCCGCCGAGGGCCCTATTCCGGAGCTGCACACCCGTCTGCGGGAGCTCACGCACTCGTGGAAGCCGGACGTGGCTCAGCTCCACTTTCAGGTCGCCTCGGTGTACTCGGGCGACCTCCCGGGCTTGCCCACCGTCCTCGTGGTCTACGAGCCGGGTGCGGCGCATGCCGCGGCGGGACGCCGAGGCCCTTCGCCGCGGCTCGACGAGGCGGTCTGGCGGCGCTTCGAGCGGCGCGCGCTCCGGGACACCGATGCCACGGTCGCGCTGACCGAGCGCGACCGCGAGGCGCTGCTCGAGCTCGGAGAGCCGGCCCGGATCGACGTCATCCCGCTCGGCATCGACATTCCGGCGGCGCCGCTCGACGCGCAGGGCCGGGGCGAAATCGTCTGCTTCGTCGGCAACTTCCGCCACACTCCGAACGTGGACGCGGCCCGGCGGCTTGCGACGGCGATCTTCCCGCGCGTGGCGACCGAGCGCCCAGGAGCGCGGCTTCGGCTCGTGGGAGCGGAGCCGCCGCCGGAGATCCTCGCACTGGAAGGCGAGCGGATTTCTATCGCCGCATCGGTGCCCGACGTCATGCCAGAGCTCGACCGCGCGGCCGTCGTGGCGATCCCACTTAGGCTCGGAGGCGGGATGCGGGTCAAGGCTCTCGAGGCTCTCGCGGCTGGGAAAGCCGTCGTTGCCTCTGCGGCCGCTGTCGAGGGGATCGACGTGACGGACGGCGTCCAGGTCCGGCTGGCGGAGGACGACGAGCAGTTTGCGGCCTCGATCGTGGAGCTCTTGAAATGGCCCGAGGCGCGGGTGAGGCTCGGCAGCGCGGCCCGTTCGTGGGCGGAGTCTCATGCGGGCTGGGAGGGTCGGATCGACGAGCACGAGCGGCTGCTCCGCTCGCTCGTCGAGCGGCGATGAGCCCCTGGAAGGCGGCGGAGCGCGCCGGAGCGAACGATGTTGCGACCTGGCGCGCCGACCCAACGGCGTTGTCCCGACTCCCGCTGGGCGAATTCGAGGAGGGGCCGCTTCTACAGGTGGTCGCCCGCCGCATCCTGCTCGCGGCGCGACTGCCTCCAGGCCTCATAGCCCTGTTCATCGGACGTCGCGGGGGCAGGCGCCGAGTGCTCGAGCTCACGAGCTACTGGCGTGGCGTTCGGCGCGCGCTCCGGGATCGCGACACCTGGCGGCAACTGACGCAGGGAACGACGATCCTGGTTTACCACGCCGTCGGCGCCGACGGCGAGAAGCCGAGCCGCTTCGTCGTCCCGCGGCGATCTTTCGAGCGGCAGATGCGCACACTTGCCCGTAGCCGCCCCGTGCTCACGCTCGAGGACTTCGTGGCTCTTCACCGGGCGCACCGGCTCCCGCCGGCAAGATCGGTAGTGATCACGTTCGACGACGGCTACCGGGACACGCGAGAGCTCGCGGCTCCGCTGCTGGCGCGCCTACGACTCCGCGCGACGGTCTTCCTCGTCAGCACGCGCGTCGGCGACGGGATGACCTGGGAGGGAGACGGGGAGCTTGCGCGAAGACCGCTCGTATCCTGGGAGGACGTGGACGAACTGCGCGAGAACGGGTTCGAGATCGGTGCCCACACGCGAACGCATCCCATCCTTACGGAACTTCCGCCAGACGAGCTGGACCCCGAGATCGCGGGCTCACGTGCAGACCTCGCTGAGCGGCTCGGCGTACCACCGTGCGCCTTTGCTTACCCGTACGGCAAGTGGAACGTGGCCGCCGCGGAGGCGGCAAGGCGCGCCGGTTTCACCTCCGCGCTCACTGTCAGTGCGGGGCGAAACGGCCCCGCAACGCCCTTGCACGCCCTGCGGCGCACCCTGATCTACGGTTCCGATTCCCGACTGCGGTTCGCGCTCGGCGTTGCGTTCGGGGACACGACGATCCTGGAGCGGACGCGTCAGCGCCTGTGGGGGAGTCGGCGCGCGTGAGCGCGACTCATCGTCCCCGGATCGACCCGGTTCCGGCGGGCGAACAGCGTCCGAGATGGTCGGCGATGATCCCGACTTACGAGTCCGCGGCCTACCTCCCGGCAGCGCTCGACGGTGTGCTGGCGCAGGATCCCGGGCCCGCTCAGATGCAGATCGAGGTCGTCGACGATTGCTCCAGCGACGACCCGGAGACCGTCGTGAGCCGCTATGGCGGTCGGGTGTCGTTCTACCGGCAGCCGCGCAACGTCGGCCACGTCACGAATCTCAACACGTGCCTGACGCGGTCGAAGGGCGAGCTCGTGCACGTCCTGCACGGCGACGACGCGGTGCGCCCCGGGTTCTATGCGGCGCTCGAACACGCATTCGGTGACAACGAGATCGGAGCGGCCTTCTGCCGCTACATCGCCATCGACGACGCGGGTCACTGGACGGCGATCGCGCCACTCGAGGCTGACGAGGACGGCGTGATCGACGACTGGCTCGAGCGGATCGCCCGTTGGCAGCGCGTGCAGACTCCGGCAATGACCGTGCGCCGGGCCGTCTACGAGCAGCTTGGCGGCTTCGACGACCGTGTCGGCGACGCCGAGGATTGGGAGATGTGGACGCGAATCGCGGCGCACACGCGCGTCTTCCACGTCGTCGATCCGCTCGCCCTCTACCGGGTTCGCTCGGGTTCTCTCTCGCGCGGGACGCTGCAGACCGGGCGCAACGTCGAGAACCTCCGCCGGGTTGTCGAGTTGAACCGCGATTTGCTGCCGCCCGACCGGCGCGACGAGCTGACGGCGGAAGCCCTCGAGGTGATTGCGTTGCGAGCCCTGAAGCGCGCGCGGCGGCTGCTCGGTGCCGGCGATCGGGACGCGGCACGCGCCCAGGCGCGCGAGGCCCTGAGGACGAGCCGCTCGGCCTCCGTGCTCGAGCGGCGGGCGGAGCTTGCGGCGATCGTCGCGCGCCGCTCCATCCTTCGCACGCTTCGCCGCCGGTGAGCGTCAAGCCGGCCGTGACCGTCCTGATGGCCGTCTACAACGGCGAGCGACACCTGGAGGAGTCGATCGACAGCGTCTTCGCACAGACGTTCGAGGACTTCGAGCTCCTGGTCGTAGAAGACGGCTCGACCGACGCGACCTCGGAGATCCTCTCCGGCTACGTGGATTCGCGGTTGCGCGTCATCCGGAACGAGCTCAACCTCGGGGTGACGCGTAGCCTCAACCGCGGCCTCCGCGAGTCGCGCGGCTGCTACGTCGCACGACAGGACGCCGACGACGTCTCAGCGCCGGAGCGGCTTGCGCGACAGACCGCCTTCCTCGACGTGAACCCCGACGTAACTCTCCTCGCGAGCGCGTACCTGCGGATTCGAGACGACGGGAGCGTGTCCGGTGTCCGGAACGTGCCGACGGAGGCGCTCGGAGCGCGTTGGCGGCTCCTGTTTCTGAACGCGTTCACGAACAGCTCGGTGATGTTTCGGAGAGACGATGTCGAGCGCCTCGGCGGTTTTCGCGAGGAGTTTGCCTATGCCCAGGATTACGACCTCTGGTCGCGACTCGCCTTCACGGGCACCGCTGCCGCCCTGCCCGACACGCTCGCCCGCTACCGCGACACCCGGGATTCACTGACTGCCACGCTCGCGGCGCAAGTGGACGACGTCGATCGCATCAGCCGCGACAACATGCGGCGCCTCGGTCCGGCCGGCGCCCGCGTGGCGCAACGCATCGATCGCGAAGCCGCGTGGCGCCTGCTCTTCGCCGGTACGCGCGGACTGACTCTGTCCCGTGCCGCGGCCGCGGCACGGGACGTCCTCGAGCTCGAAGCGGCGTTCGCGCGGTACGAGCGACTGCCCAAGCCGACGCGCCTGAGGAGGCGCGGCGCCCTGCTCCTCCAACTGACCCGCGCGCTGGCAAGGATCGCGGCACGCGAAGCGAGGGCGCGTGGCTGACAGCCCCGAAGTCGCCGTCGCGATCTCGACGCGTGATCGCCCCGACGCCCTCGCGCGCTGCCTCGCATCGCTGGCCGCTGGCCGGCAGCAGCCGGCGGAGATCGTCGTCGCCGACCAGAGCGACAGCCCCCCCACCCAGGAACCCAGTGCGCCCATCCGCCGGATCCGCGCGCGACCCGGTGGCCTGGCAACGGCTCAGAACGACGCGGTGAGAGCCACGACGGCCCCGGTGGTCGCCGTCCTCGACGACGACTGCGTCGCCGATCCCGGCTGGATCGAGGCGATCGCACGTCAGTTCGGCGATCCGAACCTCGGCTATCTGAGCGGCCCGGTGCTCCCGCTCGGGCCTGCGGAGCCGGGAACGCATGCAGTCGCGACCCGGACGAGCATGGAACGGCGCGAGCTCGACGTCCGCACCCTCCCCTGGGACGCCGGCAGCGGCAACAACTTCGCCTTCCGCCGCCACTGGTTCGACCGCATCGGCGGCGCTGACGAACGCCTCGGCCCGGGTGCGCCCGGCAAGGGCGGGCTGGACATGGACCTCTTTCGACGGCTGCTGCGCGCCGGGGCGCCGGGGGTGTACGAACCCGACGCCGTCGTCTTCCACGAGCGCGTCTCGACCGAGGGCCGGCTTGCCCGGCGCGTCCCGTACGGTTACGGGATGGGTGCCTGCTGCGTGCTCTGGCTCCGCGAGGGCGACACTCAAGCCGTGGCCGTGCTCGGTCGTTGGGTGGCGATGCGCTCCAACCGACTCGGCCGTAGCCTCGCGCGGCGTCGTTGGCTCGCCGTCCGGGAGGAAGCGCTCGTCCTCGCCGGAACGGCGCGCGGAATCGGCTTCGGGATCCGGGCTCCGAAAGCCCCTCGATCTTGACCACCACGCCGACGATCTCCGTCTGCATCGTGTGCCGGAACGAGGCGGACAAGCTCGCAGGCTGCCTGGACTCCGTGACCTGGGCGGACGAGGTCGTCGTCATGGACCTTTCGAGCACGGACGGTTCCGCCGAGCTCGCGCGGGGGCGTGGCGCGCGAGTGCTCGAGCACGAGCCCGTCCCGATCGTCGAGCTCGTGCGAAACGAGGTCGGAGCAGCCGCCAAGGGCGACTGGATTCTCGCGCTCGACCCCGACGAGCGGGTCGCGGACGGACTGCCGGAGGAGCTCCGGCGCCTCAGCCGGCGTGACGACATCGACATGGTCGCGATCCCGGTCATGAACTACGACTTCGGGTTCCCGGCTTCGAGCGCGCTGCACCGCTTCGATCCGAAGCCCCGCTTCTACCGCCGCGGCACGGTCGAGTGGCCGACCGCGCCCAACGAGCTGCCGAAGATCGATCCGAACCGCGTCGAGCGCCTTCCCGAGCGGGAGGAGCTCGTCCTCGTCCACCTCCGCAACAGGTCGATTCCCGAGGCGCTCGAGCGCGCCATCCGGTACGCACCGGCCGAGGCGCAGGCGCTGCTCGACGCGGGCGAGGTGTTCACCGCGCGCAAGATGCTCGCGCGCGTCGCGAGCAAGGCGCGGAAGCAGTACTTCGAGGCCCGCGCGTTCGACGACGGGGTGCCGGGAATCGTGCGGGCAACCGTGCTCGTGACCTTCCATTTCTACGTCTGGGCGGCGTTCTGGCAGCTCTCGGGCGCGCAGCGGACCGAGGAGGACGACCGCACGGTGCGGCGCGTTGGCCGCTGGATCGACGTGGCGTTCGCGACCGGCCGGACCGCGAAGGCGCCTGCCCGACTGGCTCGACGCTTGCTTGGCCGCTCCGTCTGAGCTCGCCGCGGTCGTCCTCGACGTCCCCGGGGGAGATCTCGGACGGGCCGTCTCGTCCTTGCGCAACCTCGGCGCCGACGTCGTCGCGGTCAGGCAGGGCGGACATACGTCTGGAGCGTACCTGGAGGTCTTCCCGCTCGGGACGTGCTATGCCCGCAACCGCGGCGCTGCCGCAACCGAGGCTCGGGCGCTTGCATTTCTGGACTCGGACGCGATCGTCGAGCCGAGCTTCGTCTCCTCCATGCTCGCCGCGCTCGAGCGGGCCCCAGCGGCCGTGACCGCACCGGCGCTTGCGTTCCGCCGTCGCGAGTTCGAAGCGGCCGGCGGCTTCGACAATGCACTGGGACTCGGGACGACTCGGCGGGGCCCGCACGACGCGGAGCTCGCATTGCGGCTCGGCTCGCGTGCAGGAAGGCAGCGATTCGGGGGCGCAGAAGCGATCGCCGCGGGTCGAGTCGCGAGGCGTCGCCGCGACCCGGTGCTCGCGGGCAAAGCCGCACTTCGAGGCGGCCTCGCCGGAGTGCTCGGGAGGCACGAATGGGCTCCACCGGCCCCGCCGCCCGCACTTCCGGAAGAGCTCGGCGAGCTCGGCCCACTCGTTCCCCTGGCCGCCTCCAACCCGGCCAAGACACACTTTCTCTACTCGGCAGGCTCCGACCTCGTCGTCCATTTGCACGTCAACCCGAGCGAGCGCCTCGAGCGCTCGCTCGCCGAGCGCGAGGCGATCCGCGAGCGCGCCGGCAATGGCGTCCCAGCGCTTCGCAGGGTCGTGACCGGGCGCGACTGCCTCTGGGCCGTCGAGGACCGCGCCGAAGGCGAGACACCGCCCCCCGAGCGTGTGCACGAGTGGTTTCCGCTTGTGGCGGATTGGCTCGTCCGCATGGCCGATCCCGCGCGAACGCCACTCGACCGCTCGGCAGCGTGGAACCGGCACGCCGAGGAGATCACGGCCAGATACCGCGGGCTGGAGCGTGCGCTGGCGCTCGTCGGCAGCCTTCCAGCCGTCGCAATGCATGGAGACCTTCAGCTGCGGAACCTGCTGCTCGACGGCGACAACGTCGGTGCCGTCGACTGGGAGGGCGCGTGGCTCGAAGGGATCCCCGGGCTCGACCTCGTCTTCCTTGCCCTGTTCGCGACGCGCGACGAGCCGGACCTCGGATTGATCGCGCGGCTTGTCGGCGGCGCCGAGGTGCCCTGGGGGCTCCACGCTTCCCTCGCACGGCTCGGAATCGATGACGAGAGGCTGGCTGCGTCCCTAGCCGTCATGCTGGCGACGTGGGCGCTGGCCGAGGACCGGAGGAGAGCACGTCTTGGCTCGGCCCCTCCGAGAGCCGTCTTCGGCCCGCTGCTCGACGAGCTTGGGCCCGAGCTGACACGAAGAGTGGGCTGACGTGAGAGGCCCGAAGGATCTCGCGCACCGCGTGCTCGACGAGATCGACCGGCGGCGGAGCCTCGACGAGCGAACCTCGCCCGCGACGAAGATCGCGCTCCGGCGTCTGTTTCTCGAATACCGGCGGCTTGCCCGAGAGGGCGCCGCGCTCCCATCGGTCTGGGACACGGGCTTCCGCGTCTTCTCGCAGATCGACGAGGACGGACTGTTGCTCTTCCTGCTCGCCGCCGCCGAGGAAGGACCGCGCACGCTCGTCGACCTCGGGGCGGGAGACGGCGTGGTGGCGAGCAACTGCGCGAACCTCCTGCTGAATCTCGGCTTTCACGGGCTGCTCGTGGATGGCAACGCGGACCTCCTGACACAGGCACAGCGCTTCTATCGCCGCCATCCGGACACCAAGCGGCGTCCGCCCGTGATCGTCGAGGCTTTCCTGACGCGCGAAAACGTCAATGACGTCGTCCGTGGAGCCGGAGTCGAGGGCGAGGTCGACCTGCTCTCGATCGACGTCGACGGAAACGACTACTGGCTGTGGGACGCGCTCGACGCCATCGACCCGCGCTTCGTCGTCGCCGAGACCCACCCCGTTCTCGGGCTCGAGGACTACGTGATGCCGTACGAGCCGGGCTTCGACTGGCGCAAGGCCCCGGACGAGCTCAGGCACGGCGCCTCGCCGGTTGCGCTGGCGAAGCTGGGCGAGCGACTCGGCTACAGGATCGTCGGAGCGAACCTCTACGGCTTCAACGTCGTCTTCGCGCGCTCGGACGTCGTCCCGGCGGTTCCGGGCATCTCGGTCGAGGAGCTGCTCCGGCGCACGTCGACCGGGTTCTCCACGTAGGGCGCGAGCCAGTCCGGAATCGCTTCCCCTTGGGGACTCGGCTTCTCTCGCGGCACAGCTCTCCGCAACGCTGCCTTCGCCCGCCCGGCTGCGGCGATCCCGAGCAGGCGCCGAAGGTCTCGGAGCTCGAGGCCGACCGCGAACGCCTTCAGCTGGGCCGTGAAAGCGCCGAAGCGCTGCCCGCGCGCAAGGCGTAGCGTCGCGAGCGAGCGCAGCCCGCGAAGCCGCTCCGAGTCGAGCCAGCGCCGGTAGTGGTCGAGGTCGAACTCGGTGCCGTGCTCGAGCGCGAGGTGGCGGTGCTTCGCAGCGATGTGACGGGCCTCCGCAAGCGCGGGGCCACGGCTACCGGCGATTCGGGTCCCAGGGTGCCTGCGATACGCCACGAGCGCGTCATGCACCGCGGCGGCGCGACCGTCGGCGGCGAGTCGGATGCAGAGATCCCACGGGTTGCTCAGGCCGTCTTGGAAGCCGCCCACAGCGTGATAGCGGGCCGCTTCGACGATCACTGTAGAGGCGCCGGCCTGGACGACGTTCGACCCGAGCAGCGCTGTGAGAAGGCCATCCGGATCGGGTGGCCCTTGAACGCGCACGACATCGCCCTCCGGACTGACGAGCAGCACGCCGCAGTACGCCCACGTCGCCCCCGTTCGCTCCGCTTCGTCGAGCTGCTGCCGCAGCTTCGAAGGCGCCCAGAGGTCGTCGTCGTCGAGGAAGGCAAGCCAACGGCCGCGGGCAGCCTCGATCCCCGCGTTGCGCGCGGCGCATTGCCCGCGACTCGGATCGAGCCGGATGGTGCGAATCCGTGGATCGGCGGCGGCGGCGAGGAGCGCGGGCGTCTCGTCGTCGGAGCCATCGTCGACCACGATCACCTCGATATCGACCTTCTCCTGCGCGAGCGCAGTCTGCAGGGCATCAGAGAGGAAATCCGCGCGGTTCTTCGTCGGGATGACGACGCTGACCTCCGGCCGGCTGGTCAAGGACGCGCTGCGGGCACCCGGACAGCCCAGTCGTACCGCAGCTGGATCGGCGCCTTCATCAGCGTCTCGCTGACGGCGGCGAGGCCGGCCTGAGATACCTCCCCTTCCACGCGAAAGAGACGGAGACGCTGCCATGCGAGCACGTCGCCGAGCCCGGCGGCACCCATCACCCCGCCCCACAGCTCGTACACCCGCGGCATGAGCGGCAGGTCGTGGAAGGTGCAGTCCACGGTGCAGTCACCTTCGAGAACCTCGGGCGCTTGGCCGTCAATGAGCATGGACGCCATGGCAAGCGACCCGATCCGGCCGTCGGCGATGCCGATCTCGAAGATCGGCCGATGGATCGGACGCGATGCCCGGAGGTTGAGGCGCACGGTGAGCGGCCGGCCGGCCCCTACCCCGTCAACCTCGTTCGCGTGCTCATCGAGCAGCGTTACACCGATCAGCTCGAGCTCTTCGCCGTAGCGAGGCGCACGCGACGGCCCCTTCTCGAGCAGCACCTGCTCGACTCCGTGCAGGTATTCAGCGATCACCTCTCGGGTCGGGCCGTCGCGGACGATGCGGCCCTGTCTCAGGAGGAGAGACCGCTCGCAGAGGGCCTCGACGGCGCTCATGTTGTGCGAGACGAAGACGAGCGTCCGGCCCTCCTTCACCAGAGTCGAGATCCGCTCGACGCACCGGTACTGGAATCCTGCGTCGCCGACGGCGATCGCCTCGTCGACGAGAAGAACGTCCGGCTCCAGATGCGCCGCGAGCGAGAAGCCGAGACGAAGTTGCATCCCAGACGAGAACTGCTTCAGCGGCCGGTCGAGAGCGGGCCCGATCTCGGCGAAGTCGACGATCTCGTCGAACCGACGGCGGATATCCCGGCGCGAGATGCCGAGGATGCGACCGTACAGACCGATGTTCTCGCGGCCTGTGAGCTCCGGGTGCATCCCGGAGCCAACCTCGATCAGCGCTCCGACGCGGCCGCGCACCCGGATCTTGCCGGCCGTTGGATACGTAATCCGACTCGCGAGCTTGAGGAGCGTCGTCTTGCCGGCGCCGTTTTCTCCGATCAAGCCGAATGCCTGCCCCTCAGGGATCTCGAGGTCGATCTCGTCCAGCGCCCGGATCACGTTCGCGTCGGGAGATCGCCGCGTGAACAGCGCCGCGAGGTCGTCGCGGGCCATGCTGTAAGCGGTGCGATTGGCTCGGAAGTACTTCGAGACATTCCGGAACTCGATCGCAGCGGCCATCAGACGCGGTCCGAGAAGCCACGCTCGAGGCGCTTGAAGAGGGCATAGGTCAGGACGGCCAGACAGAGCGACCAGCCGAGTGCGCCGAAGGCGGTGACCGGATTCGGCCAGTCGCCGTGGATGACGATCCGGCGAACTGCGTCCACTGCGCCGCCGACAGGATTCAGAATCGCGTACGCGTTGCGCCACGAGGCCGGTATGGCTGAGAGTGGATATGCGATGGGACTGGCGAAGAGCCCGAACTGGATCAGAAACGGGAGGACGTATCGGACATCGCGGTAATAGATGTTGAGCGACGAGAGCCCGAGCGCGAACGCAGACGCAAACGCGGCCAGAATCAGAACGGGCAGGGGAAGGGCGACCCAGGCCACCGTTGGCGAGATCCCGTAGAGGAACGTGACGATGACGAGGACGCCGAGACCGATCGCGAGGTCGACCAGTCCCGACACGACCGCCGTCAGCGGCAGGATCTCGCGGGGGAAGTAGATCTTCCGCAGCAGGTTCTGGTTCGCGACGAGACTCTCTGACCCCGTGGTCGCCGCGCCCGAGAAGTAGCCCCAAGCGGCGGTCCCACCGAGCGCGAAGAGCAGATACGGCGTCCCCTCGCTCTTGACGTGGGCGTAGCGACCGAGGAAGAGCGCGAAGATCGCGGCCGAGGCGAGCGGCTGCAGCAGGACCCAGCCCGCGCCCACTACAGCCTGCTTGTACCGCACTCTGAGCTGCCGGGCGACGAACGCGGCCAAGACGTCCCGGAACTGCCACAGCTCGCGCACGGACGCTCGGGACAGGTGGCCGGGGCCGCCGTCGATCTCGATCAGCGGCGGATCCGGTCGCGGCGAGGAATTCACACCGTCGAGTGGGCGCGAAGAAGTGGGTTTTTGTTGTGTAGCCACTGAGGATTGAACCGGGAGGGCCGGCGCGGCCCGCCTCGCTCGAATCGTAGCGGGGGTGGCCGCGGACACGGCCCCGCGGCTCGGTCCGGCGCGGGCGTACGCTTCGTGGGGTGGTGAGTGTGCTGCGACGTGGCGCGCGCTGGGCAATCAAGACCCGCTGGCTCCCCTTCGAGTTGCGAAGCCGTCTGCGGTGGCGACGGACGCAGGGTACGTGGCTCGCACGGCGCCCGACGACGTTCACCGACAAGGTGCAGTGGAAGATGCTGAAGGATCGCCGACCGCTGTTGACGACGTTTGCGGACAAGGTCGCCGCCCGTGAGTTCGTGGCGAAAGTCGTCGGCACGCGCTATCTCACCGAGTGCTACGCGGTCGCCTCCGATCCGGCCGAGCTCGACCGGTCAGCTCTGCCGCGCGAGTTCGTGGCCAAGGTGAGCCACGGCTGCGGTGGCCTGTGGATCGTGACCGACGACGCTGCGGTCGACGGCGGGTTCGCACGCGGCGAGCGGCACGTGCCAGGCCCGCTGTCTCCGCTTTCCGGCTGGCACCGGATCCTTCGGCGACCCGGCTCGCTCGACTGGGATGCGCTGGTCGAGACCTTCCGAGCGTGGTTGGGCTGGAACTACGCAGACGTCAGCCTCGAGTGGGCATACCTGAACATACGCCCGCGGATGATGGTGGAGGAGCTTCTGCGAGAGCCGGGCCGCGTGGACTTGCCGGACTACAAGCTCTTCGTCTTCGACGGTCGGGCGCGACTCATCCAGGTTGACGCCGGCCGCCACACGGACCACCGCCGGAACATGTATTTGCCGGACTGGACGTCGCTTGAAGTGGAATACACCTACCCTCGCCTGAACGGTGAGATCGAACGGCCTGCTTCGCTCGGGGAGATGGTCGAGGTTGCCGAGGCCCTCGGAAGCAGCGTGGACTTTGTGCGCGTGGATCTGTACGACGTGGACGGCCGGGTTGTGTTCGGAGAGTTGACGAACTATCCGGAAGCCGGCGCTCGAAGTTTCGTTCCACCCTCGTTCAACGACGAGCTGGGGGCGTGGTGGGTGCTGCCACGCAAGTACCGAAGTTAGCGCCCGCAACCTATGGTTAGCCGGTGGCGGACGACTACGAAGCCAGGACCCGGTATCGAGGGACCGTCGCGGCCACGTATCGCCAGGTCGGGATGCAAAGCCGCCAGTGGCGTCGCGAATTCGAGGCGCTCGACCGTTTCCTGAACGACGTAAACCCGGGCGAGCGGATCCTCGATCTCCCTTTCGGCATCGGGCGGTTCGCGCCGCTCTACAGCCGCAGGAGTGCCGAAGTGGTCGGCATCGACATCTCGCCCGACATGCTCGCCGAGGCGGCCGCCGACCCTGCCGTTGACGAGCTCGGAGCGACGCTGATCACGGCGGACGCCGAGCAGATCCCGCTCGCGGACGGCTCCGTCGACTACGTCGTCTGCATGAGGTTCATCAACTGGCTCCCGCCGGAGACGCGCGAGAATGTTTTGCGCGAGTTCCACCGTGTCGCGCGCAAGGGGTTGATCGTCCAGGTGCGTCTGCACGAGGTGTACCCGGCCGGCGGCTTCGCCGCGAGGCTCGCCCGGAGCACGTTCGCGAACGCTCCCGACGTCGCGCGCGCGGTGATCCGGCCGGGCCGCGCCGCTCTGTCACGGCTCCTCCACGGTCCGCGCGAGCCGGGGCCGCCGAGGAAGGGCTACTCGACGCCGGAGCCGCAGGACTTCGCTGGGCTTCTCGAGCGCCACGGCTTCGAGATCCGCGACTGGACGAGAGTGCACGAGGACGTCCACTTCGCCAAGCGCGAGATCTTCTGCAAGCGGCTCTACCTCTGCGCGCGCGTCTAGCGGCCGGACACCACGAGCGCCGCGTCGCGGAGGAGGCCGCGGACGCCGAAGCCCTCGCGGCTCCGCGGGCGATACACGCCGCCCCGCGCCGCGCGGCCGAGGAGCGACGCGCGGGCGATCCTGCCCCGGTCCGAATCGTGGACGAGCGCACGGAGGTCGAGCGCGTCGGCGAGCCGCGCCCAGGCGCTCCCCTCGTCGGCGAACGGTCCGTCACCGAGGAGCTCCGCCCAATCCCGGGCCTGAGCGGAGCGGAGGCGGTAGTACTCCGCACCGATCGCCAGCGGCGGCCGCGACGGCTCGGGGGTGCCCTCGACGTTGACCTCGTGTTGGCGGTAGAGGACGAGACGGTCGGGCAGGAAGGCCGCCCGCCCGGTGAGGCGCGCGAGCGCGAGCACCCACTCGTCGTGGAGCAGCCGCCCGTGCCCGTGGTGTGCGGAGGGCCGGGACTCCCATGGCAGGACCGAGAGCAGATCGCGCTCGAACACCATGGCCATCCCGGGCGCCTCGGCCCAGCGCGGGGTCGTCAGCGGCTCGGCAACGCGCTCCTCCGGGATCGCCGGCACCGCCCGCCCGAGCGGCACCAGCGCCTCGTCCACCACCTCGCACGCGTGCACGACCAGCCGCGCCCCGTGCCGCTCTAGCGCGGCACTGCAGAGCTCGAGCTTCGTCTCGAGCCAAACGTCGTCCTGGTCCGCGAAGGCCACATGGTCGCCTGAGCAGCGCGACGCGGCGCGCATGAAGTTCGAGCCGACACCGAGCCGTTCGGCGTTGCGGTGGTGCAGATGCACCGGGAAGGGCGCTTCAC
>Ga0193747_1000381_pt1 | contig 15705 bp, 15 predicted proteins | sample L1m2metaG_FD_143048 | JGI IMG/M metagenome (GOLD analysis project Ga0193747, IMG submission 143048) | Soil microbial communities from a riparian zone of the East river system, Colorado, United States - L1m2 | ecosystem: Environmental > Terrestrial > Soil > Riparian zone | place: USA: East River...
CTGTGGCGGCGCAGGCGGTGTTTGTGCGAATGCTACGATCGGCAACAACGCGATGACTGTGAGGGTGAATACGGATTTCATTTTCATAGTTTGTTTTGTTGAATCATTGACCTGAAACCGGAATGAGCACGATTTCCTCGCTGGGATAGGAGACGCGGAGGGATGCACCGGTTTCCGGGTTGCGCCACCGCCAGGTTTGTTGTGTGTGGTAACGAACGCGTCGCACAGGTCGTTCTGAGCCGTCAGTAAAATGCAATCCTTCGTCACGGGCGTTGTAAACGAGATTCGTCCCACCGGCAGGAACGAACCCGCTGCGGGATGTGGATCGTTCCGCCCCGAGCGGAGCAGGTCGTGTCTGGGATGCAGCTGAACTCTGCGCGACGGTTTGTTGATGCTCGTGCCAACGCTCTATGGTAATCGCCGCGAACAAAATCAAAACCGCGGCAGCAGCGAGGCCAAAGCCTAACGACCACCAATTGTAGGGCGTTTCTGTGAAACGCCATCGCTTCCATTTGGCGTCTGACACAGACGCCCTACAATTTTCTAGTGCTTCCCCTACCCGCTCGAAAAGCACTGGCGACGGCTGCGCCGGTCGCAGTTTTTTCAGGTCCTTTTCAAGCTCGGAAAAATCGTTCATTGCGGTTGGAAAGTTTTCTTCAAATGGGTCAAGGCATACCGGTACCGCGATGCTGCCGTGTTCTGCGAAATTCCCAGCGCGCCGGCGATCTCGCTGAATGTAAGATCGTTCCAGATTTTCAAGACCAGTACCTCCCGTTGATCGCGCGGCAAAGATTCCACTGCCGCTGCGAGCGCAGACTGCGTGTCATCTTCCAATTCAAAGTGGGGCTCAACGACTGGCTCGGTTTCAGCAAGAACGGTCGCCTCACGTCGTGCCCGCCGCGCATCGCGACGAATAAAATCGAGCGCGAGAGAGCGAACCGCGGAGTAGAGCAAACCGCGGTTATCAATGTCGTGGTTGCGACGCCAGAACTTGACGAAAGCGTCCTGAACAATGTCTTCCGCATCGGCTGCTGAGTGCACCCACTGACGGGCGAACAGAAGCAATCCGGGCGCAACTTCAGAAAAGCAGTTCCTCCAATTCTCATGGCTGGCGATGGGCTCCATGACCTTTTCACGGTCTTTACTTTCAAGACGCCGCCAAGTGGAGATTTTGTCTGTGAGTGCGAACAAAATTGGTAGGACGGGCTCGCCGCGGCGCGCCCGGCGGTCGCCCCTGCCAACGTTACGTTTTCGGTAATGTGCGCAGAATTAGATCTCCAAGCCAGTCTGGATGGGCGACTCCCGAGCGATACGCTCGGAGCGATTCGACAGAAGAATTCACCCGGAGATTGCTGTAAGAACCGTCTGCGTTTTGCCAGCGCTCGTGCCAATAAAGCGCTGCTTTGATCCGCGGATAACGGGTGCGAAAAAGCTCCAGGCCTTGTTTGATCCACGCCGGTTTGCGGATAGCGCTGGGTGGGGCCGTGGTAAGCGGAAATTCGCCGGTCGCCCATTCCGCAATCATGATGGGCTTGTGCGGATCGAGACGGCTCATTTCCTGGTACGGCCAGTCGACCAATGAAGGAATATCCGGATTTGGCTCGTCCTTGTATTGCTGCCCATAAACGCTGAGCCCAAGCCAATCGACGTAATCGGATCCGGGATAATACGCTGGAGCGCCGTTCCAAGCTTCATACGGATACGGATAATTGTTGGTGTGAAACATCCATTTGATGTTTGACGCACCGCGCGCACGGACGCGGTCCACAACGTACCGGTACGCTCGCCGAAATGTTTCCGGGCCTTTCCAATTGTTGTATTCCGGGACCCATTCCGCACCGCCGTAGTAAGCGCCCGACCAGGGAAACCACGTTCCGTTCATTTCGACACCGAACACGACAATCATTGGGTGGCCAAAATCCCGGGCCGCGTCAGCCCACTTGTCGATGTATGCATCCCACTTTCCCGCAAGAATCTCAGTCAAACCGAACTTGTCCGGGCCACGATCTTCTTCGTATGGCTTGTCCCATGGCGACCAGAAAACCAGCGGCAACGAACCGTGCCGCCAAATGACATTGAGATTGTCGGTAGGAAAATTTTGTTCTCCCCAGTAGCTCGACGAAACGATGATCGCCTGGTGTTTGCCCACCATCTCCTCGAAATCCTCGATCGTTTCGAGCGTCACGTCGTCCTCCGCATCGCCAAAATCCATGAATGCGCCCGTGTAAACGCCGTGATCCGGAACTACGACCTCGACCTGGCCGTTTGGATCGACTCGCCCAACGGCAGCATGTTCGCGGCATGCCGTAAGCGCGAGACTCAATCCAACGAGTACGATGGCTACTTTAAGCACCGCGCCGGCGCGCACTCGAACTTGGACGTTCGCTGGAAGCCGACTGTTGTCCAGAACTGCATTAGAAGCCATATCTCGGTATCATTCTGAGCGAAGTCGAAGAATCTCGGATCAATTCTGGAGCCCCCAGCGGATTAGACCAGAGATGTTTCGCTTCGCTCAATTCGCCATCGGACGAATCCGCCGTGGCGGACATGACGGGGTAATTTGTGAGCTGAGTGCTCCGCTGCCCAGCAATTCGCCTTGACTGGAATACTGATATTTGAGAACAGATCCGCACTGGATCGAGGCGGCAAGTGCAGACAAAGCTCTTTACAATTTTGCTCTTATCTTTCGCAGTTGCCGCGCTCTCGGAAGACTTCAAAACGGTTAACGGCAAAGAATACAAAGACGCCACTGTGACTCGTGTCGATCCGGATGGCGTCGTCGTCAAAACGAAATCGGGAATCACGAAAGTTTACTTCATCGAACTGCCAAAAGACGTTCAGGAACAATTTCATTACGACTCCGGGAAAGCCGCCGCGTATTCTGCCGAGCAGACCGCCAATTACACCGCATATCAAAAGCAGCAGGACGAAACGCAACGTCAACAACAGGCCGCCGACGCAAAGAACAATGCGGCATTAGCGCAACAACAAGCCGCCACAAATCGCACACAGGCTTTGCAAACCCGATACAGCGAGCTTCAGAAACAGGAAGATGACTTGCTTCGCCAAATCGGCCAGGCAAAGCAACCCGGGCCGGAGTACCGGCAGGGCAAGTCCGTGCGCCACCAACCGAATCCGCAAAAATCCCACCTGCCGGTTCTCCAGAGCCATCTGAGCGATGTTCGTCACGAAAAAACCGAAGTTAAAAAGCAACTCGAAAAGGCGAAACGCTAGCAGGTAGTGACGCCTCGTTGCGGCGTCCCTACAATGCTTTCATTCTTATCGATTCACGATTAGATACCCCGCCGTGAACAAACGGCGGTCTGGAGCTTTTCCCGAAGGAAAGTCGCTGCGCAATGCCGCGATCATCTCAGCCGCTTTTCAATTAGCCGTCGCGACGACAACATTCGGAGGCGAAAAGCCACTCGTAATTTCCGCCATCGTGTCCGCAGACCATCCCGTAAACCGGTTGGTTCCAACAGAAGCATTGGGCGCCGGCGTCGACGGCCACGAGAAAGGCGAATGCGCCCAAATGTTCACGGACAAGAATATCACGGAAATGTTATCGGCCGGGCTCGGGCCGCTGACATATCGACTCCGCACCGAGCTGGGCAGCGAAGCATGGCATTGGAACCCGCGCGGCACGTGGAGCGATCCGGTTCGCAATTGCGGGTACTGGACCTCCGACAACTCGCTCGGCGAACCGATCAACGTTTCGTATGGCTATCGCTTGCCACGCCGCGGAAACACGATCGATCAGGCAAACGATGACGGTTACTCTCGTATCGCAGACGGCGATCCGAATTCGTTTTGGAAAAGTAATCCGTATCTGGATTCACATTTCACCGACGAATCGGACGACGCTCATCCGCAGTGGGTGGTAATCGATCTCGGCGAATCAAAATTGGTCAACGCGATTCGAATCGATTGGGGAACGCCGTACGCCACACAATATCGGATCGAGTACTGGCCGGGTGATGATCCGATGCACCTGCAACCCGACGATGACGACGACTGGCAGCCGTTCGAAAATGGAAAAATCGATGATGCTCATGGCGGCAGTGAACTGGTCCGACTGACCGAGCGTCCGCGCGCCGTTCAGTTTGTGCGAATCCTCATGAGCCGGAGTTCGCACATTTCGGTGGCAAACTCAGACGACATTCGCGACTCGTTAGGCTTCGCGATTCGCGAGATCGACCTCGGGAAAATGGGTAAGGATGGACGGTTTCATGATCACGTTCGTCACGCGTCCGATCGGCATCGCCAGACAATTATTTACACGTCGTCTACCGATCCCTGGCATCGCGCCGAAGATCTTGATCCCAGCACAGAGCAGCCCGGGCTGGATTTCATTTTGCGCAGCAAGCTTGCTAACAACTTGCCAGTGCTTGTTGCGGCCAGCGTCTTGTACGACACACCGGAGAATGCTGTCGCTGAAATTCAGTACCTGCTGCATCGGAATTACAGCTTGGAAGGGATCGAGCTGGGCGAAGAGCCCGATGGACAATGGGTTTCGCCAGAGGATTGCGGCGCGCTGTACGCTGGAGTTGCCCGGCGTTTGGCCGAACTCAAGTCGCCAGTGAAACTCGGAGGTCCGAGCCTGCAAAATTTCGAAGACCAACTGCTCACATGGGCGGATGCAGCCGGGAATCGTTCGTGGATGAATCGATTTCTCGAATACATTCGAGGCGCAAAAGTCCGTTTCGATTTTTTGTCATTCGAGTTTTACCCGTTCGACAACATCTGTGCTGATGCTTCGCCGCATCTGTTGGAAATCCCGGAGCGCCTCGGCGCAATGATGGCCAGCTTGCGCAGAGACGGAGTGCCCGCAGACATTCCGTGGTTCATGACCGAGTACGGCTATTCTGTTTTTGCCGGACGTCCGGAGGTGGATATCGAAGGCGCACTCTTCAACGCGGATACAGTTGGGGCATTTCTGTCGTTAGGCGGCGTGAAGCCGTACCTATACGGCTACGAGCCAAACTATCTCCAGGACGAGCTCAAATGTTCGTGGGGCAATCTCATGATGCTTCAATTAGATCCCAAGAGCGATCAACTGAGCCGTCTCTCGACGTACTACGCCTCTCAGCTGCTTACGCAAGAATGGATGCAGCCAGTCAACGAGCAGCACGAAATGTTTACGGTCACCATAAAAGAAACGAAAAACCGCGCACACGGAGTGCCGCGCCCTACCATAACCGCGTATGCCGTGCGCCGACCGGACAAACAGTGGGCCCTACTTGCAATCAACAAGGATCCCAAACGCGCAGCCCAGCTCAAGGTGCAGTTCAATCTTCCCGACGCAAAGCAGCCGCTGAGTTTTGTCGGCCAAGTTGAAGTAATTCAATTCTCGCGAGCGCAATACGCCTGGCGTGACGACGGTCCAAACGGCCACCCAATCCGCAGCCTGCCGCCAGCGCAATTCACGCGCGAAGCATCAGCAAGCTATGAACTCCCGCCGTATTCACTCTCCGTGCTTCGCGGAAAAGTTGCGGATTGATGTATTCCGACGAGGCCGGCGTTTCATTTGCCGAACATTCCCGAAAACCACCCTTTTCTCTGGGACTTCAAAGCCTTCTGGAACTCCTCCTTCACAAAATTGGGGTCCCTCGCGTGAGCCATCGCGTCCATGAGACTGATGCGGTCAGCCAGAAGCAACTCGATAAGGCTATCATCGACGGTATGCATGCCGTCCTTAGCGCCGATTTGAATCAGTCCCGGTATCTGCGAAAGCCGACCGGCCCGGATACACGCCTCGATTCCCGAGTTCACCGTCAATAATTCCGTGGCCAGAATCAGGCCTGACTGGCCGCTTCGCGGCAGGAGATACTGACACACCACTCCCAGCAACGACCACGCAAGCTGGGCACTGACGAACTGCTGACCCTCTTTTGGGACGGCATCAATAATTCGTCCAATGGCGGTTGGCGCATCGTTGGTGTGCATGGTTCCAATCACAAGATGCCCCGTTTCCGCCGCTGTAATCGCAGTTTGGATCGTGTCCAGGTCCCGCAATTCTCCAACAAGAATTACGTCCGCGTCCTGTCTCAACGCGTTCTTCAGCGCTGCGGCGAAGCTGTGCACGTCGGAACCGACCTCGCGCTGGTTTACCAGGCTCCGCCCCTGCGAATGAACAAATTCGATCGGGTCCTCAATACTGACCATGTTGACGGAACGCCGATTAGCTATCGTCTGAGCCATGCTCGCCAGCGTTGTGCTTTTGCCTTCACCGCTCGCGCCAGTCACCAGAACCAGGCCGGCGCTCGCGTCACACCACTTATCCACCACGGGAGAGTGTCCCAACGTGTTTAGATCAGGGATCTCGGAAGGGATCTGTCGGAAATTCGCCTCAATCGCACCTGACACGTAGCAGGCATTCCCGCGATACCGGCCGAGGTCATGAACCTGCAACGCGAAGTCAAGCTGCCATTCGTTTTCCAGCTTCGCGCGTTGTCCCTCCTTCAAAGCATCGATAACCAATCGCCTTGTATCTTCCGCAGACAGCACCGCTGCGTCTTCCGTGAGGGGCTTGATAACACCAGCGACGCGTATCATCGGTGGCGCCCCTGGCGTCAAATGAAGATCAGAAGCGCCCTGCTGGGCGGCAAGAACCAGAAAATCGATCAAGTCATCTTCCTTCATAGTATTCAAATGGTGCCGAGACCTGCCTAGCCGATTCCCCTCATGGCACGACGCAGCTCCGATTCATTGCTGACTGAAGCCAAGGCTGTCTCTTCCGTAATCATCTTGCCCTTGAGAGCGTTGAGCGTCGATTGCAAAAATGAGACGGCGGCAGGATCCGATCCGCGGGAGATATACTGATCGATGTTCTGCAACTCTCGTCTGGCGATCCAGTCGCGCATCGCACCCGCATTTTCGACGTGCTCCAGCAGCAAATGCAGGCCTCCGTCAGCAGATGGAACCAGTTTCTGGCACAGGACGCCAGAAAGCTGGTTTGCCAGAAGGTTCACACCATGCTTCTCGTTTTCCGCCGGAAAAAGATTCAAATAGCGCTCCATCGTGTCGGCAACCTTTTCCGAATGCAGGGTCGAGACAACGAGATGTCCGGTCTCAGAAGCCTGGAGGGCCGTCAACGCCGTCTCGTAATCCCGGATCTCACCAACGAAAATGACATCCGGCGCCTGACGAAGCGCACTCCGCAACCCGGTCGCAAAACTGCCGGTGTCACGTCCCACCTGTCGTTGAGTGAAATGACAGCGCTTGCTGGTGAACTGATACTCGACGGGATCCTCGATCGTCACTATGTGTCGCACCAGGTTCTCGTTCATCCATTGAAGGAGGGAGGCGATGGTGGTGGATTTCCCGGAGCCGGTTGGTCCCGTTATAAGAATCAGGCCGTGCTCGCGAGCGCCCCATCGGGTCAAGAGCCATTCGGGCGCTCCTAGCGTTTTCAAGCTGGGCACGTTGGTCTTGATGCGGCGCAGGACTGCAGCGAGGCGGCCCATGGTACGGTGCAGGCTCACGCGGTACCGCGTATGCGTACGCGAGACGAAGCCGGTGTCACGATCCCTGTCGCCGTCGCCTTGCGTCTTCGCGCCGCACGCCTCCCAGAATGCGGTCATGTGCGCGAGCGACATGGGTTCCTCGCCGAGGACGGTGATTTGTTCATTGATCTTAAGCCGCGGTACCTCGTCCTCCTGAAGGAAGACGTCGCTCGCCTCCTGCTGTTCCGCGGCGTCGAGAATGCTGTCGATGTTTTGCGGCATGGGTCGCAACTTCTACTAGGCGTGGATAAGTGGCAAACGTTACTGACTGATCTGGAATCTGCGAAAGAGCTTTATTGCTCGGTATCTAACGAGAACAGCGGTTGATAATCACCTCGGCGGCCGTGACAGGTAATCATCGAATCGACCATCTTGAATCTGTGAGAGCAGCTGACGAAAGGGCTCCTTGCTGATCATGCATCCACGCACAAGTTCAACGTCATTGTTAGAACGAGCCACCGAATCAAAGACCTTTTGATACGCGGCGCGATCACACCGGCGCAGGCCAACCAGAATGTAGAGCGTGCCTGCCGGTGTCGCATGAGCGAGCGCACCTTGCAACTGCTGCGAGGCATATCAGGCCGCTCTAAAACCGCTCGTAAATTCCTCTCTCCTTCGGACATCAATCCGGCCACTCCAACTCCTCCGAACGCCAAGGACTTTGCCGCAGCAAGATCACGAGCCGGTGAATTCTCAGACGAAGTAGCCGTCGAAATACCAGGCTGTGACAACGCAATTCCGGCGATGAGCATGATGATAAGTGTTTTCATAATCTGGCGGCCTAACGATCGGCGCTGATCGTCACATAGTATCCGTCCGGATCTCGGAGTGAGAATTCCCTTGTTTGAGTGTTCGGGTTCACGTGGGGTTCCTCTTCGAACCGGTCGACGAGAGCGCGTGCCCTCTTCAGGGCCTTCTCGTAGTCGTCGACGCGAAAGAACAAGAGGAGCCCATTGCCGGGTATCCCGTCGTCAGCACGCATCAAGGAAGGATGGTCGTGCACGCCCCACTGGTGGAGGCAGAGCAAGACGGTTCCATCCGCATCCAGGATCTGACCAAAATAGTCATGGCCCGGAGCCGTCTCGGGCTGGCCGAAGAGCGACTGATACCATTTGAAGCTGCTGGGCACGTCCCTTACGCCGATGATCGTCCATGTGCGTTTCATCGCGTTTCAGCTGTCGGCCTAACAAGGACCGAGCAGACCGGGATTCTGCGAGATGGACGGGATAACCCTCGAAGGCCGATGAATTGGGAAGGTCATGAGGCAAATAGTAAGGCCACGGCAGGGGCTGTAGCTAGATCAAACATCCTACATCGAACATCAAACATTTCGTTCGGCTAAGGTTGACGGCACCACGCCCCGACAGATGCAAACCAGCACGCTACAGTCTTCGATTCCGCAACCTCGGCTTGCAGCCTGTGCACCAGGGTGTCAAGGCTACCCAACGACTCGATAGGCAGATGCAACTGCTCCATCTGCGGTAGCAAACTGCATAAGGTATCGTAATACCATTGTGCCAGGTAGGGTTCCTTTCCCAACGGCAGTTCCATACGCATGGCAGGCTCAGGCAATCCAGCCTCTACGAATGTGTGGTAAAGCTCCGTTCCCATGTCGTGATTGGCTGATGCGCGCATTGTCTTGTCAATAAGAGAGGCCGTTGCAAACCAAAGAGGCAGCGACGCTAAATGCGCAAGGACCGGGACCCAGCATGGTTCCTGAAAAACAAACACTCCTCCTGGCCGCACCACTTGTGAAATTGAGCGCAAGGCTGCAACCGGATGGGGAAGGTACATCAGAATAAAACGGCCCACCGCCGCATCAAAAGGCTTTCCGTCCAGGACCTCGTCCACATTCGACTCATTGAAGCTTACGTTGTGAAAGCCGGCCTCGGTCACGCGAGCACGGGCCTTGGCAATCGACCTTGGGTCCCGCTCGATGGCCACAACCTCGCCCGAAGGACCCACCAGTCGAGCAACTAACATCGCCACGTCTCCTACCCCCGACCCGAGATCCAGAACGCGTTGCCCGAGTCCAATGCCCGCCTCGCGAAAGAATCTTTCGGTGATGGGAGCGACACGCGCGGCTTGCCGGATCAGCCGCTCATGCTCGGCGTCGGTGTTGCCCAGCGGATAATCAGCGGAGCGATGGCTCGTTGTCATCGTAGCGAGGGATGTTACCAACTTTAATTTTATATCGCTCTATCGCTATTTTTGCTTCGCTTGTTGTTGCTCGCGCGATGGACACCGGATCACGGCTTGTCGAGAGAAGGGCCTTATGAACATTGCGCGACTTTGTTCGATTGGCTTCGCCGTGCTGCTCGTCCGCCTGATTCAGATCCGTTTAGCGATGCCGAGTTTCGAAAAAATCTCGCCTGCTTGTCAATGCGAAAGCGGGGCCCTCAAGTCGAATCGCCGATTCTAATTCTAAAACGCACTCAGTTTTTCATCCGCACGCACGATGAAACGCTTCCGGTCGTCGCGATGCGTGTCAACGATCCAAATTGATAGCCTCGCCCATGGGTGGTTTCAGTTCTGAGCGATTCAAACAGATGACCTGAACATCCGCCTGCTGCGTCGCAGCAATAGCCGTAACACGCAAAACTGGTCACATCGAAATTCGCCAACTGGGCATTGTGCCTTTGCCACATCGGCCTTTTAGGAATGGAAATTCAACTAAGGAGGAAATAAGCATCATGAAATCAAAACAAATACTTATCAGCATTCTGGCAGTTCTACTCGCGTTCCCATTAATGGGGACGTTCGCTCAGCAGGCAGCAAGCTCGGGTTCTATCGAAGTCATCACGACTTTTGATTATCCCGGGGCCGGAAATTTGACGTTGCCGCAAAAGATTAACGAAAGAGGCGACGTCGTTGGCGAATTCATCGATTCAAGTGGGGTGACGCGAGGTTTTATTCGGTTCAGCGATGGTAGCTTTAGCGATCCGATCGTTGACCCTAACGATACCGTCGGTTTTACCGAGGGACGAGGCATCAATAACTCACGCACAGTCGCCGGTGACTACGTCATCAGCGATGGTACCCTTCACTCGTTCTTCCTGTCAGGCGGCACCTTCACAGAGTACGATGTTCCAAACACGGTCCAAACCAATCTGCTTTCGATAAACGATGTCGACGACTTTACCGGCGGAGTTGATCCTGACGGCAGCGGGATCTTCCAGGGGTTCATCAGCGTCGACGGAACCTTATCGTCGTTTAGCGTCCCGGGAGCTGCCGGGACATTTGCTTACGAGATCAATAATTCAGAAGAATTGACGGTGGGATACTATATAGATGGAGTAATCCTTCACGGCTACTACCGGGATTCCAGTGGGACGCTGCACTTCCCGATCGATCCTTCAGGCTCCACTGCCACAGTCCTGTTTGGACTTAACGGTAGGAACTGGGTGGTGGGCAGATATGCGAGCTCAGGCGTGACTCATGGACTCTTCTTTATCCCGCCAAATCAATTCTCCACTTTCGATTATCCCGGATCGACCTTTACATCGCTTAACGGCATCAATGACAAAGGGGTTATTGTTGGTCGTTACGTCGATGCTTCCGGGATCGCCCACGGATTCCTGGCTCGCGTCAGAGGCACACCGCCGACAACTCCGGCGGGAGCGGAAATGAAGGCGAACGTTTCCCCGTCGCTGGTCACTCCACTCAACTCCTCGCCGTCGGCGTGGGGAAGTGCAATGCCGGCGCGCTGAAGATGGCGACCTTCATATTGCAGTTCAAGACGCAACGGCGGACTAACTAGGGATCGTTGTTTGCGAAGTGCGCTGCCAGGCGCGTGAACCTCCCGGCGGAATCGCCGGGAGGTTAGTCACGCCTACAAGCGTTAAGCCAGCAGTCCAAGTTGGCTTGCGATTGAAACGCGATTTTTCGAGGCTGTAAAGAGTCATGAACGGGGCTTGCCATCTTGCAGCCTTTTAATGGACACTTGCCTCTATGGAGGCAGAAATAGATTGCAGGTTGCAGTCTAATTCTAAATAGATGGAGAGCTCAGGACGAGGTCGGGGACGACGAAAGAACGATCCTTGGGAAGTGTTGGTGGTCGCCGGGTTGTTTTTCTGTCCCGGTGTAGCGATGCTCTTTCAGCGCGGCACTGTGGTCGCATTCCAAAAGAGCTTTCGTTATCTTCCCTCAGACGTCATGGTACTTTCCGAGCATGGCGCACACATCTTCGGCGCGCTCGCGATTGCTGTGAGCCTCGTAATTGTTTGGTTTTATTTCTATCTACGTAGGGCGATCGCCCGCGATCAAGAAGCCTTGCCGAAGCCACGATGGCGATGAGAAGCTTCAGTAAGTACGATATTTTGCCGTAGCTTTTCTGTGTCTCGTTAGGTCGTCTCCCTGCAGATGGACAGCGGATCACAGCTTGGTGGGAGAAGAGACTGATGAACTTTACTGGGCTTCGTCCGATTGGCTTCGGGGTGCTGCTTGTTTTGCTCGCCGGAGCGGGCTGCAATCGGCCTAACCTAGCCTCGTCAGAGCCGAGCCCCCCGTCGACACCCCAGGCGTTTCGCGCGAGCATCACGATGCAGGCGCCAGATGCATTCTATGATCCGCCGGCGGATCTGCCGCGCAAGCCTGGTGCGTTACTGCGGAGCGAGCCACTCAAGGACGTGGTACTGCCAGCGGGCGTGCGGGGCTGGCGCATTCTTTACGCGACGAGTGTGGACGAGAATACGCCGGCAACGGCGATCGCAATAGTGTTCGCGTCGACCGTTCCCCCCGCCGGTCCGCGGCCTGTCATCGCATGGGAGCACGCAACGACGGGCCTGCTGCAAAAATGCATGCCGTCGCTTTTGTCGGCGGCGAGCAAGGGCATCCCCGAACGCGATCGTATGGTGATGGCTGGCTGGGTCGTGGTGGCGACAGATTACTCCTTCGCGGAAAAGGGTGGTCCGCATCCCTACCTGATCGGTGAAGGCGAAGCGCGTGCGGCGCTCGATTCGATCCGTGCGGCGCGGCAGATGTCAGAGCTTACGCTCGACAAACGCATAGTGGTGTGGGGTTACTCGCAGGGGGGACACGCAGCGCTTTGGACCGGCATCGTCGGGCCGCGCTACGCGCCTGATCTCGAAATCCGCGGTGTCGCGGCAATCGCACCGGCCGCGAACATTGAGAAGAATCTCGCGATGAATGTCGAAGCGGATAAGCGGTTCGGACCGTATCTAGCCTTGTCGTACAGCCGGTTCTATCCTGACATCACGTTCGAGCAAGCGCTCCGGCCAGAAGCGCTCGATGCTGCGCGTCAGATCGTAAACTTCTGCTGTTTCCTTCCACCCGCGGATGCGGAACGCATCGCGGAACTGGCCGCGACGTTCAATGGTCCAGCATTAGCGACGAGCTCGAACAAAGCGCTTCAAGCCCGGCTTGAGCAAAACACGGCGGACCGTCCGATACAGGCTCCCGTCGTAATTGCGCAAGGTCTCTCGGACAAAGTTGTGCCGCCGTCCGCGACCGACGCGTATGTCGAAGAGCGCTGCGCTGCTGGTCAACGACTCGAGTATTGGACATTCGCGGGGCGCGACCACCTCACGATCATCCAACCCGGCACGCCACTCGAGGAGTTGCTTATCAAGTGGACGACGGCGCGCTTCGCAAATGAGCCGCAAGCGACTGGCTGCGTCCGCAAGTCTTTCTGATTGCGCGTGGGGCTTGAAAGGGCCCTGCTGTTTGGCTTAATCCAATTTTCGTTACCAGTTAATTTGATCGGACAACGACGGCCAGTATGGACTCGTAGCAGGTGAGAAAGGGTGGATTTGCAACGATGGACCGTTTCCCGCGCGCCGCTGCTTCAGTTTTTTAACCGCCGATGCAAGTTTTGCCAAACCTTGTTCAATTTGCGCTTGCGACCAAGCCGCAAATCCAAAGACGAATGCCGGATCCAACTGAGCCTTGATACAGAAGAAAGAAAGAGGCCGGGGCCAAGCGCCGGTTAGCTCGCGAGCACGCACGAATAACGCAAAGTCTTCCCTGCGCCGCAGCCAGGCGACGAAGTGCAAACCGGCCGGCGTCACTTCCAGATCGAAATAGTCGCCCAGCCATTTTTGGAATTGTTCGATGAAGAATACGCGTCGCTGGGCATAGAGTTCGCGGATTCGTTTCACATGGCTGAGGAAAAATCCTTCGGTGATAAAACGCGCGAGAGTAGCTTGATCAATCGCTGGAGAGTGCTGGTCCATGACAGCGCGTACCTTAACCAGGGTGTCGACAAGTTGTGGCGGCGCGACCAGAAAACCGAGGCGCAGCGATGGAAAAAGGATCTTGCTCATAGTGCCGGCATAAATCACCCGGCCGGCATTGTCCAAACCTTGAAGACATGGCAACGGCGGCCCATCGAAACGAAACTCGGAATTATAGTCATCCTCCAGGATGTAACCGTCGCGCGACTCCGCGAACTCGATCAGAGCTTTCCGCCGCTTAAGGCTCATCGTCACACCGAAGGGAAACTGGTGCGACGGTGTGACGAAAATGAGTCTGGGAGAATTTTGCCGTGAGCACTTCCCGATCACCAAACCCTCACGATCGATCGGGCGCGGGACCAGTTTGGCGCCGACAAACGCCAAGACATTACGTGCCTGAAGGAAGCCGGGATCTTCGATCCATGCCACTTCACCCTCATTGATTAACGCGAGCGCGCACGCCAGCATCGCCTGCTGCATGCCGCCTACGACTACGATTTGATCAGGATGACAATTGGCGCCCCGGAAGTCGCACAAGTAAGCAGCGATTGCCTTCCGCAGTTCGATCTCGCCACGGCTCGAGGCATAACGCAACAGGTGCGCTCCCTTTTTTGCCAAAACCTGCGCGCGCAAGCGTTCCCAAACAGCAATTGGGAATTCATCGACCGCCGGCAATCCCGCGACGAATGTAACGCTAGGCGGGCCGCCAATACCCACATCGAGTTGTCGGCCCCTGCGAAAGTCGGTCATTCTGGTCACTCGCCGGGCGACACGCGGGGAATGCTCGGTGCGCACGGTCGTCGCCGTCGTGGCAGCCTTCAGAAAAGTTGCCGGCAAATGGTCGGCGACAAAGATACCAGACCGTTTCCGAGCTTGAAGATAGCCCTCTTCAAGCAGCTTTGAGAACGCCTGGTTTACGGTCGGTCTCGAAATGCCGAGAGTTGCACCGAGAACTCGTGAGGAAGGCACACGGGAAGCGCTTGAATCAAAACTGCCGCTCTCAAGTTCTTCCCGTATTTGACGATACAGTTGTTGGTAAAGCGGCTCGGACGACGCGCGATCCAGCCGCACCATTTCGAACGACATGACTAAGCGACGCCGGCGCTGCTTTGGGACCGATGAAACTGTGCGCCCGTAGATCGCGCCATTCATCTTCACGACGCGACGGTCGCATCCAGAGAATGCTTTCTCAAGAAGAGATGTAGCCGTGATAGCGGACTTGTGTCCGGCTAATGAGGCTCAATTCTCCGATGCTGCGTAGTTCAAAGCCCTTGGTTCCCGCAACACGCGAAACTGGTCAGCCTTTTGGCGGACCTGGTTATAACTTTTGACCTTTCCGGCAATCTTTTTGTGGCCGAACTCAAACAATTATCAGCCCCAGGCGATATTCTGAAATTCTCAACGGACGGTCGCCAAACGGTCTAGGCTTAATAGGTGCTCTTATCTGGATCAAGGGGTCTGGATACTGGAGGCGAAGTCGAGCGTCCTGCAAATACCGCTATCAAAAGGAAAGCGTAAGTGACAGCGCGCAGCACCGACCACACGATCGAAATGCCGGCCATTACTGATGCGCTCTCGGACATCGTGTGGCCGCTGTGCCTGACCCAATCTTGCACAGCAGTCTGCGCGACTGGAACGGCAAAACAAAGAACCGCGGCCAGGCCGAATCCAAGAAGCGCCCACATCGAGGCCTTGGAGCCCTGCTTCCACCTCCCAAGAATGACAATACCGGCCACAAAACAAACGAGCAACGTAGGCAACTGTATCGCGAACATTGAGAGAAACAGTTTAATCTGGTCGGTATTATTCATAAATGTTCGAGGTGCACACTCGCGGCCTAACGAGATAGAGATAAGCCACGGCAAGGTGTCGCGGCAAACCTGCTAAATGCATTTCGAAATGAGGCCGTTGGCTCCATCGCCTGGTTAAATGGCCATAAGATGTGATCACCGTTGACCCCGCAACTTAAGGATAAATGCAATGACTAGCTGAAGAATACTCATGAA
>Ga0193747_1000382_pt1 | contig 15674 bp, 19 predicted proteins | sample L1m2metaG_FD_143048 | JGI IMG/M metagenome (GOLD analysis project Ga0193747, IMG submission 143048) | Soil microbial communities from a riparian zone of the East river system, Colorado, United States - L1m2 | ecosystem: Environmental > Terrestrial > Soil > Riparian zone | place: USA: East River...
TTCCAAGCATAATCGTAACAATAGTACAGTTGGACTGAACTCATTATCTAATAACGACTGCAAAAGGTCTCAAACTAATGAAAACCAATGTAGATAAATTTGCATCTTTCATATGATGATCTATATCATTTCTTATGTCACATCTTTTCAAAATTATTCCAATTCTTAGCTATTGGCCATGCCCCTTGAAAATTTTTAACGGATCATACCAATCTATTTTCTTGATTGCAGAAACAAAATCTACTCCTAACTCTTCTCTTTTCTCATTTGATCTAAGTAATTCAGTAAATACTGCATTGATACTGTTGCGTTAGCAGTGGCGTTATTTGTCGTGACCCTTCACACATATTATTATAATGAGGCCTAATAAAGCGACAAGATTGACATGGGGCCAGTGGGATTTGAAGCCTCGGTTCGAATGCCTTTTTTGGGATTCGTCATACTGTTAATCAATGCTTACTAAGAAATAACGGTTACTATGGTTAGATTATGAGAAAAAAACTGATATTTTGGGGCTACTAATAGAAAGTTTGGAATGAACAAACTTGCTGATGGTGCATGTGCTACTTCTTGCTTCTTGGGAAGGATATGAATTAGTATTACCTCCTCAAGTAAAATAATGACATGAGATCAATATCAAGTGTGATCAGCAGAAATAACCTTCTTTTATCTGGACTAATAGGAATTGTCATCACAATGATTGCATCTTCTATGATATTATCGACAACAATGGAGCGACATCAATCTTTTGCAAGGTGTCCGAATGGTTACCACATTAGTCCGAGTGGTGTCTGTGAACAAGTTAGTCAGCCTAGTACTGAGCTACCTAGATGTCCTTATGGTTACAATAGAAGCCCAAGTCTTGTTTGTGAACCAGTTACTCCATCAAGCAATAACAGCCCTTATCAAAACCCAACTAGCCCGTATCAACAACAACCGCAATATCCTCCTCAAGCCCAATTCTCTCAGCCACAACAGCAACAAGGACAACCACTCTATAATGTCACGCAAGTTGTAAATTGTCTGAATAAAGTGTTAGTACGTCAACAATCGAAGGATGATATTAAAGAAAGATGTTAGATTTCTCTGATGATGCTGCTTTAGTGTAAGCCTTGAGATTTTTTTCATCTGATTCTTCCCTTGCTCCATTGAAATGAAGTTAGGTCTTCAAGAACATTCTTTTAATGTATATGGATAGACAGACCCAGCATTGGGATGAATGCTAAAAGCTATCGTCTGGTTATTTCTGGTCTTGGAATGCCAAGTATGAATGGATTTGAATTTATAAAAAAAGTTAAAGAAATAAAGCCAGAACGGCATCTGTAGTAGTAATATTCTAATAACGTGTAACATCATTTAGCCAAGAAACAATTATTTAGTATCTGTTTTAAAATATAAGATTGGTTTAAAACCCATAAATTGCATGTTATATGAATATTTTACAGAGGATACCATGAGTCCTACTACTCAGTCAATGCAACTAGCAATAGATGAATGTGAGGAGTGGATATGGGACACACTCGACAGTACAAAAGATTGTGGTTTTGAGTATATAAAAGATGGAAACAAAGAGTTTCTTATATTTAATACAAATGATTTCTTCGCAGATGCTAAAGCACTAGAGAAAATTAGGAAGACTACCGGGATGGAGTTGGTTCAAATGAGTACACATAATGGATATACACAGTTATGGTTTGGCAGATATATGTTCCAAAAAGAGATTAAGTTTAGAAAAGTCTAGCATACATACATTATGGTGACAAGTTTTTTACCTGCTTATCTTGATGTTTGCTCTCTTCAGGCACTAGTATGATTCTGTACTAAGGTATTCAATCTCTCTAGCAATATTGGCTTTTGAATGAATTCATCTATTCTCGTGGAAGGTAAAACTCTCCTAAATTCAATGTCATTAATTTCAAAAGCTGTCATAAAAAAGACTTTAACTTTCCATGCTTTAGCTTTGGGAGTTATTACTCCAATATTGTTACTACCATACAAACTAGTAATTTCTTGTTGTACAGCATTAACATAATCACCAGAAATTGCAGCTACCTCTATTGTATCATATTTTCCTGCCTTATGAAATAAAGAATTACCAGTAGGTTCATTAATTATGACTGCTTTGTCTAGCTGATTATTTCCAGTAGGTTGCATTATGCCGCTTACTACAAAGCTTCTAGATTGTGTCTTTAGCTTTCCTGTATTAGGATCTACGGACGAATATGTAGCTTTAACAGTTTCACCAATCGATACACAACTCAGCGTCCATCATCACATTCTTGCATTTTTTCCCGTCTCAGCTAAGCTTTTGTAGTTTTTGTTTTGCTTTTCCCCTTGAAGAATTCTAGATACACCTAGTCCTAATATAATGAAACCCATTATGATCAGACCTATGTATAGAGGACGGAGTGCTACTGCCAAAAATAAATTCAGACCCATTGTAGGTTCTACTATCTTAGAGACTGCAAGGAGTGTACCACCTGCTACGAGAAGTAATGATGTTAATCTTGACTTATCTCTAATTCCAATGCCAAAAGCCACAAAGAACAATATTATCGATGGTATGCCAAGTAATATTCCACTTTGCTGATCATTCAGAGGGGATGAAAACCCGTACTCACCTTGTCCAATGAATGTGTTTGCAGTGTCTATCGATAGGAGTATCATTGCTGCAATTGCGAATGCCTCAGAAATCCTTGTCTTTTTGGAGTTAATTTCAATATACATATTTGATATTATTCCACCACCTTTGCGATTCTACTCAACGCTTCCTTTGTGTCATTAGCAAGATTATTTTTCACAATACTCCTGCCCAAAATAGGAATGTTTGATAGATCGATATTCCATGAAATGTCGATGTTTGTTTTGTTGTTATTGTTATCAGCATCCAAAGGGATTAATGTGACAACTCTAGTACCCTTCACTGGTCCTTCTGTCATGGTTATTTCTACTGATTTTTTGGGATTCAGCAAGATTGTCTGACGACTCTTAGACTTTCTGAAGCCTACGGTAACTTCTCTTTCAATAACATCCCCGTCCTTGCTAATATTATCTACAGTATGGAGGTTAGGCCAGTACTTTGGGTCGTCGTCCACATCTGCAACGATATCCCATACTCGATCAAGAGTTGCAGAGACTTCCAAACTCTCTCTGATGGCGACTACCATTATTGTTCTATCACCTCAACATAATCTTGCTGTTGTCGTTGCGACCTTCTTTCGCCATATCCATCTGCTCTCCATGGTACAAATAGTGGAAACGGGATCGGTGCCATCTTTATTTTGAAGTTCATATTGTTTGACATAATGTATGTTAGTTCTTAGAAAAGATAGGTTTGGTGCAAGTCAGACTGCACAAAACGGAAGTTTTATGTCTATAAACTTGTGTCCTACCTGTAGCTTCATCGTTGCACTTTCATTGTAGATTAGTTGCGTTCCAACTAACTAACTAGCTATCGAAATGATGTAGAAAATAGAAAAAAGGTAGGGTCTAGTAGTAACATTACCGTTGGTACAAACAACTATTGTCCAGCAGCCTGAGTGAGTCTATTAAGTGCCCCTTCTGTTGCTTTCATGAAGCCATCTTTTGCAAAACCTTTTGCAAAGAAAGGAATTCCGGACATATCGACACTCCATGATACATCAATCTTTGTCTTGTTCTCGGACAATGGACTTAATGTAACTACTCTGCTGCCTGTTATAGGTCCTTGAGTGACATTTGTTACCACCGATTGTTTTGGATGCAATGTTATGATCTCATGACTCTTGGCATTTTGTGGGCCAACTGTGGTATCTGCTTCAATTATGTTGCCTGTCTTTTTGGTGATCTTCATAGTGTCGACCTGATTCCATGCGGTGTCATTACCTAGGTCTGCAATAGTCTTCCATAGCCGGTCAACGGATGCAGAAACTTGGCGGCTTGAGTGTATTTGATCTAATGCAGCAGCTGTAGGTACTCCGTTTATTGTTATGCTCACAATCAAAGCCACTCCAATCATGATTGCGTTCTTTGTCTTAAAGCCTATGTTGTTAGACATGATTGCATATTCACCACTAAAAAAGATAAATCTGGTGCAAGTCAGACTGCACAAAACGGAACTTTTGTATTTATAACGGTGTGTACTACATTTAAGTAGGTAATGCAGAATTACGTATTAGACAATACAGACATCGAGATTCTCCGTATTCTGATTCGTGATTGCAGAACCTCTTATACAAGCATTGGCCTTTCGATTGGAATGAGTACAAATGCTATAAAGACAAGAGTTAAGAGACTGATTTCAGAGGGTATCATTCAGCGCTTTGTAACGTTAGTAGACCATACAATCTTCGGATACTCCGAAGTATGCTATTTAATTTTCAGAGACATAAAGGCAGTACAACAGACATTGAATCGAATTAAACAGCTGGGACAAGTGATTCTTGAGGTGAACTGTATTGGTGGAGTATCTGTCTTAGGTGTTGCTATAAGGAAGGAACATGAAGAAAAAATTCAATCGCTTGCAGCGGCATTAAAGCCAGCTCTTATTCAGAACCGTGTTGTAGCACATTCTTATCCCATAAAGCTAAAGCTTCGAGAGACTGACTTCAAAATAATAAAATGTCTGATTTCTGACGCAAGAATGGAAATCTCTGAGATAGCAAAGAAAGTTTCAGCTAGTTCCAAAACTGTAAGCGCTAGGCTCAAGAAAATGCAAGAAAGCAGAATTCTAAACTTTATTGTTGCTACGAATCCGCTAAATCTGAAAGGCTATATCAGATTTGGAATGATTATCAGATTAGATAGAGGAAGAAGGGATGATTATCAAAAATCAATCAGGCGTATTCAGGAGGAGCTGGAAGCTAGTTTTGTTATTGTAGTACCTTTTATCAACCAAGAGGATGTTATAAATTTTCAGCTTGTTGCTCGCAGCATATTCGAAATTGACCCTGCACTTAAGAAAATCGAATCGTTAAACGGTGTTATAAGAGCTGATGTCTTCATACCATACAGTGGAAAGAACCATCAAGACTGGATGTTAAGAGAAATCGACTATAGAGTGAATACCAAAGAAGTGGTGTCATTTGCACCTCATGTTTTAACTTCTTGATTCACACATATTGATGCTTATTGATCGTCTTTTATGAGGATGCAAAAAGACAAATTGTAGGCAAGTGATGTGAAGAAATAGATTGGGAAGCTATTATCGTTTCTTGGTTCTAATATCTTATGCAAGAAGGCGGTATCAACTGTGCTTTAAGTCCATGTATTTTTTCTCTTATCTATTTTCTAAAGAAAAATCGGGCTTAGCTCTTCGATTTAATCTCTAGCATTCTATTTCGTTCCTTAGCTACGATTATTCCTGTTATCACAATGTAAGCGATCTCAAAGAGTGATATTGCAATACCCCATTCATCAACAGGAAATGATCTGCCTCCTGTGATTGGATTTGACACTCTTGTGAGTGCCCATAATATTATCAGTATTACAGTACCTGCAATTCCAACGTAGTACCAAATTTTGCCCCATCTTTTAGTCATAGGTAAAGCCCAGAAAATTTGTGCTATTCCTGCAACGATGAAGAACGTATCACCTAAAATGTTAGATCCAAAGTGCGTTAGATCCAATATTAGATGCAGTAATCCAGCTATTGCAGTAGTCGCAGCTGCTGCGTAATATAAGGGATGACCCATCCCGTGCTTCTCCTCTAGAATCACTTCAGTGCTTCGGCGAGCTTGTCCAAAGATTGGCTCCAGCCAATATTAGCCCCATCGCGATCCGCGCCAGCTGGGATTCCGACATGCCGTAGGGTAAGTTTTGTCTTCCCTTCATGTTCTTCAAACGTCACTGTCACCAACATTTCCAACGGGAAGTCTGCACTCATACCGTATTGGGTAGCCGGTACTACGTTACCCTTCTCATCCGCAAATGAATTGGTGCAAACGATTCTTTCTAGTGGAACGATTTCGCGATAGACACCCGTACCCCAGTAGTCCTTGCCCTCGGGCGAACGCATGCAGTAGAGAAATTTACCGCCCATGCGGAGATCTATCTCGCAGTATGGTGTCGTGAAGCCCTTCGGTCCCCACCAGCGCTTCATGAGCTCGGGCTCCGTCCATGCCTTCCACACGCGCTCGCGTGGGGCGTCGAGAATGCGCGTGATGAAGAGCTCTTGATTCTTTGTGTTCTTACTTCTTGTTTTGTTTTGGTTCATTTTTGTTTCTCATCTTCCAAGACTTCGCCGAGCCTGTCCAATGCAGCGTTCCAGCGGGCCTCTGTGTTCTGCAGCCAGTCAGCGGCGTGTCGCAACCCGGAGATCCTCAGGCTGACGTACCGGCTGCGGCCTATCTTACTTGTGGCCACGAGCTCGGCCTTCTCTAGCACGCGGACGTGTTTCTGGATTGCCATCAAGCTGATTGGAAGCGGCGAGGCCAATTCACTCAGGGTCTGGTCGCCGGTCTCTAGACGCTCGAGCAGAGCACGGCGGTTAGGGTCGGCAAGGGCGGAGAATGTGGACTCCAGACTCATACTAAACCTCTTAGTTTAGTGTCAATTTAAAGCTTTGGAGTACATTAAAGGTCAAGAGGAATCAGCTACAAATGACGATGGTAATGCTATTAGGATCATTTGGTACGGGAGCAATAATTGGTGGTGGTCTAAACGACTTTGTAGATGGCAGTCTGCACAACCTATTATTTTGGGATATATTTTATGTGACAGATTTCATTATGATGGCAGGTGCTCTATTTTGGTATTATAGATTTCATGTTTCACCTGAACGAAGAAAGATGAAAATCACTGGTTAATAATGTCACTCTAGGATCTGGTAGGTCAACTGTGCCATGAAACAAAAATATACGAAAATGTTTATGATTTCCTGCTACATAACATACTTACCAGAATCTGGGTCTGGACCAGGCTTTCGAGACCTGCTCTCCAACTCTCTAAGTTGCTCCCATATTTTTAGCGGTACAACCTTTTCCTTACAATTCAATGTGGTTTGTAGGAATCTATGTGACAAGCTGAATTCCAAAATTATTTTTGGTAAGAGACATTATGAAGGTGGTAAGAAATTTTGTAGACGATGTGAGGTTTACTATTACCACGACGGTGTGTTCTGTCCTTGTTGTGGTATGGCATTACGTTTCTCACCAACTAGTAATAGAGATAAGGAAAGGCTGAGGCAATTGAAAGTGTTATGCTAAAAACAAGGAGTATTTAGAAGAATAAACTATACTCTCATTTCCTTGCATACTTATAAACTATAATTTGTATAATATTACCCATGAGTAAATCAAATATGACGAATTTGGAGAAAGAGATATGCAGACAATAGTGTATTTTCAAATACCTGCTGATGACATCGAAAGATCAAAAGAGTTCTATAATCAACTGTTTGGATGGAAAATCGATAAATCGCCTGAATCCAATACTCCAGAAGGAACGGAAAATTGGACGGTGACAACGACAGATGATAAAGGAAATAAAGCATTAGCTGGCGGAATGTCAAAAAGAGCGATGCCACAGCAGCAAATAACCAATTTCATAGACGTAAAATCGATAGACGAATACTCGTCTAAATCGGAGAAGCTAGGAGGTAAAGTAGTTGTTCCTAAGACGGTAGTACCAGGAATGGGTTACTATGCAGTTTGCGTCGATACAGAAAACAACAGTTTTGGTATATTTGAGTCAAATGAGAACGCAAAGTGAAATTTATTGAAATGAATACTACTTGCTGATATATAGATTGTCCAATGAATATCATGTCATACGATGGGTTACTATTGCAAGTGTATCTTATGTCTTACTTCCAAAACCAGGTCTCAGTTATAATGTTCCCAGCTTTATCTGATTTATCCTTATAGATCCCCACCATATTCCCTAAGAACGCTAGGTTTCCAGTTGCCTTGGTATTGAGGATGATGCCAGTATCCCTTAGCTTTCCGTCAACACCATAGTGTCCTATTCCTTGATCAACGTGATCTGCTGTTCCTGCAGTACTACCATTGCCAGATACTAACACTCCACGTGCAACCGTATGGAGAGCACCCGACATATTCGTTACGAACGCTTTGCCATTATCAGTAATTTTGATGCCATTCAGAATACCATAACCTGTGAAAGTGGCTTCTATTCCGTGTGTTCCATTAACTATTGCTGGTTTGAAGCTTGTTGTCTTGTCATATTCTGTATAATTGAGCTGAGGATTTCCAAGAGTAATATTACTCCCGTCGGTGGATGATAAAGAAGTGGTTGTTGTTATATTTGTTGTACCATTTGCCGCAATTGCATTTTGCGTTATCTGGTTAGTACCACTAATAGATGCAACTAGGAATAGGAATAGAAAAGTAGCTAAGACACCAGCCACTGACTTAGTGAAATGAATTTGCATATTATTTGCCAAATATCGGACTTTGCTTTTATATCTTGCGTACAATTATAAACCACTATTTAGTGACATAACTAAAAGTGTAATGTACATAATTGACAATAAAATGGGGGCTAGTCGACGGATTGACCTTCCGAGATGTAGCCTCTCAATGTCACCAATAGACGATTAATGTTTTCTCTACTGAGTGCGGTATCCTTCTCATGTGGAATGGAAACGGTACTTCAGGCACTAGTAATGGAAGCGGACAGGGCGGCGGTGTAGCACTTGATGGCTGGCATACTCACCAAGGTCGTACTGATGCAATAGAAAACAGGTGTTTTAATCCGCCTTAAAGATTGTACAAAGTAACCCTATACTGGAGGATTATACCATATACCTGGCATAGCAGGATTTGACTATGAAAGGGCAAGAAGGGATCTTGGCATTCCAAACACCTATGAAGTTCTGGCAATGATCGCGATAGGGAAAAGAGGCCTAAAGGAGAACCTTCCTCCAACACTTAAGGAAAGAGAGATTCCAAGTGATCGAAAGCCTTTAGAACAAATCGTTATGAATGGACGTTTTAAGGAGCAGAGCGGTTAGCGCTAGTCGATAAAGACAACAACGATGGCACATCTACCTTCCTGTTTGGACACCGGCACTGATCTGTATTTTGGAATTCCATCTGCGAGCCCAATTCCCTAATGAGCTTAGAACAATCCGAAGTTCTTTGGCACGAGGGGTTAGACTGTATTCTACTCTTGGAGGGATTTCGGGGTAAATTTTCTTGGTTACAAGACCCTCACGTTCAAGTTCTAACAATCGATCTGCTAGCACAGTACTGCTAATTCCAGATATCATTCTCTTCAATTCATTAAATCGAATACTTTCCTTGGCGTTCAAATTCTTTAATATCAATAGAGACCATCTCCTACCTAGAAGTTTCCATGCATCCAATACTCCCTTGCACTCAACATTATTGTCACAATTATCATTCGTGTGTTTGCTAGTTTCTTTGTCAAATGCTGATTCCATAGTCACCCATCATCCTTATTATGATTATGTTGTAAGGTAATAATTAAATATAGTAGTCATTTCTTACTGAGTTAGTAAGGATCACATTATCCAGTTAGTTAGCAATTACTACTGGGTTTAAATAAATTCAGTTCTGTAATGTCTTTCAATATCAAATGATGGATAACAAATTCCAAAAGGTGATTATTCAAAATATCATATAATGGTCCTAAGGCATGTTGTCATGAGTCACTAGATTGGTCCAGCACAGCCGAGGGTGCCCAACCAACAGCTGCTAAGATACAGACAACAAATCAAAACAATATGATAATAATTCACCTTCCCAATTCAATAAAGTTCTAGTGGTAGGCCTAGGTCAGCTGGGGCTGCCAGTAGCCAAATATGTAAAAGAAAGAGGATTTGATACTTATGGGTATGATATAAGTCCAAAAGCTGTGGAGATGGCGCAGAAGACAGCAGCGATTGAAAAAGCTGTTAATTTTGGTGAATTTGATGCGTTTATCTTATGTGTCTCTACTCATAAAACAGATGATATGTTTTCTCCTCAAATAGATGGTTTATCATCTGTAGCTGAAAAGATTTCCAAAGAAGCAAAGAGTGGAGCCCTAATTTCAATAGAAAGCACCATTCCCAAGGGAACATCTAAGAAAGTATTTGAAATGTTAAACCATAGATTACATGTAGTTCACGCTCCACACAGATGGTATGCTGCAGAAGAGAAAGAACATGGTGTAAATCAGTTGCGTGTAATAGGAGGAGTATGTGATTGTTGTCTCAAGGCAGGGATGCAATTTTATGATGTTAGAAATAATGATATTACTAATACTACTACTGCCAACACCAATCCTATTACTTCTAATAGTATTAATGGTAACAATAATAATTACGATGCCAACAACGGCAATGAGAACAAGGACACGCAGAAGAGCTTGAGTATTCCTATGCATCCAGTATCAGAAATAGAAATCGCTGAAACAACAAAAATAGTTGAAAACGCACACAGATATCTTCAAATAGCATTTGCTGAGGATCTCTATCTATACCGTCAAGCAAATGACCTAAACTTTTCAGAATTACGAGATGCTCTAAATACTAAATGGAATGTCAACATTTTAGAACCAAGAGAAGGAATAGGAGGACACTGCCTGCCAAAAGACACTAAGATGTTTCTGGAATCTTCAAATGAAAGGAAAAGCAAGATATTAACAGCAGCTATGGACGTAAATGAAGATTACAAAAGATTTAGAGCCAAACTGGAAAAACAGATAAAGTCTGCAACTATTCAACGTGTTAAAAGTACCAAAAGCAAGTGATTCTGATGGATGATTTAAACAAAGACGAACATATACACGATCGAGAAGCCCACAAAAAACTCCCACATCATCCGTTTTTCCCTCTCGGTTACTTCGACAAGATATGACCATCTATTGTCGTCAAGAGGTGATAAGGTACTTACTATAACTCTGACCATTTATGTTAGGAAACACCATGGGCTAAAATGCATTTGCATCGACATGGCGTTCTACTCTGTCATTATGTGTGTAACCGAGTTTGTGAATCACAATGGAAGGATCAGAACTATCAATAATCCTTTGAGACAGAAACTAGGAAGATGCTTGTGCAGGCTCGTAGAAAAGAATAACGATGCCTGAATCAAACACCTTGGTATTTAGAAGTTTCAGATTTTGTTTACCATTTATGCCTTTGAATAATGGATTGCCGTTTCCTAAGACAATGGGATTCACTATAATCCGATATTCATCAATTAAGCCATGTTGCATAAAAGTTGATACAATACTGCCACTACCGAATATCACCATGTCCTTACCGGGCTGCTGCTTCATTTTCGAGATTTCTTTTGCAATGTTTTCTTTAACCAGCCTTTTTGAAAAAACGATTTTGGGAAGATTATTCATCTTGTCAGCAATTTCAAGATCGCTCTTTGGGGTTGATGGGTTCGTAGCCGCGGCAGGCCAGTAATCTGCCATTAGTTGATAAGTTACTCTTCCAAACAAAAGAGCGTCTACTTTACTTAGCAGATCAATGGCATATTCCTTATTTTCTCCATCCACGATTTGCCAATCTAGTTCTTTGTTTGGCCCTTCAAAGAAGCCATCAAGTGTTACCATATTAGATAAAATTACTTTTCTCATTTTATTTTTTCATACGGCTGATGTTCTTAGTTGTACTTGAAATCCAAAAATAATGTTGAAGTTAGATGCGATCACAAGCCATTGTTCATTTAGCAGTACTATCTACTTCAAAAATACCAAAGCCATTATTCTCTGTATCTGTACATACAGCAAAATAACCCATACCTGGCACCGGCATTTTTGGGGATATAACTTTGCCTCCCAACTTTTCTACTTTAGCAGAATATTCTTGAACTGATTTTACGTCAAAATAGTTTGTGATTCCTTGCTGTTGTGGCGATTGTCTTTTCATCATACCTCCACCAACAGCCTCATCCCCTTTATCATCCACAGTTGATATTATCCAATACTCCATTCCTTCTGGCATCTTAGAACCAGGGGGAGAAGGGAATTTGTCGAACTTCCACCCAAACAAATCATTATAGAACTTTTTTGATCTTTCGATGTCATCTGAAGGAATTTCAAAATGCACTATTGTTGGCATATCTCTTTCTCCATTTCCGTCACGTTCGATTGTCTCATGGCCAGTACTATACAAATTACTGTATATAAGTATGCGAAGGAGTAAAAGTATAGTTGTAATATATTAAAAGTGAAGAACGAGTCATGTCGCCAATCTTGAATGTTTTAGCATGTATTAGCATCATTGTACTCTCTCCCCCTCCTCGCTTAGTGCTTGGTATTTTATTTAGTAACTCAATTATTGCTTTCTAGGTAGGTAGTGAAATTACATGGGTAGGACAATTCCTTCATTTAGACTAGCCAGCGTTGATGAAGAAAGAGAATGGAAAGTATTTCGTAATGCACTTGACAAATCGGATAGAAGGATATTTGACAAGATGTTTTCAATTTCACATTTATACAATTCAGCATGCTCCTATGCTGCCAATCCTATAAGAATACTGCCAATCTTTATGTCCATAATATTTCATCATTATAAAATACTCATGATGCTATCTAAACAGATAAAATAAGATGAAATGTATTTTTCAAGTTAATTTATTTTAGTGTTGACAACTGATTCAATTGTCAATACCCCTTCTTAGTTATTTCATATCTCCCTGTTGAATTCCCGTGTCATTTTTCACACCATAAATAAATAGAGGAGATAATTTCAAGACAAACTGAAACTCCACATTTACACATTTACACATTTACAGATCCTCAAAGTGTCTACTTCATAGCCCAGAGAGGATTTGTCTTTCTCATTACGGATAGCCAACCCATATCCGGTGGCTGAATATCCATTTGCCATAGTATGGCTAATATTTCACCTCTATGATGCAGTTCTTCGGTAAAAACATGAATTAGCACATCTTTTACAAGAGATGTTCTTCTTATACTGTCATTATTTACTCTAAAAACTGGCTTTAGTAAATCTTCTTTCTGAATATTGAATAAATATTTCTTAGTTTTCGAAGTAACCTCCAGATTGTAATCTATTAAAGCATTCCACGTCTGATAATTATGATATGGAAATGGTCTATTTGGATCGTCGAGTCCTTGGATCGAATAATTAATCCATGTATCTTCTACCCACACTATGTGAAGTAATGTATCCTTCAAAGATAACCAAGCAGTTTCACGATTCTTGTTCATCTCTTCCCATGAGATAATTTTTTGAAAAGAGTCAATCTAGTTCTTCCTTACTTGATGATTATACTCAAATAACTCCCTGAAATCCTCCAAATTCATCGGTAAACCACTTGTAGCCCAGTAGATGAGACAAATATTTCTTGCTTTATGGTAAGATAGAGATATCTTAGATGGCTCTTTTTAATGTAAGACAAAAACCCAGATTCAACGTGTCAGTGCATAGTGGTATGATCACGGGACCAATGCTCCATTTTTCTGGTTTGGTAATTTTTGGAATCGTGAAGATTAATTAAGAGTATCCTACTGTCTTTGCAAACTCAACAATCAATACTTGTAGAATTTGTCTCTTTTCCATTGAATCCGCACCTACGAAAAACATGATCCAAAACGTCATGTTAGTTGTTTTAACTCTTGCCGTATCCATATGTTGTCGAAAACTGAAGCATAGGATAGTGCAACAGATTCTTCACTAGAACAAGTTGTTGTAGCAGATGACTTTACTAAAACAGAAGATGTCATAGTAAGAGAAAACTTTCTGTCTTTAATCAGAAATGTCGTGTTTTCCGTTTGGGAGGCTATCTTAGAACATTGGAAATTAGTCTGATTCTCTTTCTCCTCAAGTATTTCACTATTCGCTTGTGTTCCTTCAATATTATTATCCACAGGATTCAAGATTCTAACCTTGACGTGACGTTTTATTGCTGCTTGCCTAAGCAAATTCTTGAATTCTTGTTCTCTCTCTTGTCGATAAACTGGATAAGATCGAGAACAGAAGAAGAGAATCTCTCTGTTTGCAGAATTTACAAGTTCGAACACTCTTTTTTGCGCTTCGATATGATCGGTTATAGTCTCGGTAAAATATTGTTCACTCTCTTCAAGTTGTCTCATCTTGATTTCTGCAGGTGTTCCTCTGCCCCAAAGGGTGTCAAACATAGACTGCTGCTGCCTTACGAAAGACCTATTTGAAATTAATATCATCTGTGTTGGTGGTTCTCCCTCGTTTTGAGCAAAGTGAAAATGGCACTCTTTTCCATCAGATATCCCAAAGTTTCCTTTGATACCTTCTATATGACGAATCTCGACATGTGTCATCAGTTTCCTACAAGAGAAACTAAATCATATTAGATAGCATTGGATCAGCCCAAATGGAGCAAGAAATAGAAAAAAAGGGTTCTAGTATTCACGACACAAATTCAAGATAGGATGGTTGAAGAGACTGGAATCGAGCCTTCTCTCACAGAAGATGAAACGAAGCGTTATCTGGAGCAGGTGATAAGAGAGGTAAAGAAACAAAAGACTAGTCATGGAACCAGGAATTCTAACAATCTGTAATACATAGACGGTGGTTTGTATCTTGAAAGTCGAGTTAATGACCAACATTCGATCACCGCCCCCCTCCCCTCGCACTCTCCATAGAGAGCTCCTGTCTTTTTAAAAGTCCAATTTTTACAATCCATAATGGCTTGCAGAAATCTATGCAATAGACTATGTTCCAAAATCATCGTCGGTCAGAGCAATTATGCAGCTGACAAGAAATACTGCAGAAGGTGTGTTTTGTCCATGCTGCGGAATGGCATTAAGAGCTACGCCCAGTGCAAGACGAGACAGAGAAAAACTAAGACAAAATCAGCACGTGAGAGTACTATCACAAAGATTGATCAATGAAGAAGGACCTTTGTGGTCTTAGTATAAACTACGAGGGTCTTAAGATATCATCTACCATATACGAAAACCTATTTTTCATCTTGTCTTCACAGATGAATAGTTTGCTTGTAATATGTTATCATGACAATTGACAAGCGACTTTCAATTCTTCTTAAAGATGCTAGACATTGGGATAAAAGAGCTCCTAATATTTTTTTGGTGTATTTTTGTTAAAATTTTTGTTTGAACTACCTTCATCAAGAACAAGACATGAAGCAGTAGCTATTGAAATTAAGCCAATTAATACGACTGGATTGCATACTGGAAGTGAGGTATAGTGATTATGTCTGCGATCAATTGCTTCTTAGCAATTTGCAACAACCACGTGGATCAAAGAGCATCACAGGATCAAAAAGTGGGTACGAACACTGCTAACAGATGTAACTAAAGAAAAGGAAACGAAAGCGGTCATAACCGCAGGCATATATCCATGCGCCATTGGCGGATTTGCTCCAATGGAACTTGTACATATTTAATCTTGCGCCCTAATTCATCTGATAAAATTTTAGCAGATTGTTCCCCGGTAAGCTCATCAGATGCAATATCTATTCGCTTACCTAAGAATGGATTTACAAAATTACTTTCGGTTAGTTGGTTAGTCGTTTCGACTACCTATTTTTCTTAAAGACCGACTTTGAAATCATTAATTATACCAACGTCAAATACTACCTATATGTATTTCAAGAGTATAGACAAACTGAGTAGTAGACTAGTCTAACGAAAACCTATCACCTGCCTTAATTATACGAATGCTAAACACAATCACACTCTTATCTTTCTCAACGCATCAAGTTCAATGAATCCCCTTGGCAGGTTAGTAAACATGACTGCAAAGT
>Ga0193747_1000383_pt1 | contig 15619 bp, 18 predicted proteins | sample L1m2metaG_FD_143048 | JGI IMG/M metagenome (GOLD analysis project Ga0193747, IMG submission 143048) | Soil microbial communities from a riparian zone of the East river system, Colorado, United States - L1m2 | ecosystem: Environmental > Terrestrial > Soil > Riparian zone | place: USA: East River...
TGATCGGGAAGTGCTTCTTGACGTCGTCGACGACGAGGAGATCGCCCCTGTCGACAGCGGGGTTGGTGGCCGCCTCCACCTAGCCTGTCCCCGCCATCATCGACTCGAGCAGCTTGGCCGCCTCCCTGTCCTTCGTCTCCTCGTCGAGGTGGCAAGCCTGTAGGTGCTCGGGCTCCCGCTGGGTGGGCAGAAGCTCCGGAACGGTCGTTTTGCAGACCTCCATCACGTACGAGCAGCGTGGGTGAAAGCGGCAGCCGCGCGGGGGCCGCAGCAGCGAAGGCGGCTGGCCGGGAATCTGCGTCAGGCGCTCGACATCGATGTCGAGCCGCGGCAGCGAGCCCATCAGGCCCCACGTGTAGGGATGCTGAGGCCGGTTGAACAGGTCGTCGGCGCTGGCCTGCTCGACCACCCTCGCGCCGTACATGACGAGCACGTCGTCGGCCGTCTCCGCGACCACGCCGAGGTCGTGGGTGATGATGATGATCGCGCTCCCGAACTCCTCCTGGAGCCGCTTCATCAGCGTCAGGATCTGCGCCTGCGTCGTCACGTCGAGCGCCGTGGTCGGCTCGTCCGCGATCAGCAGGTCGGGGTCGTTGATCAGCGCCATCGCGATCATCACGCGTTGCCGCATGCCGCCGGAGAACTGATGCGGGTAGTCGTCGATCCGCTGCTCTGCGCGCGGGATCCCGACCGCCTTCAGCAGCTCGAGCGAGCGGGCGCGCGCGACGCGGTTGGAGACGTCCCGGTGGAGCTGCACGGCCTCGATCAGCTGCCGGCCGATCGAGTGCACCGGGTTCAGCGAGGTCATCGGGTCCTGGAAGATCATCGAGATGTCGTTACCCCGAATCTCGCGCAGCTCACGCGGCTTCATCGTGAGGAGGTTCTTGCCCTTCCAGACCGCCTCGCCGCTGGAGGTCGTGTTCCGCTTCGCGTTCAGGCCCATGATCGTCAGGCAGGTCACGCTCTTGCCAGAGCCGGACTCGCCGACGATGCCGAGCGTCTGGCCCTTCTCGACCGAGAAGGAGACGCCGTCGACCGCGCCGACGATGCCGTCCTCCGTATGGAAGGACGTCCTCAGGTCCTTGACTTCGAGCAGAGCCATGTTGTTGGTCCTAGGCTAGCCGGATTCGCGGGTCGATCCAGGCGTAGAGGACGTCGACGATCAAGTTGAATAACAAGATCGCGACCGTCGCGAACACCACCACCCCCTGAACCGTCGCGAAGTCGTTGGCCGAGACGCCGATGATCAACGTCCGGCCGAGCCCGGGGAGCTGGTAGACGGTCTCCGTGAACACGGCGCCGCCGAGGGCGACCCCGATGTCCATGCCGAGCATCGTCACCACGGGCAGGAGGGCGTTGCGGAGCACGTGGGAGACGAGGATGGTCCGCTCCGGCGCGCCCTTGGCGCGGGCCGTGCGGACGAAGTCCTCGTTCAGGGTCTCCATCACGTTCGCCCTGACCATCCGCACATACAGCGCCGCGAACAGGAGGGCGAAGGTGAACCACGGCAAGATCATGTGGTAGAACCACTGCCAGGGGCCGCCTGGCAGGCCCGAGCCCGCCGGCGCACCGAAGAAGTTGGCGTAGTTCGCGATTGGTGTCCACCCCAGCTTCACGCCGAACACGTACTCGAAGATCAGCCCGATCCAGACCGGGTGCGCGGAGATCCCGATCAGGACGAACACCATCGCGGTTCGGTCTAAGAGGGAGCGCGGTCGCAGCGCCGAGTAGACGCCGAGCGACAGCGCGATCATCATCCAGATCACGGCGCCGCCGAAGACGAGCGACGCGGTCACCGGCGCCGCCTTGGCGATCGTCTGGTTGATCTCCTCGCCGTTCGCGTACGAGTGGCCGAGGTTCTGGTGGAAGACCAGCCGGTCGAAGAAGCGCCAGTACTGGACGTAGAGCGGCTTGTCGAGCCCGTAGTGCTCGGTGACGAGCTTCAGGCAGGCCCGCTGCGCCTGATCGCCGCCACACTGGGCCCGGGCCGGATCGTTCGGGCCCATGAAGAAGATCACGAACGTAACGAACGTGATAATGATGAAGAGCAGGATCGCCCAGAGGATTCGCCTGACGAGGTATCGGAACATGTTCTCTTCCTTGCCTCCTTACCTGAGCGCCTGAGTGCTCAGCGAGCGGTGGACGACGAGCCTGTCGAGAAACCTTGCGTACATGACGTAAAGGGGTTTGTGCACGCTGACGAGCTTGATGCACGTCGGCTGCGCCTGGGCGCCGCCGCACTGCGCGCGGGCCGCCTTGCTCGGGCCGTTGAAAAACGCCATGAAGACGGCGAACGTGATCACGAAGAAGAGCACGCTCGCTCCGAGAATTCGGATGATCACGTATCGGAACATGTTCCTGGGCCGCCTCCGTTCGGATCCTATCTAGTCATTAACGCGTGAGGCGCCGGCTAGTGCCGGCGCCTCACGTTTTGTTTCCGTCGTTCTGCAGAGCCCCTTACTTCAGCGCCATCGCGCCGATGCTGAAGTCCTGGTAGATGCCCTGGTACACGAGGCTCTTGGGGTTGATGCGGTTGGAGAAGAAGTAGCGGTTGTTGTACGTGCGGGTCGCGGCGAGAGGAGCGACCTGCTTCATCAGGTCGAGGTCCATCTGACCGTAGACCTTGTACCGCTTCGGGCCGACGAGCTTCGCGGCCGCCGCCATCTTCTTGTTCCACTTCGGGACGTTCATGTACGAGTAGTTGTTGTTGTTTTCCGCCTGAATCGCCGGTCCGTAGAGCAGGACGTTGATCCAGTCGTACGGATCCGGGTAGTCCGAGCACCAGCCCATCGACACACCCATGTCGGCGTCGTTGCCCTTGACGCCCATGGCCGTGTAGATGTTGCCGCCCGAGAAGCCCTTCATCGTGATGTTCCCGGACGAGAAACCGATCGCCTGGAGGTCACTCTTGACGATCAGAGCCTGCTGCGGGTTCACCGAACCCGACGAGCGGAAGTACACCGTGATCTTGCCGTTCTTCAGGTGACCCTTGGCGAGCTTCTTCGCCGTGGCCAGGTTCCGCTTGTAGAGGGAGGCATTCTTCCAACCGGGAACGCCCGGGTTGAAGATGTGCGTCCACGTGTGGCCGGCGTACGGACCGGCCTGGCCGACGTACGGCGCACGCTCGATCGCGTAGTTGACCGCCTGGCGGAGTGCGAGGTTGCCGCTGAACAGGCTTCTCGACATGTTCATGGGCAGGTAGCCCGTGCAGTTCTGGGACTGCGCCCAGAACCGGCTCTTGTTCACGCCGTACTTGTTGGCGACGCCCTGCACCTGGTCGGGCGGAGTAACAGGATCCTCGTCGACCTGGTTGGCCTGTGTCTGGTTGAACAGCGTTGCCTCGTTCTGGTTCCAGAACACGTCAAGACCCTGCAGGTTGTGCGGCCGGGTCCGGCCCGGGCCGCTCTTGTAGTACTTGTTGCGCCGAACCGACGTCAGCTGGTTCACGTCGTTGCGCGAGTAGTAGTACGGGCCTGCAGACGGCAGGTTGTTGCCCTTGACCGTGACGACCTCCGAGGTCAGCGGAAGCACCGTGGAGGTTGCCTGGAAGAACGGCATCGTGATCTTCGCCATGAAGGTGCCGTCCGCCTTGGTCAGATGGATGATCAGCTTCTGACCCTTGACGACCACGCCGCTGACGCTCTTTGCCTGGCCGTTGTTCACCTTGAGCGCCCCGACGATGTTGGTGCCGTTCGGGTCGGTGATGAACGTCGCGCCGGGCGAGGCGAGCTGCTTGTTCGCGACCCTGTTGATCGCGTACTTGAAGCTCGCCGGAGTCACCGGCTTGCCGTTGCTGAACTTGAAGCCCTTCCGGATCGTGAAGGTGTACGTCTTGCCGTTCTTCGAAACGGTGAAGCCTGACGCAACCTCAGGGTGGAGGGTCGAGCCCGCCGGGCCCTTCTTGTCCGGATAGTTGTAGAGCTTCGCTGCGGTCGAGTACTCGAGCCACCACGCAGTGGTGATGTAGGCGATCTGCGGGTCGACCTGGACCGAAGCCCCTGTCGTCCCGTACTTCCAGATCCCGCCCTGCTTGAGCGCATGAGAGGCGGTGCCTGCGCTTGCAAAACTCGCTGCGACCAGAAGGCTTGCTCCAGCCACGAGCATCGCGACCGAAAGCCATAGCCGTCTATGCATGTCTCTCCTTTCCGTGAACTTCGGATCGGGGCATCCCCGAGCCGCGACGGGCGCCTGGCCCCGTCCAAGCAGATGAGACGTCTGCGTGAGGATTTGGTTAGTGACTTGTGAAACGCGCCGCGACGGCGTCTACATGTGGCTTGCGCGCGGGTCGAACGCGTCGCGCAGGCCGTCGCCCAGCAGGTTGAACGCCAGCGTCGTCAGCATCAGGGCCAGCCCCGGCCAGACCATCAGCAGCGGCCGCGTCGTGTAGAAGTCGACCGCCCCCGAGAGCAGGTTCCCCCAGCTCGCGTTGAACTTGATGCCGACGCCGAGGAACGAGAGGCCGGCCTCGAACAGCACGTACGAGGCCACGATCAAGGTCGAGTAGACGATCATCGGCGCGACGAGGTGCGGCAGAACGTGCGAGCGAATGATCCTGGCGTCGCTCGCGCCGACCATCCGCGCCGCCTCGACGTACTCCTTCTCCCTGATCGACAGGACCGACGCGCGCATGATGCGGGCCGGATAGAACCAGCCGAACAGGGTGAAGATCAGCACGAGCGTGATCACGCCCTGTGGGAAGATTCCTAACGTGATGTTGTCGAGCCGCGGGCCGACGGTGGCCGCCAGCGAGATCACGAAGATCAGGACCGGGAACGCCATCGTGATCTCCGTGACACGGGAGATGATCGTGTCCGGCCAGCCTCGGAAGTAGCCGGCAGACGCGCCGAGGATCACCCCGATCAACATCACCCCTATCGTCGAGAAAATGGCGACCTCGAGCGAGATCTGCGCGCCGTACATCAGGCGCAGCAGCTCGTCCTGGCCGAGCCGGTTGGCGGCGCCGAGCGGGAGGACGTCCGTGTGGCCGGTGGTCGAGTTCTGGACATGCGTCCACGGGTTCGCCGGCAGGCCGGCCAGGTCCACCGCGGGCTTGTAGAGGAACAGGTCGTTGGGGCCGTGCCCGACCAGGTGCTTGACGATCGGGGAGCCGCCGAAGGCAATCGCGATCAGCAGGATGATGAAGATGCCGCTGCCGATCGCCACCTTGTCGCGGCGCAGCCGGCGCCACACTTGCTCCCAGTAGCCTCGGGCCTTGACGTCCTCCAGCTGGACGCCGAGGTCCGTGCCGCTCTCGGTCGCAATGGCAGCCCCGAGGCCGCCCGCGCCGGCGGAGACGACGACTTTTTCTTCTCGCTGGGCCATCAGCTAGGAGTCCGCAGACTATAGACGACGGTATGTAGCAAAGGTTTGCGGCTTTGAAGCGGTCATTGCGTGAGCGCGTCGGCGCCGGCGACGACTTCCAGGATCTCCTGCGTGATCTCGGCCTGGCGGGCTCGGTTGAGGTCGAGGGTGAGGCTGTCGATCAGGTCGCCGGCGTTGCTCGAGGCGTTGCGCATCGCGGTCATCCGGGCGCCGAGCTCGGAGGCGGAGGACTCGAGCAGCGAGCGGTAGACCTCGGTCTCGAGGTAGACCGGAAGCAGCCGCTCGAGGATCTGCTCCGGCTCGGGCTCGTAGATGAAGTCGCCCAGCAGCGCCTGCTGCTCTTCGCTCTCCTCCTCGCGCGCGCGAGAGAGGACCTCTTCCGAGATCGGCAGCAGCTGCTGCTCGGTGACGCGCTGCACGAGCGGCGAGACGTACTCGTTGTAGACCACGACCGCGCGGTCGATCTCCTCGGCCTCGTAGAGCTCGGCGAGCCGGTGTGCGACCGCCTGGGCGTCCGAGTAGGCAGGCCGCTCGGTGAACCCCATCCACGCCTGGTCGAGCGGGTAGCGCCGGAACTCGAGCGTCGAGCGGCCCTTGCGGCCGACGACCAGCCAGCGCACCTGCACGCCCTCGCCCTTGAGGCTGTGCCCGATCGCGAAGGCGCGGCGGAGGACCTGCCCGTTGAACGCGCCGGCGAGGCCGCGGTCGCCGGTCAGCGCGACGATCGCCGCCGTCTGCGGCTCGCGCTGCTGCAGCAGCTTCAGGCCCCGTAGCGAGGCCGCCGCCCGGGCGGTACCGGCCGTCAGTTCCTGCATCCGGTCGGCGTAGTCGCGCATCTGCACGATCCGCTCCTCGGCCCGGCGCAGGCGCGCGGCAGCGACGAGCTCCATCGCCTTCGTGATCTTGCGCGTGTTCCGGACCGACCGGATCCGGCGCTTGATGTCCTGCAGCGTCGCCACTACGCGACCAGCGGCTCTTCTTCCTTCACCGCGAAGCCGCCCGTGAACTTCTCGATCTGGCCGTTCAGCCGCTCGGCAAGGTCGTCGCTCAGGTCGCCGGTCTCGCGGATCTCCTTCAGGATCGACTCCTCGGCCCGCATGAACTCGCGCAGCTCATCCTGGAAGCGCTGCACCTGCTCCGTTGGAATCTCGTCGAGGTAGCCGTTGATGCCGGCGTAGAGCGCGACCGCCTGGTCCTCCATCGGCCACGGGTCGTACTGGGGCTGGTTCAGCGTCGCGACCATGCGCTCCCCGCGCGCCAGGGTCTGCTGCGTGGCGGCGTCGAGCTCCGAGCCGAACTGGGCGAAGGCCTCGAGCTCGCGGTACTGCGAGAGGTCGAGGCGCAGCCGGCCGGCGACCTTCTTCATCGCCTTCGTCTGCGCGCTCGAGCCGACGCGTGAGACCGAGCGGCCGACGTCCACCGCAGGACGAATGCCGGAGAAGAACAGGTCGGACTCGAGGAAGATCTGGCCGTCCGTGATCGAGATGACGTTGGTCGGGATGTAGGCGGCGATGTCGCCGGCCTGGGTCTCGATCAACGGCAGCGCGGTCAGCGAGCCGCCGCCGAGCTCATCGTTCAGCTTGCAGGCCCGCTCGAGCAGCCGCGAGTGCAGGTAGAAGACGTCGCCGGGAAAGGCCTCGCGGCCCGGCGGGCGGCGCAGCAGGAGCGACATCTGCCGGTAGGCGTCCGCGTGCTTGGAGAGGTCGTCGTACATGCAGAGCGCGTGGCCGCCGTTGAACATGACGTGCTCGCCCATCGCGCAGCCGGCGAACGGCGCCATCCACTTGATCGGCGCGGCCTCGGAGGCGCCGGCGCTGACGATGATCGTGTAGTCCATCGCGCCCGCGTCCCTGAGCCGCTCGTAGACCTGCGCGACGGTCGAGGCCTTCTGGCCGATCGCGACGTAGATGCAGACCAGGTCCTGGTCGTGCTGGTTGAGGATCGTGTCGACGAGGATCGCGGTCTTGCCCGTCGAGCGGTCGCCGATGATCAGCTCGCGCTGCCCGCGACCGACGTTCGTCATCGCGTCGATCGCCTTGATCCCGGTCTGGAGCGGCTCCTTCACGGGCTGGCGGGCGATCACGCCCGGCGCCTTGAACTCCAGCGGTCGGGTCTCCTCGGAGACGATCGGCCCGGCGCCGTCGAGCGGCCGCCCGAGCGGGTCGACCACGCGGCCGAGCAGCCCGTCGCCGACCGGCACGCTGGCGACGTTGCCTGTGCGCTTGACGGGCTGGCCCTCCTTGACGTGCTCCCACTCGCCGAACAGCGCGGCGCCGACGTTGTCCTCCTCGAGGTTGAACGCGAGGCCGACGACGCCGTGCTCCAGCTCGAGCATCTCGAGCGCGACGGCGTTCTCGAGCCCGTAGATGCGGGCAATCCCGTCGCCGACCTGCAGCACGGTCCCGACCTCGGCGAGGTCGGTTTCGACGTCGTACTCCTCGATCCGCTGCTTCAGGATCGAGGTGATCTCTTCCGGCCTCAGTTTCACGAAGACTCCCTTCTCATGCAGTTGCCAGCTCTCGCCGCAGCCGCTCGAGCCGGCCGCGCACGCTCGCGTCGAGCCGGTACGACCCGACCTGGATGACGACGCCGCCGATCAGGTCCGGGTCGACCATCCGGGTCGCCTCGACCTTGCGCCCTGCGGCCTCCTCGATCTGGCCGAGGAGCTTGCGCGCCTCGGCGTCGGAGAGCTCCACCGCGGTCGTCAGCTCGGCGCTCAGGATTCCCTCGCGCTCGGCGACCAGGCGCTCGAGCTCGCGTGCGATCTCCTCGAACTCCGCGGCGCGGCCCTTGTCGGCCAGCAGCAGGACGAAGTTGCGGACAAGCTGCTCGCCGCCGGAGAGCATGTCCTCGAGCGCGGCCGCCCGCGCGCGCGGGTCGAGCTGCGGGTTGCGCAGCAGCGCGCGCAGCTCCGGGACCTCCGCGACGGCCACGGCAATCTCGGCGATCTCGGCCCGCACCTGCTCGAGCCGGCCCTCGTCGAGCGCCGCGTCGAACAGCGCCCGCGCATAGACACGATCTACGAGGCTCACTTGTCGTGCGCTTCCAGGACGGAGAAGTCGAGCTCGCCGACGGCTTCTTCGATCAGGCGCTTGTGATCTGCGTCGTCGAGCGATCGGCGCGTGATCTTCTCGGCGGCGATCAGGCTGAGCTCGGCGACCTCGCTGCGGATCAGCTCGAGCGACTTGCGCGTCTCGGCCTCGATCTGCTTGCGCGTGTCCTCGATCCGCCGCTGCCGGTCGGCCTCGGTCTCTTCGCGCATGCGGCGCTGCGTCGCCTCCCCGACCCGGCGCGCCTCGGTCAGGATCTCCTCCGCCTCGCCCTTGGCCTGGCCGATCAGCTTGCGGTGCTCCTCGAGCAGCTCGCGCGCTTCGCTGCGGGCCTCGTCGGCCTCCTCGAGCGACTGCCGGATCCGGACGCGCCGATCGTCGATCAGCTTCTGGATCGGACCGAAGGCGTAGCGCTTGAGCACGAACAGCGCGATCAGGAAGCAGACGATCGTCCAGATCATCAGCCCCGGCGTGACCTGGATCAGCGGGTTGGAGGCGAGGAGCATCAGACCAGGACGTAGGCGAGGATCGAGCCGAGGAGGCCGTAGAAGACGACCGCCTCGGTCAGCGCGAAGCCCAGCCACTGGATGCCCTGGAGCTCACCGCGGAGCTCCGGCTGCCGGGCAACCGACTGGATCATCGAGCCGAAGATGTTGCCGATGCCCACACCGGCCCCGAGTGCGCCGAGGCCGACGCCGAGGGCGAGGCCGATCGCCTTGCCGGCTTTGGTGACGTCACCGGTAGTGGCGGCGACGAGAAGACTGCTCATGGTCGTCCCTCCTAGTGTTGAGGCTCGATCGCCGAGCCGATGTAGATGGCTGACAGGGCCGCGAAGATAAACGCCTGGATGCCGACGACGATAACCACCTCGAAGAGGTAGAAGGCCGTGGCGACCGGGATCACGATGGGCGCCAGCACCACCGTCTCGAGGATGAACATCAGGCCGATGAACGTGAGGATCAGGATGTGTCCGGCGAGCATGTTGGCGAAGAGTCGGACGCTCAGCGAGATCAGGCGCATGAACTGGCCGAGCACCTCGAGCGGGACGATCAGGAGCAGCAGCCCTTTGGGCGCCTCCGGAATCCAGCTCTTGAAGTAGCGCACGGGCCCGTTCCAGCGGATGCCTTCGAAGTGGGTGAAGGCGAAGGTCAGGAGGGCCAGCGCGAGCGTGACCGACAACGACGAGGTCGCCGCGTAGATCCCCCAGGTCGGGAAGCCGTGATAGGTCTCCCCGGTCAGGGGCAAGGGGATGAACCCGATCAGGTTGACGACGAAGATGAACAACAGCAGCGTCGCGACGTACGGGAACCAGCGGCCGATCGCCTTCGAGGGCAGTCCCTGCTCCGCGACCTGCACCTGGGCGATCTCGTAGAGAGCCTCGCCGATCGTCTGCCGCCGGTCGGGCAGCAGCGCGAGCCGCGCACGCATCAGGAGCAGCCCGAGCAGGATCGTCAGCGCGGTGCCCAGGAAGAGGTAGACAACGGCCTTCGTGATCGAGAGGTTGAGCGGGCCGAGGTGGATCGGGATCCACTCGTGCTGCTCGAACTCGGTGGTCGGGTCGAAGGTGCCGCGCGCGAACGCCGGTGCGGGCATCGTGAGGGCGAACAGGATGGCGCCGGCGAGCAGGCGCTTCACGCGGTCGGCTCCTGCGCGTAATAGCCGAGCAGGCCGACCGCCAGCTCCGCGGTGTAGGCAGCGCCGTAGACGAGCGCGGCCGCAAGGCCGACCTCCCGGTCGGACGAGGCAACGGCCAGCAGCACGACCAAAACGGCGAGCAGGCGCAGCATCATCCCGGCGGCGAGCGCTCCGGAGGCGGCGAGGTTCTCGCTCGAGGGGCGCACGCGCCCGAGCAGGAGGCCGAACGCCTGGACGCCGAGCCAGAGGACGGCGGCGATCGCCCAGCCCTTCAGGTTCCAGCCCGCCAGCGCGAAGATCGGCAGCGCGAGCGCGATCACGAGGGCGCCCGCGAGCGGCCCGGCGAACCGCCGAGACGGCGTTGGTCGCGGAGAGCCGAGAATTCCGACCTTCGTCACATCACGTCCCGGTAGCGGTAGTAGACAGCGAAGATGCCGGCGGGAACGCCGACGACGGCGCCGCCGAGGATCCCGAGGCCGACCGAGCCTATCGCCCAGCCGACCAGCGCACCGATCCCGACGCACGCGGCGGTCACGCTCCCGAGCAACGCACCGGCCCCGGCCGGCTCGAACGACGCGCGGGGGCTGGGCTCCATCGCGGCGAGCATACCAAACCGGCTGTCGAGCTTGTGACAGGCGAAAGCGGCTTCGTTGCCGGGTTTTCGGAGGACTTTGTACGCGCTTAGGCCGACCGGCGAGCGGCCTCTCGCGCTTCGGCTTCGCGGCGGCGGATGCGCGGGTTGGCGAGCTTGACGATCTCCAGCAGGTAGACCATGTAGACCGAGGCGGCGAGCGCGAGCCCGCCGATGCAGCCGACGGCGACCGTGCGCCACGTGTGCCAGACGCCGTGCTCGTGCGGGGCGAGGAAGCGCGTCGAGAGCGCGGCCACGGCGAGGACCGCGCACCACGCCCACATGGTCACGGCCGCCCGGGCCTGGGAGAAGCCGATGTTCATGAAGCGGTGGTGCAGGTGCGAGCGGTCGGCTTCGAACACCGGCCGCCCGTACTTGAGCCGCTTGGCGACCACGAACGAGGTGTCCAGAATCGGCACGGCCAGCACGAGCAGCGGGAAAAGGAGCGTCGCCACGGCCGCCGTCTTCAGCAGGCCCTGGATCGAGAGCGCCCCGAGCGTGAACCCGAGCAGCATCGCGCCGGAGTCGCCCATGAAGATCCGCGCCGGATAGAAGTTGTGCCGCAGGAAGCCGAGGCAGGCGCCGAACACGATCGCTGCCAGGATCGCCGGCTCGGGGCGCGAGAGCGAGAGGGCGATCAGGCAGAAGGTCGCGCCGGAGATCGCGCAGACCCCGGCGGCGAGGCCGTCGAGCCCGTCGAGGAAGTTGACCATGTTCATGATCGCGACGATCCAGAAGATCGTCAGCGCGATGCCGACCCACTCCGGTAGGGCGTGCACGCCGAGCACCGGGAACGTGAAGCGGTGCACCCAGATCCCGAAGCCGGCGGCGATCCCGGCGGCGGCGACCTGGCCGCCGAGCTTCTGCCACCAGGCGAGGCCGCGGAAGTCGTCGATCGCGCCCACGAGCGTTGCAACGGCCATCCCGAGCAGGAGGCCCTTCGTCTCCCGCCCGAGCGGCAGGAACGCGAGCGCCGGCACGAAGATCCCGAAGAAGAGCGCGAGCCCGCCGAGGCGCGGCACCGCGCGGCGGTTGAGCCTCCGGGCGCCCGGCTCGTCGACCACGCCCAGCATCCGGGCCATGCCGCCGACGGCCGGCGTGAGCAGGATCACGATGCCGCAGGCGGCCACCGCGCCCCAGATCACCTCGAGGTGGTCGGTAAGCGTTTGCCAGACCATCTACTTGGTCCCGTAGAGCCGGTCGCCGGCGTCGCCGAGGCCGGGGACGATGTAGCCGCGCTCGTTCAGCTCGCGGTCGACTGCGGCGGTGACGATCCGCACGTCAGGGTGTTCGGCCTGCAGGTGCTCGATCCCTTCGGGCGCGGCAACCAGGCAGACGAGCGTCACCGAACGGGCGCCGGCGTTCTTGACCGCCGCGACCGCGGCGGCGCTGGAGCGGCCGGTGGCGAGCATCGGGTCGAGCACGATCGCGTCGCGCTCGCCGTCGCCGAGCTCGGGCAGCTTCACGTAGTACTCGACCGGCTGCAACGTCTCCTCGTCGCGGTAGAGGCCGATGAAGCCGACCCGCGCGCTGGAGACGAGCGAGAGCACGCCGTCCAGCATCCCGAGCCCGGCGCGCAGGACCGGGCAGACGGCGACCTTCTTGCCGGCGATCCGCTGCACCTCGGTGCGCTCGAGCGGCGTCTCGATCTCGGCGGTCTCGGTCGGAAACTCCTTCGTGGCCTCGTAGGTGAGCAGCAGCGTCAGCTCGTTGGCGAGCTTGCGGAAGTGGACGGTGGGCGTGTCCTTGTCGCGCAGGTACGAGAGCTTGTGCTGGACGAGCGGGTGCGTGACGAGGGTCACGCCGGTCGGCGCCTCGGTCTTCACGCCACGTAGGTGGTGAAGCCGCGGAACCCCGGGTAGAGGGGCCGCCGCTCGCAGAGCGCCGCTGACCGCGCGGCCAGGGACGTGACGTCGGCGCCCTCGCCGAGAGCCTCGACGATGATCATCCCGACCTCGCGGAAGTCGTCCTCGTCGAAGCCGCGCATGGTCGCCGCCGGCGTGCCGATCCGGATCCCGGAGGCCACCGTCGGCGGGCGCTCGTCGAACGGGACCGTGTTCCGGTTGACGGTCAGCTTCGCCTTAGCCAGCCGCTCCTCCGCGTCCTTGCCCGTCCACTCGGTCGAGCGCAGGTCGACCTGGAGCAGGTGCGTGTCCGTGCCGCCGGTGAGCACGTCGAGCCCGCCCTCCTGCAGCGTCGAGGCCAGCGTGTCGGCGTTGGCGCGCACGTGGCCCTGGTACTCGCGGAACGCCTCGGTCGCGGCGATGTGGAAGCAGGTCGCCTTGGCCGCGATCGTGTGCACGAGCGGCCCGCCCTGCATCCCGGGGAAGACGGCGCGGTCGACCGCCTGCGCGTGCTCCTCGGTGCAGAGGATGAAGCCGGCGCGCGGGCCGGCGAGCGTCTTGTGCGTCGTCGACGTGACGAAGTGGCAGTGCGGCACCGGGTTCGGGTGCAGGCCGGCGGCGACTAGACCGGCGAAGTGGGCCATGTCGCAGAGCAGCAGCGCGCCGACCTCGTCGGCGACCTCGCGGAAGCGGTCTGTCTCGACGGTGCGCGGGTAGGCCGAACCTCCGCAGACGATCAGCTTCGGCTTGTGCTTCTTCGCCAGCGCGAGCACCTCGTCGTAGTCGACGAGGTTCGTCTCGCGGGAGACGCCGTAGTGGACGATCGTGTAGAGCCGGCCGGAGAAGTTGACCTTGAGCCCGTGCGTCAGGTGGCCGCCGTGCGAGAGCTCGAGCGAAAGGATCGTGTCCCCCGGCTCGAGCGCGGCCATGTAGACGGCCATGTTCGTCTGCGCGCCCGCGTGCGGTTGCACGTTCGCGTGCTCGGCACCGAAGAGCTCCTTGGCGCGGTCGATCGCGGTCTGTTCGATCTCGTCGACGACCTCGCAGCCGCCGTAGTAGCGCCGGCCGGGATAGCCCTCGGCGTACTTGTTCGTCGGCACCGAGCCGACCGCCTCGAGGATCGAGGGCCAGGTGAAGTTCTCGGAGGCGATCAGCTCGATCTGGTTGCGCTGGCGCTCGAGCTCGCGACCGAGCAGCTCGGCGATCGCAGGGTCGACCTCGGCGAGGCCCGCGGTGCGAAGGTGCTGCACGGTCTCCTGCGCGACGGCCACGGTTCTAGATGCTACTCGCGGAGGCTGCCGACAGTCGCAAGCGCCTCGGCGGCCGGAACCGCGCCCTCGCGGAGGATGCGAGGCTCGTCGCCGGTCAGGTCGAGGACGGTCGACGGCGTGCCCGGAAGCTCGCCCGCATCGACGAGCACCCCGCAGGCCGAGCGAATCTCATCGGGCACCTCGGCGAGCCGCTTCGGGTCGGGGCCGCCGTGAACGTTCGCGCTCGTCGCGAGCACGGCGCCGACCTCGTCCAGCACCTCGGCGGTGACGGCGGGAAGCTCGGGCACCCGTACGCCGATCGTCTCGCGGTCTCCCGTCAGCCAGGGATAGCGCCGGGCCGGGTTCGGCAGGACGAGCGTGTAGGGCCCCGGCAAGAGGGCTCGCAGGACGCGCTCGTCGAGCTCGGGCACCCGCTCGACGAGGCGCTCGACGTCGCGCGCGAGGACGGCGATCGGCTGCCGCTCGCCTCGGCCCTTGAGCCGAGCGACCTCCGCGGCCGCGGCCTCGTTGTCCGGATCGGCGCAGAGCCCGTAGACCGTGTCGGTCGGCAGCACCACCGGCCGGCCGGCGCGGATGGCCTCGGCCGCGTCCGTCAAGCGAGGAAGCCGAGCATCGCCTGGCGAAACGCTTCCGGCGACTCGACGAAGATGAAGTGGCCGGCGCCCGGCAGGATCTCCGTCCTCACGTCGGCGATCCCGGCGGAGATCTCGGCCGCGCAGACCGGGCCGGTGATGAAGTCGAGCTCGCCCGTGACGACCAACGTCGGCGCCGTGATCTTCTGGAGCTCCGGGCGCAGGTCGAACGACTCGAAGATCTCCTTGTTGAAGAGCAGCAGCGTGTCCGCGTTCGGCGTCTCTTCCCGCAGCGTGTCGAGATAGGCCTGCTCCTTCTCGCCGAAGTGGGCGAAGTAGAAGGGGAACTCGCGGATCGCGAGCTCGCCCAGCTCCTCGTCGCTCGAGAAGTCGCCGGCCTGCTCGGCCTGCAGCGCCGCGAGCGCGTCCTCGTACCAGGGCTCGTCCGCGTGTCCTGCCATCGCCTCATTCATCGCGCTTTCCTGCTCCGGCGCCCAGCGGGCGAGCGTGCTCGCGAGGATCAGGCGCCCGACCCGCTCGGGGTAGCGCGCCGCGTAGGCCATGGCGACCACCCCGCCGTGCGAGTGGCCGAGCAGGTCGATCCGCTCGACGCCGAGGTGCTCGCGCAGCTCCTCCAGGTCGTCGGCGTAGTCGTCGACCGCGTAGGCGCGCGGATCGGCCGGCCGGTCTGAGCCGCCGGTGCCGCGCGGATCGAGCAGGACGAGCTCGAGGTCTTCGTCGAGGCCGGCGAGGTTGCCGAGGTAGAGCGACGAGAAGCCCGGCCCGCCGCAGTGGCAGACGAGGGTCTGCCCGCTCCCGGCACGCCGGTAGGCGAGCCGCCGGCCGTCGGCGGTGGTCAGCCCGTCCATCTGCCCTCGACCACGCGGTCCCTTCCCGCGAGATCCGGCGTGATCGCGACCGCCTCGTAGCCCAGGTCGTCCAGCAGGCTCCGCATCCGCTCGCCCGCGGAGGCGGCGGTCTCCAGCACGAGCCAGCCGCCGGGTCGCAGCGCCTCGGTCGCGGCGCGGGCAACCGCCTCGGTCGCGCCCTCGGCGACCAGGGCGACATGCGGCTCCCAGTCGCGCACCTCGGGCTGGAGGGTGGCCAGCTCGTCCGGCTCGACGTACGGCGGGTTCGAGACGACGAGATCGAACTGCGACTCGCCCAGACCACTGGTGAGATCGTGCTCGATGAGCTCGACGCGGCCGTTCACGCCGGTCAGGTCCCGGTTCTCGCGCGCGAGGGCGATCGCGGCGGGCGAGACGTCGACGGCGGTGACGCGGGCGCCGTCGTG
>Ga0193747_1000385_pt1 | contig 15551 bp, 16 predicted proteins | sample L1m2metaG_FD_143048 | JGI IMG/M metagenome (GOLD analysis project Ga0193747, IMG submission 143048) | Soil microbial communities from a riparian zone of the East river system, Colorado, United States - L1m2 | ecosystem: Environmental > Terrestrial > Soil > Riparian zone | place: USA: East River...
ATGCCGTTAAGGCTGCGGACAATACCTCGGCTCAAAGCCCTTTGCCCGTTCCCGACGATCGAGCACATCCGGTCGCGGATAATCGCGCGGAAGGATTCCCAGTCTTACCAACCCAGCGCGATACTCATAGCGAATGGTGACATCGCTTGCGGGCCGCGGATCCAAATCCATTTTGATCCATTGAACATCGTTGCGTACTGAACGGCCAATCCCGGTCGCGGCGGACTCGTCGTCCGGCGGTGGATACGATGGTGCGCTGCGCGACTTTGCGGCATCGCGTCCACCTTCGGTTCGTGCGGCTTCGCCAGCCGAACTCGACGGCGCCGAGCGCTGGTCCCTCATAGTATCTTCTTTCTCATACGGAGGCCTTGACTGTGAAGGCGTCACTGGCATGGTGTACGGCCTGCGCTCGCGAAAGAACACCGCCGAGATCACGCCCAGGTTTGCAGTCTGTCCCAACTTAGCGCCGTAGGAATCGCGCTCGTTCGTAAAGTAAAACCGCCGCGCATTTTCGGAACTCATCTGCCAACCGCGAACATTGATCGTTCCGTAAGGCTCGATTACCCACTTGTGCGCGTCCCAGGCGCCGGTGTGTCGCGCGTCTATGGTGTTGAGACCGTCAACCGAAAGCGCCACCGCGACGCGCGTGCCCAGCGGGTTATGAATTCGCAGCTCGTATTCGGCGTTCTCAAACGCTTCGACGTATTGACGACCGCGCGCGGCGTACTCAGGAACTGGCCGTCCATCGACCAATACTTCGACTGAGAAGCCGTTTTCCGCAATTGCCGGCTCGGAATAAAGTTCGTTCGGAACTGCGGTATTGACTGTGCCAAATGCTTCGACACTTCGGGCGAAATAGCTATACGTGCCCGCAACTAGAACCGCCAGAATCCCTGCCGAACCGAACATCACTAATATCTTCTTTCGCATTTCTCTGCTCCTCCCCACCCAATAAAATCAAAACTACCCGCGGGCTGAACGCTGAGACCTGATGGTTCTTGCAGGTATATTCTGTCTGGGGCGCAACACATATTGTGCCGAGATCTCCTGGTTGAATCACTCTTCCTTCAGGAGCAGGAGATTCAGCGAGATTTCCGATAAATCCTGGCGGGCGGCTTTTCGCGGACTTTCGTTTGGGAAATTTGCGCAAGCAAGTTAGAATGGCGACGCTTTTTATTTCGGTGGAAACACCAATCTCGCGCTTATGCGCAGGCGGGATTGGCATAATGCGAGGTTTGAATGGCCGAATACGTCCTGACCGCAACCAAGAATAGTACCCGCCCAGGATCTTTCTACGATCGCATCGAGCGTTTCTATGATTTGACGTTCAAGCTCAATGGCTATGGGCGCTCACTCGACCAATATTTCGAAGCGCATCCGCTGCCAATCTTTCCCGACGCGACAATTCTTGATGCGGGATGTGGGACAGGAACACTTACGCTGGCTCTGCTCAGAACCGTCAAAGCTCCAGTCAAATTAATGGCACTCGATCTTTCCGGTTCGTCAATGGCCACGGCGAAGAAGTATGTCAATAAGAACAACCCGCAACAGCAGCCGGTCCGCTTCACGCAGGGAAATATCCTGGCGTTACCGTATGCCGATGAAGCATTTGATTTAGTGGTAACCAGCGGTGTCCTGGAATACGTGGCGCTCGATGAGGGATTGAGCGAACTGGCGCGCGTGATTTCACGGGGTGGTTATCTGCTTCAGCTGCCGATGCGCCCCTCGCTCGTCACGTCTCTCTTGGAAATGCTCTTTCGATTCAAAGCACACCCAATGCGCGAAGTTTCCGAGACCACCGATCGATATTTTCAGCTCGTCAGCCATTATCGCTTTCCGCCTTTTCATGTCATCGGCTGGTCCAGGTTAGCCGTGCTCGCGCAAAAGATTTGACGTTACAGAACCGGGAGCGATAGCGACCGGCCTCTTATCTGATTCGAACTCTTTCAACGAACAAGGCCGGTCGCTATCGCTCGCGGTTCTGTAACGGCTACCTGCCGCCCGTTCACTTCGCAGGCACAAGTCTCAGAATCCGATCATCATCATTCGCCGGCGAGCCTCGTCCATCGCGATTCGATGTCGAAAAATAGATGAACCCATCCGGCCCTTCCGCGATGTCGCGTATCCGGCCATACTTCTTTTCCAACAAATTCTCCTGGCTCACAACCTGTCGGCCATTAAGGACTACCCGAATGATGCGCGTCCCAACCAGACAGCCAAAAAAGAAGTTGTTCTTGAACTGCGGAAACTGCGCGCCCCGATAAAACATCCCGCTCGCGGGCGCACATGCCGGTGTGTACTCCAGCACCGGCGATTCCATGCCGTCGTGAGTCGCGCGATGATGAATCACCGGCCAGCCGTAATTCTTGCCCCGCTCGAGGATGTTGACTTCGTCGCCGCCTCCCGGGCCATCGAAGCCGCTCGGTCCATGTTCAGTCTCCCACAAAAGATTCGTGCCGGGCTGAAAATCGATTCCCTGCCCGTTGCGATTGCCGTAAGTCCAAGTCTCTGGCCGCGCATCCGTTCGTCCCACGAATGGATTATCGTTCGGCACGGCGCCATCGTCATTCAACCGCAGAGTTTTTCCCGCCAATGAATCAAGCTTTTGCGCCAATTCACGTTCAGTCGCGTCGCCAGTCGTGATGTAGAGCTTTCCGTCAGGTCCGAATCGCAGGCGGCATCCCGCGTGAAACTGCGCGGCGGGAATATTCTCTACGATGACCTTCCGATCGGTGAAGCCGTTCGGTGTTTCGCGATAACGGACCACGCGTACCTGTTGGCCATTCGCGTTGTAAGCGTACGAGAGATACAGCAGATGATTCGAAGTAAACTGCGGATGCAGGGCGATGCTCATCAACCCACTTTCGCCCTTCGGCTCAACGTCAGGAACGACAAACAAAGGCTCTGGCCGCAGCTTCCCGTTTTCGTAAACGCGGACGCGGCCCGGCCGCTCGGTGAAAATCATTCGCCCATCCGGCGCCCAAACGATCGACCAGGGGACCTGAAGATTCTCAACCACAGTTTCAACTTTGAAACTGGTCTGAGATTGTGGCGAGCTTTCAATTTCTCCGGCGCCCTTTCCCGGGGGCGGATGACTACAGGCGAGCGCGGACAGAGTTATTAACAAGAGCACTGAAATCATTTGTTTCATCTCAGCATTAGACGGATTAGAAACTCAAAACCTTCCCTTGCTCTGCATAATCTACGCAATCTGCACCTACTCTTCTCGTGGGGCCTTGGCGACCGCCTTTCGGCCTATTGGTGCGCTTTGAGTGCGAGCATTATATGAGATGTAGGGAACGGTGTCTCTAGTGAAAGGTTAATAAATTGGCGACTACTTCGGCGAATACCACTTACCTCAGTTGTCCGGGGTTCATCAAATCGAGCGTAATGCATGAGTCGACGGGACCAAGAGCGAGTCTATCGTTACAGAACCGCGAGCGGTAGCGACCGGCCTCTTGTGTCACTGAAGCAGTCCATCGAGACGCGAACCGCGATAGCTCGCGGCTAGCGAATGGTGGAAACATATAGTTTGACCGTTTCATCGGGGCAACTTATCATCAAGGAATCGTCAGACGTGGGATCGCATCTTGGCCTCGACTCCGCATGATTTCCATCGTCGCTCGACGACGACATTGCCGGGCATCGGCGGATTCTTCGGGCCATTGGTGCTACAATCCCGCCGAAAAGGAAGAATCTCTTATGTCTTCACATCTTGAGCATAAACAAACTCGGGTCAGCGAAGGTGGGCAGTTATCGATTCCCGCTGAGTATCGAGACGAACTCGGACTCGTGCCGGGCGCTTCGGTGACTCTGGTTCGGGTTGGCGACGGCCTGTTGGTACTTCCCGACAACGCCGACCTGGAGGGTGCCTTCGATCGCATGGCGGATTTCTTCGAGCGCGCCGGTCTAAGTGAGCAGGATTTGATGGCAGAACTCGCCAGCATCCGCCAAAGCGAATTCGCTAACCGCTTCCCCGGTCTTGCGTAGTTGCGGAGCATAGCGGTTGATGGACCGACTATTCCTCGACTCGAATGTCCTCATCAAAGACTACGTCGCCGCTCTCCGCGTGGAATACAAACGCAAGCGCAACTTCATCAAACTGCTGGATGGAATGAGGAAGTAATTGCGAGAGAGCGCCCTCTCTTTAGGAGAGTCCGGGTGAGGGATTAGCGACTACAACCACACTGCGACGCTTCTTGTTTCTGCGCTCGGTCTTCTCATTCTCGCCTGCGCTTCAGCCAGGCGAACTAGCAAGCCAATTCCGAAAGCGAAGCCGATTAAAACTCACTCACAAAGTCCTAGTCCGCGACAGCTTTTGAACTCTTTCGATCTCGTCGACCACGACTTGCGGACGGGTGAAAGGAATTTGATGGCCGGTCTTTGGCAGGAGGACCAGGCGCGATTTCGGCAGCGTCTGATGCAGGCGCTCGGCGTTATCTTTCTCCGGGACGATTAAATCAGAATCGCCGGCCAGGATCGACACGGGAATGGTAATCTCAGGATACCGAGGGCTGAATTGTTTCAAAGAACCATTCAGCGATACTTCATCAATCGAGTACGCCTTTATTTTCTTTGGCTTAGTCCATTCGGAGAGCACCGACCGCAGATAATTCTTCGGCACCGGATCCGGTGAGAACGCTTTTTTCAATGCGCTACGCACAAAAGTGGCCGCGAGCAAGGGCGTCAACACAAAGTTCACCGCGTCGCCGATGACCGGCACCGCGGGAAGCTCGGATACAAGTGAAACGCCGTCCTTGCTTTCATAAACCGCCGCCGAAACCAAGACGATACCGGCTACTTCGGTCGGATAATTGATCGCATAGACCAGCGCCAGCGCCCCGCCCCAGGAATGACCGACCACGATTGGGCGTTCGACATGGAGTTGCTTGAGCGCGTCGTGAAGCAAACGCGCCTGAACTTCGACGGTGGCGTCGATATGCTTCGGCCGCTGGCTGCTACCATGCCCCGGACGATCAAAAGCGATGACTCGATGAAGTGCAGCAAGCGGACCAAACACCCGCGTCCAATCCTGAGTTGAACCGGGATTGCCGTGAATAAGAACCACTGGTCGGCCCTCACCCTTGATGACAAAATGCAGGCGCGTGCCATCAACGGTCACGAACTTTGAATTAGACTGTGAACGCTCTGATTGAGCCTCCAAGCTGGAGTTTAGAGGCCTGTCGGCGCTAACCTTCGCTCCGATTTCAATGGTTAGGGTTGCGCGCGAATCATCGGAAAGATTCCGCGCGCTCCGCGATTGAAAGCTCGCGAGGAGCAATCCGCAGCACACCAATAGTCGAGGGCCGAACTTCACCGCGAAGACTCTCCCTCAGCAGACTCGATTGAATAAGGTTGCCAAAAGAGGAAACCAGGAGCCATTCCCGCGCGCCGATTCGCTCTCCCCATTCTAATACTTGGGCGTAATAGCTTGTACGAGACAGAGAGACATTCAGTTAAGACTTCAAGAACAGCTCGCTTGCGATCGGGCTCCCGGCCCGAGGTTACATGGTGCCCGGACGATGCCGATGCCTTCGATGACGGCGGCGATGCCGGCGCCAGTTGCCGCGGTTCTCCGAAGCATTCTCGCGGCGCCTGGTCCGGTTATTGTTTTCGCGGCGTTCGGTGCGGGGTCGATTGTCGTTTTGTCCGGGAGTGCCGGCCAACGCCAAACTGCCAAGACTAAAAATCAGCAAGAGACTAAGAACGATCGCTCTCTTTATGTTCATGCGTTTCCTCTCACACGTGTCAGGCTGGTTTAGTAACAACGGGGCCTCAAACACTTCCGCGCTCCGGGCACGGCGAACGGTGTCCATCACTGCACACTTGCGGCGACATGATCGATCGCGTCCATGACCGCCTGGGGTCGCGTGAACGGGATCTGATGGCCGGTTTTGGGGAGTACGATCAGGTTTGATTTCGGCAAAGTCTCCTTCAGGCGAAACGCGTTCTCTCCTGCCGGAACGATCAAATCAGAGTCGCCCGTAACGATTGCGAGGGGCATTTCAAGTTCGGAATAGCGAGGGCTCATCGTCGGCAAAGTTTCATTCAGCAGGGCGTCATCGATTGAATACCACTTGACCTTCCTGGGTCGTGTCCATTCAGAGAGCGTATGCCGCAGGTAATTTTTCGGCACCGAATCCGGCGCGAAGGCTTTCGCCAGATCCGTTCGCACCAACCAAGCGCCGATCAAGGGTGTAAAAAGAAAGTTCACCGCGTCGCCAATAATCGGCCAGGCAGGAAGCTTGCTCAGAAAAGAGACGCCATCGTCGCTCTCATAAACCGCGGGCGCCAGCAGCACTACGCCCGAAACATCGCGGGGATAAAGCAGGGCGTAGAGGATCGCCAGCGCGCCGCCCCACGAATGGCCCACCACGATCGGTCGTTCGACTCGCAGTTGATCGAGCGCGGAAGATAACAACCGCGCTTGAACTTCGACCGTAACATCATGTCCATGGTTGGGCCGGTCACTGTGGCCGTGGCCGGGACGATCGAAGGCAAACGCGCAATAGCGCGACGATATTGGACCGTAGAGTCTCGACCAATCCTGACATGAGCCCGGATTGCCATGAATCAAGACGACCGGAGAACCGGCGCCTTTGATTACAAAATGCAAACGCGCGCCGTCGACAGTCACGAACTTCGATTGCGCCTGAGGATAGTGATGAGCGACGCGAGAAGCGACATAGCGTTGCTTGAGTCTTCCGGTTACTTTCACGATTGGTGCAGCTCTCTCGGTATATCCACCGATGTTAGTGCTGGCCATGCGTCTCACCACGGAGACAGAGACGCACAAATTTTCACCGGGGGGAAATCTTCGTTCGGCCAGGGGAGACCACGCTAATGCAAATTATCGATCTGTCGACTTCGTAGGTTTAGACGCGGACGAGAGGGTTTTGGTTACATTTTCCAGGCGAGTGATTCGCAGCGCCTGGCGCGTGAGTAATTGTGTCAGGCCCCCGGGCACCAGCGCCCGCACGACGGCATGGCCCACGCGTGGCGGCATCGCGACGCCGCGTTGGCCTAAAGCGTATTCGCTTTCCCAATAGCTGGGAACAAATTTTGATTTGAATCGACGCAGGCCTTCGAAGTTATAAAAGCCGCCCAACCGCCGAGCCGCTGCGCGGAGCGCCAGCTCAACCATCGGATGCTCCCCGGTCGTCACGTCGTCTTCACCTTCCGTGGTAAGCGGCGCAGTTCCCAAAGTTGCCAACAGCGCTCCTTCCGCCTTCAATTTTCCCAACGCTTCGACGATCAGGAGGGTCGCCGTTCCCTGCGGAGCATCCGGCTCGCGCAAAACGTCTTCGAGATACCAGCCTTTGCGCGCCGGAATCGGGCTGGCTGCGAGAAAACCGACCAGCTTGCCGTTCAAACGCGCCGCGAAATACTTCTTGTGTTCGGAATGGAGAAATGGATCCAGCGCGACCAACCAGCCAAACGTCGTCGCCGACGGTCGCGTATCCAGCCAATGCATGCAGAGTTGGGCCGTCTCCTTCTTCAGCGTCGCGTCGACGTCGTCGGCGATCATTTCGATTTGGATGCCAGAACGACGGGCCTGGTTCACGCCGGCGCGCAGCTTCTTGGCGCTGTCGCCGCGGGGGTTCCAGGTCTTAAGATCGAAGTAAGGCGAGGCGCCCACTTTAACTGCCGTGAAATCGCGGGGCGATACCCGTCGTGCGAACTCAGCGGTGGTCGGTACAAAGGCAACCACGCGACCTTTCTTTTTTGCAAACGCGGCGAAATGTCGCGCCATGGCGGCCGCTTCATCAGGGGGCGCCAACGGATCGCCGGCGGCCAGCCATACTCTCCCGAATTCGCCATAAATGATTGCGCCGTCAATCTCCGGTGTGGACCAGAGAAGTGCTCCAGGCGCGATGCTCACGAGAGAGTGAGGATTGTAGCCGTAGATCGTTTGCAGACGTAGCAACTCGCCGCTCGGATCGGAAATATGTCGACGACGACGCTCGGCGAGCGCGAAGTTGATGCGCGCTTTCATGTAACGTGCAGTGTAACCCGCACCGCTACCCGCAGCCAGCCACCATATCTGTCGAACTGGAATGAACATTGAGGCGAGTCCCTTTTACGCCAATATGCCCGGTTTAGTCAACCCGATTCGTAAAGAATAACAGCCAAAGTCGTTGGGTTTCCAGGTCAGCACCAACTGCCGTAGCGGGCGGTTAACGCTAACTCCAAGGAAACCCTTGACCGAAAGCAAAAAGATTTGAATTAGAACAGAAACGTCAGCCGAATAATGTGCCTTGCGCTGACGGTCGGCGAAAAGTGTTCTCTCTCGCGTGGCGCTCGCTCCCGACGCGGTGCTCATTGAATCCAAGCCGTCTGCAATAAACCTCGAAGAGCTTCTCTTGCGCGTCCCAGTATTGTCCTTTACCACGCATGCGTTCGCCGAAGACGCTGGAATTCAATTTGCCGCCGCGCGCATCGCGAATACGATTCAGTATGCGATCCGCCTTCGTCGGCAGCTTCTCGCGCAGCCGCTGTTGGAAGTACGGAGCGATGCTGCCGGGCAAACGCAGCATATTTATGAAGGCTCGCGACGCGCCGCATTCTCTGGCCCGTTGAAGCAATCCAGGAATGTCCGTCGTTAATCCCGGAATCGTCGGTGCGATGCCGAGACCTACATCGATGCCTGAGTCAGCGAGCGTCTTCATCGCCTCGAAACGCGCTTTGGGTGAAGGCGCGAACGGCTCGACGGCGCGGGCGATGTCGTAATCGGCAAATGGAATCGAGAAGAAGACGGTGACGCTGGCGTCGGCAGCAAGTCTTTGAAGCACGTCGACGTCGCGGCGAATCAACGCTGACTTGGTAACGATGCCGACAGGATTGCGAAACTCGGTGCAAACTTCCAGACAACGGCGCGTCAGTTTGTAGTTAGACTCGAGCGGAATGTACGGATCTGACGTAAACGAGAACACGATCTCATCGCCCTTCCACGAGGGCTTCATCAATTCATGACGCAAAAGCTCGGGTGCGCGCATCTTCACGACAATTTTTCTTTCAAAATCGGTGCCCGCCCCGTACCCAAGATACTCGTGCGTCGGCCGGCTGAAACAATAAGTGCAGCCGTGGATGCAGCCTCGATAGCAATTGATCGAGTAGTCGAAGGCCACGTCAGGGCTGTCGTTCCGGCTGATGATCGAACGCGTTTCAGTCTCCTCAAATACCTCAATCTTGGCGGCGGGTGGCTCGCCAATCCATTCGACCGAGTGCGTCAGCCAGGGATTTGGAGGATTCTCGATGTAGCGCATGCTTGCAATCCTGTATTATCGATGAAACAGATGGTAGCAGAAGCGGGAGGATTTTGCGAGTTAAATCGTTTCAGAACCGCGAGCGGTAGCGACCGGGCAGTCCAATTCGCCAAAATTAAATCACAACGAGGGTTCGCTCGGTTTGTTAGTTGCTCCGATGATCTCGTCGCTACCGAGTGCCTGTCAGAACCGCGAGCGGGTAGCGACCGGGTGACTTTGATAAGTTGCTATCGCCAGCGATCCGGTCGCTACCGCTCGCGGTTCGGAAACTACGGTCGCTGCATTTATTTCCGCGACGCTATTGTTGCGGTCGAACTGTCACGAAGCTCGTTTCGCCACGTCGATTGATCAGCAGGAGCGCCGGCTTGTTTCCGCTTTTGTCGATGGCGGCGCGCAAGTCGGCGGACGAGCGCACCGGTTGCCGGTTCACTTCCTGAATAACATCGCCGCGCTGAATGCCGGCGGCCGCGGCCGGTCCTGCCTGATCGACTGAATCTATCACGACGCCCTGGGTGCCCGGGCGCAGGTTGAGTTCCGAAGCGATGTCTGACGTCAAGGGCTCAACGGTAACTCCCAACTTTCCAGCGCCGCCGGCGTTAGGACCAGTATCGCTCTCCTCACCAGTCTTCGTATTTTGCGCGGTGAACTCGCCCAGCGACACTTTAAATTTCTGTTCGCGATTATCCCGCAGGATCGTTAGAGTGACTTCGGTACCAGGCGTCAGGCTCGCCACGTGATTGCGAAATGCATTGACGTCGTTCGTCGGCGCTCCGTCCATCGCGATGATCACATCGCCCTGATGAATGCCGGCGCGTTCCGCGGCGGTGCCGGGTTGCACGGACTCGACGATCACGCCCTTCGTTTCAGACATTCCCAGGCTCGTAGCCATGTCGGAGGTTACGCGCCCAATCCTTACACCGAGTTGCCCGCGCCGAACCTTGCCACCCTTCAGCAATTGATCCATGACCGTGCGGGCCATGTTGGACGGAATTGCAAAGCCGATTCCTATGTTGGTCCCGCCTGCGCCCGGCAGAATTTGTGAATTGATCCCAATGAGTTCACCTACAGTATTAATGAGCGCGCCACCCGAGTTTCCCTGATTGATGGGCGCGTCGGTTTGCAGAAAGTCTTCAAAGTTCCCACTGCCAATGCCGGCCCCGGATCGGCCTTTCGCGCTGATGATTCCCATCGTCACGGTTTGGCCCACACCGAAGGGGTTACCAATCGCCAACGCGACGTCGCCAACTCTAACCTTGTCCGAATCGCCCGGCGTCAGGTACGACAACCCGGTTCCGGAGATTTTCAAAACTGCCAGGTCGCTGAGCTGATCGGATCCAACCAGCTTCGCATCCAGAGTGCGGCCATCATTCATATCGACTTTGATATCCTGAGCGCCATCGATCACGTGATGATTCGTGAGAATGTATCCGTCCGCACTGACGATTACGCCCGAACCCAGCGCGCGTTCCAGCGTTTCCTGCGGTTGCTGTTGCGGCGTGCGATTGCCGAACAAACCGCGGAAGAACGGATCGTCCGAGAACTGAGACTGCTGTGGTACACGCACGCGCTTGTCCGCGCGAATAGTGATCACTGCGGGCGATACCTTACTAACCACATCGGCGTAAGAATTCTGCGGCGGCGTATCAGGAACCGGCGCAAAGCTCGTCGTAGATGTCGCCGGCGTGGCGCCGCGGCTCTTGCATGCGGCCGAAGCCACGACAAGCGCCAGAAAAACGACCAGGTTGACGGCCATGATTCCGAGATTCAAGGCACTTATTCTGTTTGATACAGGTTTGAAATTCATCACACTTCTCCCGAAAAATAAATCATGAATTTTGAGGGCATATCTTCGATGCAATTTTAGCAGATTGAGTTTGACTGCGTGCAAGTTGGCGTGGCAAAGCCTAAAGAATTAACCGCGGAGGACGCGGAGGCTTTTCGCAGAGGGAACGCAGAGACGCGCCGTCTTCTCTGAGTCCTCTGCGCAGACCTCTGCCCCCTCTGCGGTGAAGTTCTTCGCTCTTAATCAATTCAGATCGTCGATTTGCAAACCAACCGGGCTGGCACCCGCGCCTTTAATACCGTCAAGTACGCGCACCACATCCGCATATGGGATCGAGCGAGGCGCTTTGATGAAAACGGTCTTTTCGATGCGCGTCTCCTCAGAAAGATCGGCGCGATCGCGCAACTCATATCGATAAACGTGATTTCTGAGTCGCTGCTGGAATAAATCGACGAGCGTTGCGCTCAACTTGCTGGTGTCATAAACCGAACCCATGTCGGTCAGGCCGTTCAGCATCAGGCTGCGATCACTCTTGATCGTTACGACAAGAGTATCAATGTTCGTAGTGATTGGTTGGTCAACATTTGGCTTTTCCGGAACTTTTGTCAGAAACCGCGCAGGTCTCAATGGCGACACGACCATGAAGATAATCAACATGACAAGCAGCACATCGATGAGAGGCGTTACGTTAATATGCGGCTTTGCAAGAGTGTTGGGTAGAGACAGATTCAGCGTCGCTTGGTGATCTGAAGTCATGACGGTCGCCTCCTCGATAGCGAGTTAGACAAGCGCTGAACCTGAAATGTTCCAAGGCGCGAAAGAACTGCAGAACAACAATTGTTTAGAAGACGGACTTGTCCGCCTGCGATTTGCGAGAGACGTCCCGCCTCTACACGCCTTTTTGTCAGACACCGTCAAAGAGCAACGGAAAAAATTGTCCGCCCATCCCTTCACCAACGGGAATCGGCGGGACTCCCTCCAGTGGAGGCTCATTCGACGCTGAGAGGACACCGTCGCGAAAGACGTTGATTACCGCGCCGCGTCGGGGACGGTCGCTCTTATTCTCATAGGAACCATGGACCATCAAAGGATGATGAAACGAACACTCGCCCTTCTTTAGTTCAATCGCCACCGGCTTGAACTGCTGCTTCTGTTCTTCGCTCAAAACATTTTGGATCGCATCCATGTCATTCGCCAATCCGGTAATCGGCAGAAGATTCCATTGATGGCTGCCTGGTACGTAATGCACACAACCGTTCTCGCGCGTCGAATCGTCCAGCCCAATCCAACACGAGAGGTGCGCAATCGGCTGTGTGCGGGTCCAGTACGAGTAGTCTTGATGCCACGCAACCACTCCGCCCTGATGCGCGGGCTTGCAGAACAATTGATCGTGCCAAAAACGCACCGCGCCTCTGAGCAGTTGCGACGCCGGCACCAGAATCGCAGGGTTCCAAAGCAAGTCATGAAAAGCGGGCGCGATTCGCCAAGCGCCTAATGCATGAAAGAGCACCGTTGCCGGATCGGTTGCTTCATTGGAATGAAATTCGTAGAAGAGACGATGGCCCGGGTTGTTTGGATCGATCAGTCGCGCGAGTTCGGCGCGCAGCACGTCGATCTGATCGTCATTCAACACGCGAATGCCGGCGAGGTAGCCGTTGGCGTGAAAGAATTGGACGTGCTCGTCTGTTAGCCGACACTGTTTCCAATCCGCGGGATTCTTAGGGGCGTCGAAAAGATCGCTGATGGGTCTGTGAAAACTAGAAAGGTCAGTGCTCATGAAGATTCAGTCAAAACCGCAGAGGGCCCAGAGGTTTTCGCAGAGCTCGCAGAGTCCTTACATTCCTAAGTAGAAATCTCTGTGCCCTCTGCGAAAACCTCTGGGCCCTCTGCGGTTAACTCGCTCAGTCATTTGGTCGTCGCAATTCCATCCATCACTACCCGCGCCACGGTCGGAATGATTTCCCGTTCATTCGCGTGATCGACAGTGAAAGTTACCAGGACGAACCTGGCCCCGTTTGGTAATTCGATGTAGGCCGCATCGTGCCGAGTGGTGCTGGTCCAGCCCGCTTTTGACCAAAGTTTCGCGCCTGACATTCCTTGCAAAGCGATACCCGTGAAACCGTGGCCTTGATCGTCGTTGTCTGTCGAGGTGCCTGAGAAATCACGCTTCAGCAACTCCATCATCTGCGCGCTGCGGGTCGCATTTACGGCGCGGCCGGTCACTATCTCCGAAAGCAGACGAGCCGTGGCGTCCGTCGTCAGTTTGTTTCGGTTCTCGCCGTTCGGTCCGCGCGAAACTTTCTCGCGGCCATAAGCATCTTCGCAAAATGTCTTTTGATTGACGTTGATGTTCGTGAAGCCCAACGACGAATAATAGCGATTCACAGCGTTACGCTGGTTCTGCCATTCCGCCATTTCTTTTGGCAACAACTCGTAGCCGCCCGTCGTGTGCGTAAGCACGTCAACGACGTACTGCGTCGCTTCGTTTGAGGAAACGACAATCATGTCGCGCACGGCGCGCTTCAACTCGTCCGTCTCTTGAATCTTCTTGTCTTCCAGCCAACGATGAACCGCAGCCAGATAAAAGAGTTTCACCACGCTGGCGGGATAGATTCTTTCGTTCCCACGAAAACTCGCCGTTAAGGGATGTTGCGCGTCGCGCAGATCGATGAGCGTGATCGAAAGTTGAGACTCCGTCAGTTTCTTGTCAGCGAATTTCGTGAGCGCAGTGTGGGCGGCTTCGTTGACGAGTTCCTGCAATCCGGTCGCGTGAGTTGAAGCGCCCGCCGAATTCAATCCGGTCACGAACCGCTGCTGGGATAGTCCCGAAACAGATAGAACCAGCAGCAAAGCTGCGACCAGCAAAACAGACTTGCGTTTCATCAATGCTCCTTACTCTTTTGGATTAAGACTTCGCCAAATGTGAAAGTACACGCTCGACTTTAGGAGGGAAACTTACGTAAAGGAAATGGTCAGCAGGGTAGATGGCAGCTTCGCCCTCTTCATCTACGACTCGAATCAGGTCATGATCAAGCGAATTAACTTGATAGATCTTATTAAGAATCAACAGCTCTGGATCGTCTGTCTTTACGCAGATCGCCAAATGCGTCTCCAGCTCTCGACTGCCAGATGGACCGGGAAACTCAAACGACCGAGAGGGCGAAGCTTCTCCTCTAAGAATTGCTCCGCCTTGTCGTACGCTCTCAAGCAGTCTTTCGTATTCAGTCTTCTTCATGGATACTCCCGTTCAACGATGCGGCGAAGATCCTTGATTTCATCCTTCGTTAGATCCTCTTTACGACTCTTCCTGTAAGCATCGAGCATGAGGATCGTTTCGGCCGAGACAGCCCAGTAATAAATGATCCTGGCACCTCCTCTCTTGCCACGGCTTTTTGCCGCCCATCGGAACTTCCTAATGCCGCCACTACCGACAATCATATTACCAAGATCTGGGTTTTTTAGGAGGCTTCCCTGCAGGGCTGCGTAATCATCGTCAGATAGCAAGCTGGAAACTGCTTGCGTGAAATTTGGTGTCTCAACAAAAATCATCCTCTCTTATTCCTGCTCGACCAGATCAGATAAACCGGCAAGCCGATCAGAATCAATCCCAACCCAATCGCCGACTGCTTTGGCGTATTCCAGATAGTCGTGAGAATCAACCAGGAAGTCACGATCAGAAAAATCAGGGGTGTGACCGGATATCCCCAGGTGCGATATGGCCGGGGCGTATCGGGGAGGCGGCGACGGAAGATGAATACTGATGCGGCCACGAACGCGTAGAAGAGCGTGAGCGCGAAAATTGCAGAATCCGTAAGAGTGTCGTATGAACCGGAAAGGGCGAGCACACCAGACCAGATTCCCAGCACGACAAGTGAGCGAATGGGGACCCGCGTACGCGGCGAGACTTTCGCAAGCCCTTCGAAGAATAGACCGTCGCGGGCCATTGCGTAAGGCACGCGCGCGGTCGCGAGAATCGACGCGTGCAGCGCGCCGAACGAAGAAGTCATCATCGCGGCCGCCATCAGGGTGACGGCAACAGCGCCCAGCAAGCGTCTCACAACATCCGCGGCCACCGATGATGACGCAGCGACATTGGCGATCTGTGTCGGCGTGAGCACGTGGTAGTAGCTGATATTCACCAGCATATACAGTCCGATCACGAGAAACATGCTGATGATTAGGCCCAACGGGAGATTGCGTTCCGGCTGCTTTACTTCGCCGGCCAGAAACGTAATGTTGTTCCAACCGTCATAGGCCCAGAGCGCTCCCAACATCGCCGCTGCAAAACCGGCCGCACCGCCCGTCGTAATACTAACGCCCTCGCACGCGCCGCCTACGTTAGCTTGCGACAGGTGCGACCAATCGCCATTGCCGTAAAAGAACGCTCCGAGTCCCACGCCTATCAGAAGCAAAACTTTGATCGACGTGAGCACGGTCGCGACGTTGCCGCTAAAACTTACGGCCGCGCAATTGATCAGCACAGTCACTGAGATTGCGCCCAG
>Ga0193747_1000386_pt1 | contig 15527 bp, 18 predicted proteins | sample L1m2metaG_FD_143048 | JGI IMG/M metagenome (GOLD analysis project Ga0193747, IMG submission 143048) | Soil microbial communities from a riparian zone of the East river system, Colorado, United States - L1m2 | ecosystem: Environmental > Terrestrial > Soil > Riparian zone | place: USA: East River...
GGTCGTGTTGTTGACGTCGGGCTCCGTGTCGTGCGTTGCCACGACCCTGATCGGAAGGTTGGCGATCCCCGGTGTGGTGATCTTCGCGGTGGCCGTCCAGTGCGACCAGTTGCCCGGCGCGCCGGGCGTGACAGCGACGGCGGCCTCGCCGATCTTGACGGTCACGCTCCCGACCCCGCCGGGGCCCGACGCGATCGACGCCTTGCCGGACAATTGGATCACCGCGCCGTCCGGCAGCTTCCCGCGGACCGTCGCGCCGTCCATCGGGCTCTCGAGCTCCAGCGAGATGGTCGGCCGGTCGTTCGTGCCGTCCGTGGGAAAGGAATCGTCGCCGCGCGGGACGTTGTCGATCGGCTGGAAGAGGATGGAGGGCCCAACGAGGTCGTGCGCAACGTCGGCGCCCGTCGTCGACACGTATGCCTTGAACCACTTGGGATCGATTTTGAGCTCGATGAAGTTGCGGCCGTCGTAGCTCGTCTCGTCCGGAACGTTGTACGACAACGTCGGCGCCGCCGCCCCGGATCCGAGCTTGATCATCGGGTCCGCGGTCGTCGCAGCGACCGTCGGCCGCGGCTTCGCCGACGCTAGTGCGGCGCGTGTCTCCTGTCCCACGACACCGTCGGCGCCCAGGTGGTGCTCGCCCTGGAACATGCGGACGGCGGCGTCGGTGCTCGCGGCGAACACGCCGTCGACCGGGACCGGTCCGTAACCCAGGTCATCGAGACGCTGCTGGAGCTGCTTCACGTCCTCGCCCTCGATCGGAGGGGAGGTCAGCTTGAGGACGCGAGGGCCTGGCGCACCGACCGCGTCGGCGAGCGCCTTCCGCGTGGCGGCTCCGACGACGCCGTCCGCGGGAGTCAGCTTGTGGTCTTCTTGGAACCGGACAACCGCGCGCTTCGTTCCGTCGCCGAACGCGCCGTCTTCGGCGAGCTGCCCGTAGCCGAGATCGTTGAGCCGGACCTGGAGAACGGCGACATCTCCGCCCTTCATTCCCGACGACAGGTTCGTGTCCGGCATCGGAGCCGCCGTGGGCGGGAGGTTCAGCTGTCCGCAGATCGCCGCGTATTCGGCGTACGCGAGATCGCCGACGTGGGTCAGGAGCCAGCGCCGGTCGTCCGCGTTCGTCATGAACCCGTGCTCGACGACGACCTCGACAGGGCTGTCGACGCGGTCGTAGCCGTAGTACATCGAAAGGCCCGACGAGTCGTTGTCCTTCGCGGGTCCGAGGTCCGGCGGGTGATCCGCGAGCTTCGCGAGCTCCTGCCGGAGCTTCGCGACGAAGTTCTTGCTCGGCGCGCTGGCCGGTGGGTAGCCGAAGTGAAAGCCGCGCGTGGTCGAGGCGTCTGCTCCGGGCGCGGCGTCGGCGTGGAGGAACAGGGCGATATCGGCGTGGGTGTGAGGCTCGATCTTGCCGGCGACCGGAAGGCTCGCGAGGCGCGGATCCTGCGCCAGTACGTGCACGAGACGCTCCTGGAGCGCCCAGGTGAATGCGGCCTCCCCCGGCGTCCCCGTCTCGGTCGGATGCGTCCCCTCCGGATCGAGCGGTGGCCGGTGGCCGGCCTGAACGAGAACCGTGGTCGTCATCGTCCAACCCCTCCCTGCGTCGCACCGTGCACACATCGGCGATGCCGATGGCCGCGTCTAGAAGGTACTCCAGGGCAATCCGGATTACAACGTATGTTTTGCCGGATTTGACATTGGCGCTCAGCGGAGTGATCTTGAAAGCCCGACCCGAAGGAGGACAGATGGACACGCAGGTCGAGGTGCCGCCGGAAGAGGCACAGGCGGTCGCGGAAGACGAGCCGACTGGGGGCGCCGCATCGCTCGAGTTCGCGGCCGCGCAGACGACGGCCGACCTTCAACGCAGGCTCGCGGAGTTCGGCTGGCCGATCGCGGCTGACGGCGCGTACGGTCCGTCGACGTTCGCAGCTGTACGCGACTTCCAGCGCGGGTTTGCATGGTGGAGGCTTCTCGTCGACGGCCACGCCGGGCCCAAGACGTGGGAAGCGCTCGAATACACGCACGCACACGACGGACGGTGCTCGCCGAACTTCCGCTTCCGCGAGTTCGCCTCGCACGGCGACCGCTGGATCAAGGTCGACCGCGAGCTCGTGCACGGGCTCGAGCTCTACCGCGAGCTGCTTGGCCACGGGCTGACGATCATCAGCGGCTATCGAGATCCGCTGTACAACAACACGCACGGGGGAGCGCGGAACTCGCAGCACCTGTACGGGAACGCCGCGGATCTCCCGACCGACATCGCGTATCCCGTCGTGAAGAAGCTTCGATGCTTCTCGGGGATCGGCATCCAGGCGGCCAACAATTTCGTCCGGCACGTCGACGTTCGCCACCGCGGCCCGAACACGACGGGCGGGACGGTCGATTCGCCGACGATCTGGTACTACCGCTGAAAGCCCGGTCGGGGCGCGGGCGCGGTTCCTGCCCGCGCCCCGACCACACGATCTAGCCGAGTTGGGCGCGCATCGCGCCGCCCGGATGCTCCTTTGTGTGCACGTTTACGTAGAAGTTGGCCGGATTGCCGATGATCTCGTCGATCAGCGCCGGCGTCGAGGCCGTGCAGCCGCTCGAGTCGCCGTCCGCTCCCGGAGCGGTGAACGGCACGACTACCGGGCCGCTCACGGTGGCTCCGCCGCGGTGGATGTGCGCCGCGGTGGCCGGCAGTGTGATGTTCGCAGCGTGCAGCCTGTAACAGACGAGCCCGGCTGCCTTCCGAATGCGGACGACGGCCGTGCCACTCGCATTCGGCTCCGTGGAGCCCTTCAGCTGAACGGCGAACACCCGCCCGAAGTCATCGGTGGAGGTCCCGGTCAGCTGGCCGCGGATCGCTCCGCCGGGAAACTGCCCGTTGTGGACGTTGACGTAGTAGCCCGCCGGCCCGGCGAGGATCGCCCTGACCACGGAACGCGAGGCTCCCACACAACCGCTCGCCTTGCCCGCCGCGTTCGGCGTGAAGAGCGGTATGACCACCGGGCCTGACGCTCCGGCCGCGGCACGATGGATGTGCGAGGCGGTCGCAGCCGGCAGATTCTCGGCGGCGAGCTTGTAGCAGACCTGGCCTTGTCCGGCCCGGAGTCGAACGGTTGCGGTACCCGTGGCGACGGGATCGCCGGCGGGGCTCTCGGCCTCACCGGTCAGTGCGATGCTGAACGCCCGTCCACCCGCGTTCGGCGTCAGGACGCTGTGGGGACAGCCGCCGCCCGGCGCGGGAATGATGTCCGCGGCGTGGCGTAGATGCGCCTGCAGCGCTTTCGCCGAGACGCGGACCTTCACGTACGGCTTGCTCTTCGAGGTCGTGCGATGGCAGATCGTCGTCTTACGGGCATCGGTGCGTGCGCTCGCGGTGGTGAGCGCGGCGCCCGCGATCGCGACTACGGCGATCAAGAGACCCACTCGTTTCATGTCTTCCCCCTCAGGTCGTGTCGACCGGCAGTACGGAGGAAAGGGCGCGGCGGTTTAGGCCGAGCGCCAGGCCATCTCGATGTCCGAATACTCGGCCACCGCAGGCGCAATCGAACTGATGTGCTCTCTCACCGCAGCGAGGCTGCTCGGATCGGACGGATCGGCGAACGCCACCTGGACGGCGCCGTCTTTGAACCGCACCGGAATCGCATGCACCGCCAGCCCGACTTCACGCGGCAGGAGCCTGAGCGCAGCACCGTCCACGCCGACGAGCGCGATGTTCACGAACGGGAGCGCCCATTGCTCCGACAGCGCCCGGGCGAGCTCCTGCTCATACGCCCAGCCGTTCCGGACGAGCACGCGGCCGAGCCGCTCGCCGGTCGACCGGCTCTCGACGAGCGCCGCCGAAAGCTGCTCCTCGGTGATGTAGCCCTTGCTTACGAGAAGATCGCCGAGCCGAGGCGGGGGAGCGCCCTGCCGCGGATGCTCTCGCGGAAGGATCTCGAAGATGTCCGCGGGCGCGTTCACCGGCGGCGCTGCGGCTCCGAGGACGACCTGCGCAGGCGTGGAGTTGATCGCCACCCAGTCCTGGAGGCATTCCTCGGGGTTCATGCCCTCGTTCAAAGCGTCTTCGGGGAACCGTGCATCCACGGCTCCGTCGGGAGCCACGGTCGCCTCTGCGCCCAGCCGGAGGAAGAAATCGCGCACCTGAACGGCGCGGCTGGGGTCCTTCAGCTCGATGTGGACGGCGGCGACCATCGCCGGCTTACGCCGCCTCGCGGGCCGCGCGCCTCAGCTCGGCAATTTCGATGTTGCGCTCGTTGATCGTGCCCTCGAGATCCGAGACGCGCCGCCGGAGGGTCTCCGTGGTCGTGACGAGCTCGATGAAGGCACGCTGCCGCTCGCGCAGGAGCGACTCGACTGCCCGAAGCTTCGCCTCGGGATCCTGGGTTCCGACCGCCTCGGCGACCGAGGGAAACTCGGGCATCGTGGTGGGCGGAGCAAATGCCGCCACGTCGACGAACTGCTCATGTCCGCTCTCGCGCGCGCCGGTCTGGTCCGCGATCGCCTGGGCAAGCGAGAGCCACGAGATCCGGCCCGCCTCGATCAAAACTTCTCCAAGCCGCTTCCCGGACTGACGCTGCTCGTGCAGCGCTTCCTGGAGCTCTTCCCGTGTGATCGCACCGGCTGCCACGAGCACCTCGCCGATCGGCCGCCAACGCGTGTCCTCCTGCCTGAACGAGTCCAGGTCGAGGGGCGCAGCCAGTTCCGAATGCCTCGTCGCCTCGCCGGGCGCAACAAGTACGTTTGTCATTGGATCTCCGCAGTGTCCGCAGGTGTGAGACGGCCGCAATGCGTCTCTCGTTCCCAAATCATCGGGTTACGAATGAGGTAGGGCAATCCCACTGTTGAGGGACTGCACCCGGGCATTTTCGGCTTGAACAAACAATTCGACCTCGCGCGGCGAGCCCAGGCGCACCCAGCGGAGCCCGGAATGGCGCCTCAGGCGCTCCGGTTCGGTCTTGCGATGCCTTCGGTGACTGCGGATCGTCCACGAGAAAAGGTCGGGCATGTGACGCCATTGCTCCTTGTTTCCGTTCCACATCTCGATGTCGCCGCGCATCCGGCGCCAGGAGCGCCGCCAGAGCCGGAACAGGATCAGCGGCAGCGGCTGGTCGAGCCAGACAGCCAGGTTGGCGCGCTCGAGGACGAGGTCGCCGATCTTGCGCCCGTAGTTTCCGTCCACGACCCAGCCGTCACTCGCGCCCACCGCGGCGAGGATTCGCTGCGACAGCTCTTCTGCGCTCGCTTCCTGCCAGTCTGGCCCGTGGTGGAGCGCGTCGAGCTCGATGTACGGGACACCGTGGATAGCCGCGAGGCGCCGCGCGACGGTCGACTTGCCGTTCCCGCTCGCACCGAGCACCGCGATCCGCGCAGGGTTGGAAGTCGTCATCGCCGAATGACACACTACGCACCGCACCCCGCGGCCTTCGGATGCGTCGACTCCTCTTCTTCACGCTATTGCTTTGCCTGGTGGCGCCCGCCGCCGCGCAGGCTGCCCGAACGCCGCGCGTCGGGATCTTCTACTACTCGTGGTACAGCACCGAGCCGCGCGACGGGGCTTACGGGCACTGGGCGCAGAACAACCGTCCGGCGCCCTTCCAGATCGCCTCGAACTTCTTCCCGGCACGGGGGGTGTACTCCAGCAGCGATCCGGTCGTGCTCCGCGCGCAGATGCGCGACATCCGCGCCGCGGGCGTCGACGAGGTGATCGTCTCGTGGTGGGGGACCGGATCCGTCGAGGATCAGCGTCTGCCAGCGGTGCTCAAGGCGGCCCGGGCCGCGCGGCTCACCGTCGCTCTGCACATCGAGCCCTATCCCGGCCGGACTCCGGCAAGCGTGGCCGCGGACGTCGCGAGCACCCGCGCGCTCGGGATCACCGACTTCTACGTCTACGAGCCGCTCTTGTCTCCCGCTGTGGACTGGGCCGCCGCCAACACTGGACTCTCGGGTGTCCGGATCTTCGCGGGCACCGGGCTGGCGGGATTTGCGGCGGCCGGACGGTTCACCGGCGTCTACACCTACGACATCGTCCGCTACCGGGCGTCATCCTTCGGACGCATCTGCGCGCAGGCGCGCGTCCAGCACCTCCTCTGCGCACCGTCCGTCGGCCCGGGCTTCGACGCGCGCCGCTCGACGGGGGCCACGACGTTCGAGCCTCGCCGTCGCGGCCAGACGTACGACCGGATGTGGCGCGCCGCCGTCGACGCCGCGCCGGACCTGGTGACGGTCACGAGCTACAACGAATGGCACGAGGGAACCCAGATCGAGCCCGCCAGCGCCGAGCCGGCCTGGGAGGGCTACGCGAGCTACGAGGGCGCCTGGGGCCGCCACGGGCGGGCGGCCGAGAACGCGTACCTGTGGCGCACGGCGATGTGGAGCGCGATTTTCCGCTCCTAGGGCTGCGTTGTTAAGACGTCGGCGCCGCAGCCCCAGACCAGCGCGCTGAAGACATCCCCCTCGACGCCGCGCAGCGAGGGGTGCTCCAGATTCACGGTGACGTCAGCCCACGACTCGAGCCCGAGGGCGCCTGCGCCCTCGTCGGCGCCGTAGCAGAGCAGGCGCTCCGCGGAGAGGACGTTGCGGCGGAGCGCCTGCCTCCGCGCGATCCCCTCCAGCTCGCGGAGCTCCTCGAGCGGGTCGATCCGAACGTTCGAGTCGGAGCCGATGCAGATCCCGATCCCGCGCTCGCACAGGCGCTCGACCGGCGCGAAGCCGTCGCCGAGATTCGCCTCGGTCGTCGGGCACACGCACACGCGCGCGCCGGCTTCACGCACGAGGTCGAGCTCGCCGTCGGAGGCGTGGGTCGCGTGGACGACGGTCGTGCGGGGCCCGAGGCAGCCGGTTTCAGCGAGCAGCTCGATCGGGCGCACGCCGTGCTCCGCGAGGCACTCGGCGATCTCGCGGGGCTGCTCGTCGGCGTGGACGTGGAGCGGGAGCCGCTCGCGCTCGGCGTACCTTGCGATCTCCTCGAGCCACCGGCGCGGGCAGGCGCGGACGGAGTGGGGGGCGAGGCCGACGGCTCCCGCAGCCCGCAGCTCTTCGACCTGGTGGAGGTAGTCGGCGATGGAGTCCTGCCGGAAGCGGGGGAGACCGCCGCGCGCGTAGGCGGCGAGGAGGAGGACGAGCTCGACGCGTGCGTCGCGGGCCGCCTCGAGCGCCGCGTGCGCCTCGGGCAGGCCGAGGTAGTGGAACTCGCCCACCGCCGTGTAGCCGGCCGAGCGCATCTCGGCGTAGGTCGCCGCATATTCGGTGCGGACGGACTCGGGCGTCTGCCGCTCGGCGACCTCGAGCATGAGGTCGCGCCAGGCCCAGAAGTCTCCGCCCTCGGCCCGCCCGCGCAGGGCGCGCTGGAACGCGTGACTGTGCGCGTTCACGAACCCCGGCAGCGTGAGCGAAGTCGCCATGGAGGGATCGTCACACTTCCCGCACGCTCCCGTCGACCACCCGTCACACCTTCTTCGCTCGCGTGACTGCAGGGTTCCGGGAATCCCTCGGGGGCCGTTGGGGTCGGGTGCGCTCGTCGCTTGGAATTGACTTCAGTCAGCCGATGGTCGATCATCCCCGGCACCATGGCGCGACGCCGGATGCTCGCGATGGCACTCGCAGCGAGCGGGACCCTCCTCCTTGCGGCCGCGATCGCCGGACTCGTGTGGGCGAAGCGGTACGCGCCGCTCAGCTCCACCGCGGGCGGCGTCAGTGCCGCAGATCAGCTCCAGCACCTCGGCGCATACGTCGAAGCGGAACCCGGCTCGGGCGGCCGCGATGTCGTCTACCCGCGGTTCCGCGCCGGCCATGACTATTGGGTCGGCTTCACGCTCCGGAACCACGGGCCGCTCGACGTGACGGTGCTCGGTCTCGTCGTCCCCGACTTGCCGGGCGCCGCCACCGTCCCCCAGGACCTCCGTGCCGCTCCGCATCCGGCGGTCGACGAGGCGTTCGGCGGCCAGAACATGCTCGAGGAAACGGTCCCAGTCTCGCGGCTGCGGATCCGCTCGCATGGCGCCCGCTTCGTCTGGGTCGGCTTCCGCATGCAGACGTGCTATCACCATGATCGCGGAGGGACCGAGTCCCACACGGACGTCGCGTTTCGGATCCGCTATCTCGGGATCTTCGCGCGGTCGCAGCGAGTGGAGCTTCCGACCGTCGTCTCGATCCGCTGCGGCCGCCAGTTCCCGCCGCGCACGACCCACCCCGCGAGCGCGGCTCCTTCGACCCGTATCGAGTAGCCCCGGCCCTCTGCGGCGGAGGCGCCGCAAACGCCGACTATCCTGTCGGCATGGCGACGCGCGCGGTCTCGGCACCCCTCGCGCAGCTGCCGAACGCGCTGACCGTCTTCAGGCTCGTCCTGATCCCGGTCTTCGTCGCGCTTCTGCTCACCGCTGACGGCGGGCACAGCTGGCCCGCGGCGATCGTCTTCGGCGTCGCGGGCGTCACCGACCAGATCGACGGGTTCCTGGCGCGCCGCTGGCGCGTCGAGTCGGCTTTTGGAAAGATCGCCGACCCGCTCGCCGACCGCCTGATGATCGACGCGGCCGTGATCCTGCTCTGGCACGCAGGACGGCTCCCGTGGCTCGCGCTCGCGATTCCCGCCCGCGACGTCGTCCTCATCGCCGGCTATCCGCTGCTCGCAGGGCGCGGCTACGACTTCGAGGTCAATCTCACCGGCAAGGCCGCGACCTGGCTGCTCTACGCGTCGCTCGGCTTCACGATGGTCACCCGCAACAGCACGGACTGGCCGCGGTGGCTGTTCTGGATCGGCTTCGCGCTCGCGGCGCTCGCGGCCGCGCAGTACGCGGTCAAAGCTCGGCGCGAGGTCGCCACGTGAGGGCCGTCGTCATGGCCGGTGGGGAAGGAACGCGCCTCCGTCCGCTGACGTCGAACCAGCCGAAGCCGATGGTCCCGGTCGTCGGCAAGCCGTGCATGGAGCACATCATCGAGCTGTTGCGAACGCACGGATTCGAGGACGTGGTCGTGACCGTGGCGTTCCTGCCGCAGGCGATTCGCAGCTACTTCGGCGACGGCGAGAGCATGGGGCTGAACATCGAGTACTCGGTGGAGGAGTCGCCGCTCGGCACGGCCGGCTCGGTGCGGCTCGCCGCGGGAAAGCTCGACGACACATTCCTCGTCATCTCCGGCGACGCGCTCTGCGACGTCGACCTCACGAAGCTCGTCGAGTTCCACAAGGAGCGCGAGGCCTCGGTCACGATCGGGCTCAAGTCGGTCGAGAACCCGCTCGAGTTCGGCATCGTCGTCACCGATTCGGAGGGGCGCGTCGAGCGCTTCCTCGAGAAGCCCTCGTGGGGGCAGGTCTTCTCCGACACGATCAACACGGGGATCTACGTGCTCGAGCCGGAGGTGCTGAACCACGTGCCGACGGATCGCCCGTACGACTTCTCGAAGGAGCTCTTCCCCTTGCTGCTCGAGATGGGCCGTCCGATCTACGGATTGCCGCTCGCGGGCTACTGGCAGGACATCGGCGACCTCGACCAGTACCGTCAGGCCAACTTCGACGCGCTCGACGGCCGTGTGAAGCTCTCCATCTCGGGTGTGCGCCTGCGAGGGAACGTCTTCGCGGGCGAAGGCGTCGAGTTCGATCTCGACGCGGTCGAGGGCCCCGCCTACATCGGCAACTACTGCCGGATCGCCCCGGAGGCCACCGTCGCGCCGTACTCGGTGCTCGGGAACAGCGTCACGCTCCGCGACGGCGCGCGCACGAGCCGCGCGGTGATCGACTCGTCCACGCACATCGGCACGAGCTCGATCGTCGAAGGCGCCGTCATCGGGCGGAACTGCAACCTCCGGGGCCATGTCCGTATCCACGAGGGCGTCGCGATCGGGGACGAGGTCACGATCGGCTCCGAGGCGGTCGTCATGCCCGGAGTCCGGATCTATCCCTACAAGGAGGTCGAGAGCGGCGCGCACATCCACGACAGCTTGATTTGGGAATCGCGCGCGACCTCGAGGCTGTTCGGCAAGGACGGCGTCGCCGGGCTCGTCCAGGTCGACGTGACCCCGGAGATCGCCGTCCGCCTCGCGGCGGCGTTCGGGACGGCGCTCAAGCGCGGCGCCCGCGTGGTCGCGAGCCGAGAGTCGCCCTCGGCGTGCCGAATGATCAAGCGCGCGATGGTCTCGGGGATCAACTCCACCGGCGTGGACGTCGCCGACCTCCGCGTGCTGCCGGCAGCGATCAGCCGCCATCTGCTCAAGACGCACGGGTACGAAGCGGGCTTCCACGTCGGGACATCGGAGAGCGACCCCGAGGTGGTGCAGATCCGCTTCTTCGAGCAGCCCGGCATCCCGATGACCCCCGCGCTCCAGAAGGAGGTCGAGAAGCACTTCACGCGCTTCGAGCTGCGCCGCGTCCCGTACGCGGACGTGGGCGCGGTCACGTACCCGGCGCGCGTGAGGGAGAGCTATGCCCAGGATCTGGTCTCGGGAATCGACGTCGACGCCGTGCGTGCGCGCAGCTTCCGGATCGTCATCGACTACTCGCACTCGGCGGCCTCGTTCGTCCTGCCACTGGTGCTCGGCCCGCTGGGCGTCGAGGAGGTCTCCGCACACGCGTTCACCGATCGTGGTGGCGGCGGCGGCGGCGGCGGCGTTCTCACCGTCGACGAGTCGATCGACCAGGCCAAGCGGCTCGTGCGCGCCATCGGAGCCGATCTGGGCGTCGTCTTCGACCGGGCCGGAGAACGGCTCTACCTCGTCGACGAAGGCGCAAACGCGATCCCGGTGGAGCAGACGCTGCTGCTCTTCCTGAGCCTGCTCCGCTCCGACGGGCGCAGCGGCAAGGTCGCCCTGCCGATCACCGTGACCAGCCAGGCCGATGCGGTCCTCGATGGCAGCGAGCTCGAGATCGTCCGAACGGCCGCCTCGCTCCCCGAGCTGACGAAGGTCGCGGCCGGTAGCGGATTCGTGTTCGGCGGCGCGGTCGGCGGCGGCTACGTCTTCCCGGAGTTCCTGCCCGCCTACGACGCCGTCGCAAGCCTCTGCAAGCTCCTGGAGCTGCTCACGCCGGTGGGACGACCCCTCTCCGAGCTCGTGGCGGACCTGCCGCGGCCGGCGCTCGTCCAGCGCGACATGCCGTGCCCATGGGCGCTGAAGGGACTGCTAATGCGCGTCCTGGCCGAGCGCGCGCAGGGCCGCGAGCTGGACACGCTCGACGGGATCAAAGTCTTCGACGAGCGCGGTTGGACCCAGGTGCTCCCCGACCCGGACGAGCCGGTCGTGCACCTCTACGCAGAGGGCGAGACCCCGGAGTCGTCCGAGGAGCTCCTCGCCGAGCTGCAGGGGCTTGTCGAGGAGATCATGGCGGGGGAGGAAGCGCCCGTTCGAAGTTGAAGGGTAAAGTAGAGGTTGACCCCTTGCGGGCTCGACTGCTTTACTGAAGACGGCAGCGTCAAGCGAGCGAAAGGCCCACGTGGAATCGTTTCCCGATCTTCCGAATCTCTCCGACGAGGATCTCGAGTCGCTGATCAACGACCTCACGAAGGAAGAGCGCGAGGTCTCGTATCGCCGCCGGATCCTGCACGGGCAGATCGACCTCTTGCGCGCCGAGCTCGTCGCGCGCCTGCAGAAGACCGGGGGCCAGAGCGTGCTCGACCGCGTCAACGTGGACGCGCTGACGGACATCCTCGCGTCGAAGGCGCCGCCGCCGTCGTAGGCGCGCGAGGCCGAGATGTCCCACACGCTACGCGTTCGGTTTCGCCGCAGATACAAAGCTGCTGGCCGACACGTGCTCCGCATGAGCTACCCGGCGGTCCGATGAGTCACGTCTACTGCCCCGAGTGCGGGTTCCAGAACCCGGAGTCGGCGAACTACTGCTCGAAGTGCGGCGCGCTCCTCACGAAGGACGAGCCGGCCGAGACGACGATGCAGTTCACGCCCGACGAGGAGGGCGACCTCGACCCCGCGCATGGCCTCGAGGACGCGGGCATCAAGGGTCCCGCACTCGTGGTCCGATCGGGCGGCGGCAGGGCGGGGGAGACATTCGTTCCCGAGAACGAGCGCACGACGATCGGACGCTCTCCGGAGTGCGAGATCTTCCTCGACGACGTCACGGTCTCTCGCAAGCACGCCGTGCTGGTGCGCACGCCCGAAGGCTTTCGCATCGAGGACCAGGGCAGCCTCAACGGAACCTTCGTGAACAGGCGCCGGATCGAGAGCGGGGAGCTCTCCGACGGCGACGAGGTGCAGGTCGGCAAATATCGACTCACCTTCAGGAACGGCTGACATGAGCACCGCCGAGGCCCAGCGCTCGCAGCGCATGCTCACGATCGGGACGGTCTGCACCCGCCTCAAAGCCGAGTTCCCGGACATCTCGATCTCGAAGATCCGCTATCTCGAGGATCAGGGCCTGCTCGCGCCGCGCCGCACTCAGGGCGGCTACCGGCTGTTCAACGAAGAGGACGTCGAGCGGCTCGAGACGATCCTGCGCCTGCAGCGCGACGAGTTCCTCCCGCTGCGCGTGATCCGGCAAGAGCTCGCCTCGGCGACCGGGACGAAGGAGCGCAAGCGGCGTCGTGCGGGTCTTTCGGCGGTCGAGGACGATCTGAGCCTCGTCGAGCTCTGCGACCGAGCCGAGGTCGCTCCCGAGCTCGCGAAGGAGCTCGAGGATTACGGACTGCTCGCGCCACGCGTGGAGGACGGCGAGAAGCGCTATCGGGAAGGCGATGCCGACATCGCCGCGGCCTGCGGCAAGCTCTCGCGCTACGGGATCGCGCCGCGGCATCTGCGCGCGTTCCGAACCTCCGCGGACCGCGAGTCGGGCTTGCTCGAGGCGATCGTGTCGCCGGCGCTCCGCTCGCGCAACCAGGAGCGCCGACAGTCGGGGCTCGAGGACCTGCAGAATCTCGCCGAGCTGGCGCAGGAGCTCTCGCAGCTCCTCTTCTGGCGCGACCTCCGGGAGCTCGCCGGCTCGTGACCGCGGTCGACCTGCGCAGCAAGATTCGCGAGGTCCCGGATTGGCCGACGCCGGGCGTGGGGTTCAAGGACATCTCGCCGCTCCTGGCCGACGCCGAGGCGCTCGAGGAGTCGATCCGCACCCTGGCGGACTGGGTCAAGGAACAGGAGCCCGATCTGGTCCTCGGGGCCGAGGCGCGCGGCTTCATCCTCGGCGCGGCAATCGCCCGGGAGGTCGGCTGCGGCTTCCTGCCGGCCCGGAGGCCCGGAAAGCTGCCGCCGGAGACCGTGAGCGTCAACTACGCGCTGGAGTACGGCCAGAACTCGCTCGAGCTGAACCCCGAGCTGATCGCGAAGGGCACGCGCGTCGTCATCCACGACGACGTTCTGGCCACCGGCGGCACCGTAGGAGCGCTGGGCGGGCTCCTCGCGGAGCTCGGCGCCGACGTGGTGGGCGCCGCCTTCATCATCGAGCTCACCTTCCTGAACGGCCGCGAGAAGCTCGGCGATTTCCCCGTGCATGCCCTGATCACGTACTAATACGCACAATGGGGGACGGTTTCACCGTCCGGGGAGCCGATTAGAAAGGCACCCATGTACGACGCGCTGACCAGCCGCTACACCTTCGCTTGTCCGAGCCGCGGGGCAACGAAGGTCTCGCTGTCGTCGTTCCGGACACTGGAACGGCTGCCGGGAGCCGCCCACCCGAGCGTGTACCAGGTTCGCTTCGCCTGCACGTGCGGTGGGGAGCACGAGGGTCTCGTCAGCCACGACGAGCTCGACTGGGCGCCGCTCGGACTGGCCGAAGGCGTGTTCTTCAACCTCATGACCGCGCGGCTGGACACGCTCGCGGACGAGCTCGGAGACCTTGCGACCCGTCGGATCCAGTCGGGCGAGTGGCCCTGGAGCTTCTTCTGCTACCCGGAGGACAGACCGCGGCCCGTCTTTCCCTCGTCGTTCTTCCTGCTCGCGCCCGGAGACGGGTCACTCGGGCTCGCGGTTCGCTGTCCGGCGTGCGAACAGGTCTCCGTCAACCTCGTCTCGCATCAGCACGTCGACCTGCCGTTCCACAACGACCGCGAGATCGGTGTCGTGGAGCACGTGTTCCAGGGCGATGCGGCTCGGATGATCGAGGAGTTCCAGGCCGAGCTCTATTCCGCGCATTTCGACGCGCGGCGTCTCGGCCTGTAGGAACCCAAAAGCATCGAATTCCGTTTCAGGGGTACGCAAACGGAAGAGGTGATGCGCATGTACGGATTGACGAGAGGAACGATCACGCTCATCGGAGCGGCGGTGGCCGGCCTCCTGATCTGGCTCGCCACGCAGTCGAGCGGCGATACGAACGGCGGGTACTGGACGATCGTGGGCCTCCTCGCCGCCGCGGGGCTGACGATGGCCTTTTCCCAGATCCTCGGTGGCTGGACGAAGTGGGGCTGGCCTCGGATCTCCGCGAGCGTCTTCTTGGTCGCCTTCATCCCCGTCCTGATCGTGGCGGGATGGGTGGTCCTGGCCGGGCAGCCGGTCCCGAACTGGTTCAGCCGGCACGCCACGTCATGGGCCGGCGACATCGGTCTACGTGGATTGCTGGGCGACTTGCTGAAAGCGATCCCGGTGCTCGCGTTCGGAACCGGGCTCGTGTTCGGGCTCACGTTCGATACGACCGGCCCTCGCACCCGCACGGTCGTCGACGAGCGCGAAACCGTCAGGCCCGTGCCCGCGACCGACGTCCGCACGACCACGGAAGCAGGTGCGGCCGACGAGCCGCTCACGGCTGAACGGGCAACGACCACGACGACGCCCGATGAGGATGCGGCGTACGCGACCACCACGACGGCCCCTCGGACGACCACCGTGGAGCCCGATCCGGAGGCACCGCCGCGCGCCGGAGGCCCGTCGGACACGTAAGTCGGGGACTCGCTCCCTGGCGCGAGGGATTAGTTCATGGCCCGGGTATTCCGATACTCGGGTCATGGACGCCCTTCAGCCGCAGAAGGCCCGTGGGATGACCCTGCTCTATCAGCATTGCACCGCTGTCGACACCGGCGGTGAGCTGCAAGAGCCGGCCGCCGATCGCCTCGAGACGCTCATCGGTGGAGAGCTGGCGCGCTTCCTGCTCACAGCGCTGGTGCGCGACCGTCGCGCCCGCGCCGCCGCGTAGTCCTCTAGCGGCCTAGTCGCCGTACGTCCGGACGAACAGAAAGATGCCGCCGAACGACAGGGCGCCGATGATGAACGCGGTCGCCGAGGACACGCCGATCGCGATCAGGCCGAACCAGATGTAGAGCCCGAGCCCGAAGCCCCAGAGGAACGACGTGACTCCTCGGTCGATTGACGGCGGCCGCAGGTGCATCGTCCGCGCATCCTAGAGAACGGACGGGTGGGGGTGAGGCGCGTACCGCCTTTTGTCCCCATGATTATCCACAGCCCAGTCGAATTGATTGTGGAATTGTGGATAGATATTTGCTCGCAAATTGCGAACAGAGATTCGCAAATCCCCTTGCATCGACCCCCAAGGCCCACTAGGTTGCCTCTTGCGTCGAGCACGGAGCGCAAGTAGGTCGAAACCGCTCGCGAAGACCGTACGAGGAAGGCCGCAAGGCCTGAGATCGGAAAGTCAACGTGGGCGGTGGACGAAAGCGCCA
>Ga0193747_1000387_pt1 | contig 15515 bp, 7 predicted proteins | sample L1m2metaG_FD_143048 | JGI IMG/M metagenome (GOLD analysis project Ga0193747, IMG submission 143048) | Soil microbial communities from a riparian zone of the East river system, Colorado, United States - L1m2 | ecosystem: Environmental > Terrestrial > Soil > Riparian zone | place: USA: East River...
TAGACTATCATATTTTTTCCTTTTCCGTTAGAGTGTCATTCTGACCATCACTAACATCACCAACATCACCAACCAATCAACCGATCCATTCCTCTGAGTGATCCTGTATTTCTCTATATTTTCATCCTCTCCATTATTTTACGTTTTATTATAGTAATAATGCTGTCACCTATGACAAATACAATGAATGGTGTAACCCGTTAGAAATCGTTATAGCCGATTCATCGGTCTAGGCCATATCCTTGGTCGCTCAGAACAGCGGTGAAAAACACCGTCGTATACATTAAATTACATTAAAATCGACTTATGTAATTTCCGAGCATCCCATATTGTTGGAAGTCGCTACCTACTGTGAAAGGGAACTAAACTGAACTATAATATCAATAAGCTAGAAGTTACTTAAGTTTGGACGCACTTAATTTTAATTCATGTTTAAAATATCGTCTGTCCACCAACGACCCACCGTTAAGAACGATATAGGATATGCCATTACGATTTAGAATAACATAATCGTTGCCATACTTCCTCCTAATATATTTAGGATCAACAGACTTGATTTACTATTATAGGTTAGATTATGTCAGATCAAAGCATCCTAGCTATGTTGCAAGAATATAAAGGGAGTGTTTCTTTCGTTTCTAGCCAAAGGTGAAACTCAATGTCATTCCGAAGTTTAGCTACGATCTTAACAAAAATATGCCATATAATGCCATATGATCATTAAGAGAGGGTATCAGGGACATGCTGTGCGTATTCTTAAGAGGCGTACAATCACTAGTAGAGTATAGGAGTGAAATTCCTAAATACCTGGTCATATGCCCTTCTTGTAACCCGGAATTTCTAACATGACTGAAGAATACATTAGTCATGTTTTTCAAAAACATGAAGACCAACCTTCAGCCGGAATGCAAGCAAAAATCATAAAGAAGTATATTCAACGAAACATAGCGGCATGAGGAATAGTTAATTTTTCTACATAGAGAGGAGGTAAAACCTGAATACCTTAGCACAAGTCTTAACTCATCTATATTGCCGCTGAGTATGCTTGCTTCCGTAGACTACTTGGTTATTAGTTGTAGGTAATACTGCACTAAACTGCAAGCTAGCTCTTCAGCTAGGTGACATTCATATTGCCATACCGCAACATGGACAGAACACACCATCATATGAAAAGTAAATTTCACACCTCCTACAGTATTTCTTACCACCTTAATAATGACTCTTACCAAAAATAATTTTGGAATGTAACGTATCACATAGGTTCCTGCAAACCATACTAAATGTTATGAAAAGGTTGAACTGCTAAAAATATGGAGCTACTTACAGAGAGTGGGGGTGAAAGGTAGTATCAGTAAGAATGATAGAATGTTGGTTATTTGACTTATTCAAGGAAACTATTTGGATATCAGATAGATCCATTCTTCTAAATCCCTCTCAGTATCACCAAATGAGGATTAATTCTTTAAATTTCGGTACGATCTTCAATAGTCTCTGTAATTCCGGTTAATTCCTTCCTCAATTTCCAATAAAGCATATCAAAGAAATATTGCTGCTTTTCAAGACGCGTGGATTTGACGAGACACCCCCATAAAGGCTCGTAAAACAAGCGTGGATAATACCGAAAAAATCCAGAAAACACAAGATCACGTCATAAAGAGTCATATCCTTGGTAAAAAGTGCCATAAAATGCCATATAATAGGCTGGGGTTTACCAAAGTGTATCATAAAGTATCATATAACAAGCGTGGAATTGGCAGATCAAGTCATATAGGGTCATATAGCCCAATTAACACCAACTATGTCAATTAGAGTCAATTGTCCCTGGCCGAAAATGGGCCCAAATTCAATTATCACGAATGGCTGCCGCATATCGAACCAAATATGCTACAAACGACCACAAAACCCTCGTGTAAAAATAGGCCTAATTCCACAACCATGGATGAGATGTATCAATTAGACTCAATTAACGCTCGTGGAAATATCATTACCGATCGATTATTACAATGGATTGTCTATCCGTCCAGGAATGCTTGTAAGATTTAGTAAACCTTTACGCCTGCTTTGATTGGCCGCGTGTAACAGTTTCATGACATAACTTTTTAGAAACTATCAAAACCACTATCACCATCAAATCCATCAAAACCACCGGAATCGAAACCACTTTTATCGTCTGTGGCCTGAAATAGAGACATTAAATTGGGTATGGAATGAAATATTGGTATTAAGACGGAGGGATGAGGGATATTACAACAACACCTGAAATCTACCGGAACATAAATTTGTAAATTTTTATTTTCTCTCTTTTAGTAATTTTAAGAAGTTGTTACCGAGTAGGAGTGTGGTATGATGACATCTATTAAGGATTCAAATACCTAAATTAGGCAAAGGTTGAAATCAAACACCTGGTATGGAAGAAAGAAAGTTTATGGGGGACTACGAAAATATCGTTAATGTATTATTAAATCATTCCATAATGGCAGGATAAAAGGAACAGAAGCGTCCAATTATGAAAGATGCACAAATAGTTATATAGCGGAATTTTATCGTTTTAAAGTATATTACCAAGGATGTTACTATTTTTCCATATTGAGAACTGACATATCTTGATGATGAGAAACATCAATCTCTTCACGTTTCTTACCCGCAGCAGGAAAGTCTCTATCGCTACTGCAGCAGTTATAACTATTCTAGTTATCATTGATTTGCTAGCCACTCGTCAGGTTTTATATCTTGACAACACTGGGCAGACCACACTCTTTGTACTGACTGTAATAATTGCATATGGAATAGGATCCTGGATCCTTTTAGGTTATACTAAATATATAACCGGAGATCTCGGATCTAAATCTTCTTTTGTTAAGATAACGCATTGGGGTGTTACCGTAACTCAGTTTTCGTTGTTTGGGATATTATTATACATCATATTTGATAATATCATAAACTGCCCTAGTTACTTTAGTCTATGCAATACGTCCCGAGTACCCATTACTTCAGTATACGCAATTAGCACTATCGGTGCAAGTATTATCATGGGTTTTATCGCGTTCAAATTTTTTTCATGGTATAAATCTAATAAAACAAATTTTATAGTCTTGTTATATGGTCTTGCAGCGGCAGCATTAACCATTTCAATAGCAGGAGATGCACTTGATAAAATATTACTAATACAGGTGGTAGAAGAAAAATCACCGCCGAGAGCAATTCCGCAATCCACTTATATTTACGAAACTTTTCCAAAATATCATGGTGAAGTAGAGTATAAAGTAGTAAATCCCCATGTTACTAGATTATATGTCGTTCCGTCCGCAAACCTGCCTCTCTATAACGAAATTATATACATAACCTCCGATGCGCCGTACATATTAACGTGGGCCGGTACTTTCATGCTTTTACGTTACTATTACAAGAGAACAGGCAAGCTAAATCTCAAATTCTGGCTTATCCTATCTATTCCTTTGATATTATACCTAGTAGGAAGTGGTTTAATTTTTTCGTTGCCGGCGAATATACCATATAAATTCTATTACAGACTCATATTCAGAGCAGGGACGATAGGCAGTAGCGTTCTATTTGGTCTTGCGTTTTACATAGTATCCAGAAAGTTAACTGCAGCAAGGATAAAAGACTATTTAGCTATTTCTGCGATGGGTATTGTTCCGATTGGTATTGCAAATGAGATATCTGCCCTACAACAAACATATGGCGTGGCAGCACATTCGTTAGTACTACTAGCGTCCTATTTGTTTACTATAGGATTATATTCTCTTGTAATTTCGATATCCCAAGATAGTTCTTTAAGAAAATCAATTAAGAATTCTGCTCTAGAAGTCTCAAAGCTAGCAGATGTTATTGAAGGACCTGAGATGGAGCAAGAAATAGAACGAAGGGTTTTAACGAGTGCAAAAGAACAGGAAGAAATTCTGATACAAGAGACGGGAGTCCGATCATCACTTTCAGAGCACGAAATGAAACAGTATTTAGGTACGGTATTAAAAGAAATAAAGATACTAAAAAATGTAGACGAAATCCTGAAGAAGGGAAAAGAGATTTTAGAGTCATCTTTTGAGTTCTTAGTTTGTTCAAGATTTGGTGGACTACGATTAGTGTATAATAACTATTTTGATTTATATGCGAAAGTATTGGACAAGTATAAGAAGAAGGAGCATAAGGGCATCAGGATGGTTACATCGATTACTGATAAAGATAATGCCAATCTAATTAAAAAGTTTCTCGAAATAGGCGTTCAAGTAAGACATGCCAAGAATATGCCGCCTATCGATTTTGCTGTTTCGGATAAAGAGATGATTGCTACAATTGAGAAGGCAGAAGGAGGCGAGGAAAATATCAAGAGTCTCCTAGTAAGTAATGAATACCCATACATCACTCACTTTGTTTCCATTTTTGAAGAATTGTGGAAAGATGGGACAGACGCTCGGGATAGAATAAAAACTATCGAGGAAAATATAGAACCAGAAATATTTGAAGTGATTGCCGATCCCCTAAAAGCGTCTCAGATTATTGTAGAGCTTGCAAAATCTGTAAAGCGGGAAGCCGTGTTCCTTCTTCCAGCTGATAAGTCTATGAAAAGGGTGGACGGATTAGGAGTTATCGATCATCTGATAAAGGCATCGCAAAATGGTGCGACTGTAAGGATCATTTGTCCTTTGAGTGAAGAAAACTCAGATATTGTAAAAAGAATATCCACTAGTGCACCTAATATAAGAATTCTAAATGGCCACAACTCTACTTCTGGTTTTTTGATAGTAGATAGTGCAAGATTTGTTCGAGCTGAACTCAGAGACCCATCTGCTAAAGAGGTTGCACAAGCAATTGGATTTACTCTTTATTCTAACAGCAAAGGTAGCGTGGACTCTTTTAAATCTGTGTTTGATTTACTTTGGAATGAGCATATGATAAATGAACAACTACAAAAGGCAGATGAAATGCAAAAAGAATTTATTCATATAGCGGCACATGAATTGCGCAATCCTATACAACCCATACTGGGTTTATCAGAAGTAATGCGATCTAAAGTAACCGATCCCGAACAAATCGCAATGCTAGACGTGACCATAAGAAATGCAAAAAGACTAAGGCGACTTACAGAAGACATTTTGGATGTTTCAAAGATTGAAAGCCAAAAGCCACTTCAGTTGAATAAAGAAAAATTCAATCTGACTGAATTTCTATCGAACACTGTTGCTGATTTTAAAAACGAAATTTCAAGAGATAATGATGATGATAATAATAATAGTAAAAATATTAATCCCAATATAAGATTAGAATTATTATCCTCTGAACGTGACATTATTAATGTAGAAGGAGATAAGTCGAGGATTAATCAGGTAATTACGAATCTTTTAAGCAATGCTGTCAAATTTACAAAACAAGGTAATATAACTATCACCACTCAAAAGACAACAGATGGGCTCGTTATAATTAGTGTAAAAGACGCAGGATCTGGCATAGATCCAGAGATAATGTCAAGACTGTTTACAAAATTTGCTACAAGATCTAACACAGGTACTGGGCTGGGCTTGTTCATTTCTAAGAGCATTGTGGAAGCTCATGGGGGCAAGATTTGGGCTCAAAATAATCTGGATGGTAAAGGTGCTACATTCAGTTTCAGCCTACATCTAAGCACATAATTATTCATTCATAGATGCAATTCAGGGTTTTAGAACCAGACAAGTCTTAACACTTCCACCGATTCGACCAACTCGTCGTGTTGGTTTTCCTAACCTGCGGTGATTTACGCCTATTTTTAATAGAAACAAAACACACGAACTGTTGTTTATGACTTGATTTTTTTCATATTGAATAGCTAGCGTTTATTTCTGATGTAATAAACAACTTATACCATATTTCTAAACTGAGCAGTTGTAACATCTTGCTCATGTATCTTGTAGCCTCTTCTCGATTCTCATTTATTCTAGTCAATGACTTGTTGTACCATTCTTTGTTTATTATTTTATCTTCAAATATTCTTCCTTTGTCTAAATTTGAAGTGACTATTTCCTTTCCAAATCTAGACCAAAATTTAGCTAGATCCATACCAAAGCCCATCTTTTTTGTTCCTTCAGAAGAATATCCAGCCGTGCTTTTTTTAATGATTTCACGTAGCTGAATTTTCCCTATGTTGGTTTCAAAATCATATTTTAAAGAGGATGGAATTTTCATGGATAAATCAATCATTTGACTGCATAATAGAGGCGCTGTACCATCAATGTTAAAATATTTAAAAAATTTCTCATTAGTAGGTATGAAGTCGTACATCAATTTGCCATGATAGTCTGCCAGAAGAACTTGTTCTAGTGGATCTAAATTGTTTTCAAAATATTTCTTAACTAGCTGATAAATTGAAGACCATGTAAATTTGATTTGTGTTCCAGCAAACATGTCTTCCTGGTCTGGAACCCAATCGCGTTCGTGACATAGAAGATACGTATGAACCCTCTCTTCGCAAGAAGGACGATTCAATGACTTTAAAGTTGCAAGAAATTTTTTGTATCGGAACGTGTACCCTGCAAATAGCTCATCACCCCCATCTCCAGTAAATAAGACGTTTGAGATAGATCTTGCCTTCTCAATGAAATAATATTGATATACGTTCCATCTCGGCTCTTTGATAATGCTCAAGAGCATAGGTAAATCTTTTAATGGATTCTCTACGTGAATTTCGTGAAATCCCGCGTCATTGCTTTCTGCTATTTGTCCTGCGCGAAGAGCTTCGCTTGAATCCTCATCAAAAGTCACGTTTAAACACTCCATATCAACCTCGGGAAACTCTTTACGAATCAAAGAAATTATTACATTTGAATCAACTCCGGAACTCAGAGCAATTGCTATCCGTTTTGTTTTGGACTCTTCAATCCTTTTCTTTATTAGGCGTCTAATTTCATTTTCTAGGTCTTGCGGGGATGGTATATTGTGGTGGTCTTTAGTAATACTTTGTCTCAATTGTGATATTTCATTTGGTGTTATATTTCTAATGCCACGACCAGCATTATCTTTAGTCACTGAATCAGAAGAGGGGTCATATCTTAATGTCAATATATTGCCGATATTTACCAACTTGCTTTCTTACCCCATCGCTTTTGACAAGAATGACCACCTACTCGGAAAACAAACGGTATCTTTTTCACAGTCCCCATGGTTTATATCTTTCTAGCAGTGTTTAGTTTTGGGTATAAAAAACTATTCTACTTCCAAATAGTGAAGTTGAGTAAACTACCTTACCGTATTATTTGAGGCCTACATATCACTAAACAATCACTAAGGATATGATGGTATAATTAACCCACTAGCAGAAGTAATTAAGGTCGCAGCAATCGATTTCCTTAACAATGTTCAATTTTCTCTTTGGTCAAAGGTCTTTTAAACAGATTCCATAGCGAGCCTAAATAACATCTTTCCTTATAACTCATTCAGGTTCCTCATCTATAAAAGAATAAAATGGCAATGTAGGCAACCACAAAAATGATCCCTCGATATGAATCTCAGGCAATGAAATTAAAGGATCAAATGGATGAGTTGAAGCAGACGATGAATGATAATCTGAAAATGACTGATTATGGAAGGATGCTAACAGAAAGGATGGCGACCAAACTCAAGATAACGGAAAGACCTACACACTACACACCAAGAATTCAAAAAGAGGATTCTAAAAATGACAATCCAATAAGAAGGCCATAATAAATGATTAATGTTGATACCATAGTAGGGATTTGAAATCAAAATAAATATAAATAAGTATCCAGCCTCGCTGTGCCTTTTTTACTCGTGTAAATTCAAGATTTTCCAAGCTGCGTCGCTCAGCTGCTTTTTACCAGAGAGTTATATTCTATCTATCTATGGCGCATAATTATAATCATGGCCAGCAGCATCTCGCTGAGCAGTTTTTCATGCTCTTAAGCATCTCGCAAGACTGGCATGACATCAAAAATCTTGTATACTATTACAGCAATTTGTACTATAAATCCAGTAGATTGGAAGTTCAGCGTATGATCTTACGATTGACATAATAACCAAAATCGAGTCCAGAGTGATTGTGAGCGAGTTACCTCCTTCGGTAAAAAAATCGTTAGCACAAGAATTCTTCGACTTTCTCAAGATATTTGGGATAATTGGATTAGCCATTGCATTCGTTATAGGTCAGGCAGCTTCCAAATTGGTTACTGCATTTGTTAATGATATTATAAATCCATTTATCGGATTGTTTTTACCCGCTGGAGATCTGACCAAAATGGCAGCTACGGTAGGTAAATCTAGTTTCATGTGGGGTGACTTGATTGCAAATATAATCGACTTTCTGATAATTGCGCTCATAGTATTCCTTGCATACAAACAACTATCAAGGTACAAATTAGTGGAAGACAAGACGAAACCTGCCGAATCAAAATAGGATCAGCTTTCACTCTTTAAATGCGTCTTTCTTAGGCTTTCTAAAGCTGTCGACAGCTTTCGGTATGAAGATTATTATTATTTATTCCATTGATTTGCATTCATCTTTGGGATTTTCGGGACACAAACAGCAAATAATTTCGCAGAAATTTTATACACCTTAATGTTTCAAACTGAAAATAACATTCTAGTGCATAACTCAAATGCAGGTATAGACAATGTACATTTCAGATACTCCAATTGTTGCGAACATTCGAAAGTGGAAAAAGTAATCGTTACATTCGTCATCCCTACAGTAGTTTTTGTGCTGATAGCAACGCTTTGGCACAGACAAACGAGACTACGACATGGACAAAATACACAGATCCACAAGGAACGTTCTCGATTAATCATTTAATGGACACCCCTTGATAGTCCTATTCCAGCAACTACCTCCTGTTCAATTCCCTAACCAATTCCCATTCAATTTTAACGGGCAACCCTTGACAATCCCTTCGGTACCAATACAATCCCAATTCCCACCACAACAAACACAACAAACACAACAACAACAGAGTTACCAGCAGCAATTCTATATCTGAAAACACAGAATGCAACAACGGTTCATGTACTACAGTTGTTTGTACAAATGGCACCAGTCAAGAAATGAGGAGAAGAGATGTGGATATTGTCTCTTTAAGGACGAACCACTAATTGTCCTGTCATCGCTGGTTCATGGTATTTGCAGAAATATTGAAATATGCCCTCATGATCTGCTTTGAAAGAGATAATTCCATTTTCTCCTGGTCCTAAGTCTTTATCAATATTATAAGGCTCTCGGATTGTAAAAGAGTGTCTATCTCCTCCTACTGTCTCAAGGTTGTAGAAATGCACAGTTACATAGTCGCCCTTATTGACTACCGTTGTAATATGAAATGTGAAGGAATACCTAGGTATGTCAGTATCCGGATTTGATCCTCAAACGCTCAAAAACCTTATAATAGCAGTTCACAGATTGCTAGCATCGAAGATCGATTCCAATATGTTACTTTGCCAACGGATCGCTTCAAGTGCTCCTAGACCCTTAACGATAATCTTAATAGCTTTTGCATTTGGAGCACTAGCCTTTCTTTATTCATTTGTTGGTTTCTTTGGTAATGAGGTAAATCATATTATAACATTTGATGCTTTTGGTTCACTTACTCCTCAAGAAATTGGAGGACATTTTCTTTTTGGCTATATAGTTGCTCTACCTACTAGGAATCTCAAGATAGGCGTATTGAGCGGACTAATGGCATTAACTATTGACGCGGATCATTTGCTCAATGCAGCTGGGTTTGATATACAAGCTAGAATGGGTCATTCTGTTTCTTTTGCCATCCTGTCTTCGGTTTTAATAGCTTTGATGGTAAGCCAGATCCTCCGAAAAGTATCAGTTTGGAATGAGATGATGTCCAGTGCATCATCACCATCCGGTAAGAAAAAAAAGACAATGGTTTATAGTAAGAGCGTACCCAATTCACTATTACCTCCAGAGAAGAAGGGCATATTTTCTCAGTATCTGATTATCACTTTAGCAGCATTTATCTCGCATATCGCTTATGACGTTTTTGTAAATGCAGGAGCAAGCTTTCCTTTGCTAGCTCCACTCATCTTTAGTGACTTTTTCATCCCTCAAATTTATGCTCTACCAATCGAGGCAGCTGCCATTCTCCTCGTTTATTTATGGTACACTATACTTTCAAAAAGATCTATCTAATTTAAAGTCAGGCATATTACACGGAAATTAGAGCTCAAGAACATCTCCGTTAACGAAAATATGAAGGTTACCGCTTCTAAATTCATGAATCGAGGCAGCATTAGAACAGATAGATTATTTCTGATATTAATGCTTCATACCCAGCATGCAAAACCAAACCTAAATGAATTAGTGTGCTTGCCGTCACCACTCTAACCCGGTTTAGTACTGTTAAGGTTATTGAAAGTTATTATCTTTTTGCTGCACAAGCATAAGCGATCGCCTTCGAATGTACAACTACCTTTTTTACTTGTTTTTATATATGAATTCCCTTTAATATTGATTATAGAATGATTGAGTATGGGAAGAATTGCGGCTCTAACCTAGAATCATCTCGCACTATTACTAATACTGCTACTCCTGTGAATTCTCGTTCCCTCTCTTCCAATACTTCTACATTTATCATAAAAGGAAGAAAAAGCGCCTTAAGGGAAGCCTACACTCGATCATTAAGTGTCAAGCATTCCTATTACTGTGTTACCGGTGATGAGTTAGTAAAAAGCTACAAGCCATTCGTGCCATTATTGCGGGCCCAAATCGACCAGCTTGGGGGTAGCTCACTCATACTTACTACCGTAGAAAAAAAAACTTTTCAAGCAATTAGAGATCTTACTGAAGCAGGTGCACAAATTAGGCATGTTGAGATTTCAAACCTAAGACGATGTATAATTTATGATCATAAGGTGACGTATTTTTCAGTTGTAGCGCCCGTTATAACACAGGGTGCAATTGAAAATGCAGATCAAACTGAAGGTGATGATTTCTGGGTTGGATCAACAGAGCCCTCCGTGGTTCAATCGGTGAAAAAGCAATTCTTGTCAGACTGGAAAAAAGCAATTTCAGCTGAGGAGAAGATTAGAGAAATCGAAGAGGGGATAACAATACGATACGGATCCAAAATATTGGAAAATAAGGGTGAGGTTTTTAGTAGAATAAAATACAATATTGAAGATTCTGAGGAGCTATTGGTCTGCACCACCTCGGCAAGAATGCAATTGATTTACGACAACTTTGTTGACTCTTACAAGAAGATACTAAGCAAATACAAAGAAGGAAAACATGAAGGGATTAGGTGGGTTGGCACTATAGAAAAAGATAGTATATCTTTGACTAGGTTTTTTCTGGAGTTGGGCGTCCAAATAAGACACGTAAAGAATTTGCCTCCAATGAATTTTGCCATTGGGAAAGAGTTTCACTTGCACGCAGCTGCATTATCGACAGACAAACAACATACAGTTCAAAAGAAAGGAAGAAGAGTAGAAAACACAACAGCGCATTCACACGATTATATGCTAAAGAGCCTTTTGACTAGTGATGATCCTACTTATGTCAATCGATTCAGTGCTATCTTCGAAGAGCTATGGAGAAATGGAATTGATGCTGTAGAAAGAATCAGAGATATTGAAGAAGGTGTTGATCTGGCAGATATAAGGATTATTCAAAATCCCAAGGAAGGGCTAAACATTGCATGGAGTCTCATAAGATCTGCTCAAGAAGAGGTTTTGATAATGTTTTCTACAGCAAATGCATTTCGCAGACAAATAGAGGTGGGTGGACTGCAACTCTTAAGGGAAGCAGCACTACAACGTGCTGTTAAGATTAGATTATTAATTCCTAAGGATGAGAAATCTGCCCATACAATGGAACAAGTAGAATCGGAATGCCCCTGGCTAGATATTAGAATATTAGAAGAAAATTTTCGTACCAAAATTTCAATTGTGATAGCGGATAAAAAAGAATGCATAATTGTAGAACTAAGAGATGATTCAAGAGACAATTCTTCTGGTGCCGCAGGGTTATCGACGTATTCTAATAGCAAATCAATTGTTTCGTCGTATTCTGTAATATTTGAAAGTCTTTGGAAGCAAACAAGATTGTACGAACAATTAAAAGCTCACGATAAACTCCAAAATGATTTCATCAATATCGCTGCCCATGAATTAAGGACGCCTATTCATCCACTCTTATTATCTTCAGAAGCATTAAAAGACATGATGCCAAATGAAGAAATCGTTTCTATTATTTATAGGAATGCAAAAAAGCTTCAAGTATTGGCAAATGACATACTGGATGCTTCAAGAATTGAAAATCAATCTTTAACACTGAACAGAGAGAAGATTAATTTGAATGATGTAATATTGCTCGCACTAAGAGATATCCAAACGCAAGCGATGAGCGGGGATTTAAGGTTAGTTTATGAACATAGCGATGAAAAAGATAGAGACATTTTTGTTGAGGCTGATGGAGAGAAGATAAGCCGAGTTATTTGTAATCTCTTAAGTAATGCAGTTAAATTCACAAAGAAGGGTACTATAACTATTTCAGTAGCAATACAGAATAAGGGAGATACAATGCCGAGTACCACTGATGATGACAAAAGTAGCATATCTAGTATATCTAGAAACGCTGCCATCAAAGAAAATGGTGAGGCTATCGTCAGCGTAAAAGATACTGGGACTGGCATAGATCCACACATGATTCCTAGGCTATTCTCAAAATTTGCTACAAAGTCTTTCGACGGTACTGGATTAGGATTATTTGTATCCAAAAGCATGATCGACGCCCATGGCGGCAAGATGTGGGCTAAAAACAATCAAGATGGGAAAGGTGCTACATTTGCATTTAGCCTGCCAATATCATAATTATAGAAAATAAAGAGAAATGGAATTGAAACAAAAATGTTTACTACAGATATGACGTTACTTTAAAACCAATAAAATATTATTCCTTCTTATATGCTTTTGAGCTGATTTTTTTGTTCCTGTCTTTTGTTTGAAGATCTAATAAATTCCTTATTTCTTCATGTCTTAATTCAACATTTTCGAGTTCCTCTCCTAAAGATTCTCTCTGTCCTAATTTCCTAAATACTTCTAATAAATCAGTAATTTGAGAATAGACTAGTCTTTGTAATTCAGAGTAAATTTCCTTCTTCTCTATAGTATATATCAAGGCGTCCTCTCCAAATGGCTTTTGTAACAATTCCACAGGTTGTTTTAGTTGCTTAACAGAATCCAATAAAGTCTCCTTGATATAAGCAGAAGCAAATATTATTCTCTGTTGTGGATTTGTTGCAAGAATCTCCCTAGCTACCTCCATGCCATCCATATCTGGCATTTTATAATCCAAAATTACAACGTCAAATGGCTGAATATGTAAAGAATCCCACTCTACATTTTGCAATTTCTCATGATAGATTTTGAGACAGTTTTCACCGCTGCTTGTATTTATAACGTGGTGACCTCTTCTAACTTCCAAAATATTCTTATACATTAATGCCGTGTCGGTGTCGTCTTCGGCTACTAGTATTTCCATTTATTCAAAGAACTATAGCTAGTCTAAGATCAGTTCTCAGTTCGTCAAATCTAGGACTTATTGCAACGTACCCATTATCTAACAACGCTTTATTATTTCCTATCATAATATCGGAGTATTTCTTATGCAGTATCTATTTATAGTTTTTTTTCATAATCAATGAACAAATTTCGCCATCTTAGCAGGACGCGAATAATACATTTGGTACAGTGTGAGCAATTTTGCATCATTGAAGGTCTTGCTCGCACTGTAACTGACAAGTCCTGTTATTGTAGACTCTTCGTTTCCAGCAGCGGCAGCCCTGTTATCGTAGTTTTATCATCATTCTAAAGACAATCTAAGCGCATCGAAAATGTCGTCATAACGTAACGTAATTATAAATAGTCAATCAAAAATTGCTGAATCTACTAAAGCACTAATAACGATATAAATGTCCGATAAGATCAATAGTAGAGGTCTTTTAACAGATGTCAGATAATCAGAACTTAAAACGATGTCCAATATGTGGTTGTACGGAGCACAAACTAGTCGGCTGCGCTACACATTGGCGGACGCACAAGAGGAGTGACAAAGGTAAATGCGAAGTAAGGAAAGAGTGAAACACAACAACATATCAAGCAAAACCACATTCCCCAGTGTTAAACGAAGTCAGCGCTCTAGGAGACGAGAGGCACAGACCACTGCTTGAAACGTTCAAAGATGCAATTGAGACAAGAATAGCGAGAGGCAAATACTTCTAGAAGGTGACTGTTAATGACGTTCTATCATTATCAGCGTGCTTTTTAACTGGTAATTCTAGACCCCCTACCGACTCCGGCTTTCAAGGCCGAATCATTCCATTTCCATCCACCAAGGAAGATGAACATTCAGAGGAAGAAAAAAGACTTCAAAGCATTTTTTTATAAGGATATGTTCCTCACATTGGTGTGCTGGGCGACTTCACCACCAATTATGTCATGCTCACATTAAATCATGGTTTATGAAAAGTTCCCGATTGCAGGAACCAATTGAATTGCGTTACATACGAAAAAATTGCAAGTTTTATCACAAGTCCGATAGACGGATTATCTAGCATCCGTTTGGGTTGCTTTGTTGTAGCATCTACGATGTACTCGCTTTACATGCGATTCTCATAGTCTTGGATGATTCCCTTTGACCCGAAAGCCTGTCACTACTAGGTCTTCTTGTTTTTCAACACTACCACCCTGCCCTTTCTGGGCGACTTGTGTCGTACTACCCGGTTTACTGCCATGGGGTGATCCTAATTCGGTAAAATCTCTGCCAACGTTATTCCTCATTAAAAGGATAATTTCGATAATGCTACATTCCGATATTAAGTTTAAGTTTGATACGTCATTTTTTTCCTACCCTGGTCTTTTGGTTAGGTCAAACTGCGATTTCCTACAACCGCCAGCATGAGACTCAAGAGGCCTTGTTGTATGCTCATAAGCAACATTAATTTTTAAAACTTTTCATAAAATGTAGTAAAAGTACCCTCCCGGGAGGGTACGCTATACATGTGTTCATATGATAAACTATTTGAAATTGGCTGCTGCAAGTGCAAATAAGTTTGTAGAAGACTAACATTAAGGATACTGAATTTGCTATTTGATGGAAACTAGCGTAGCACCCTACAGGATAACTAATATTCCCTGGCAGGGAATTTGAAAGGGATTGAAGACTGATAATCGGTCTACCTCCCGGGAGGTAGACCGATTCCAAGTCTGTATTGGCGTACAGATTGACCAAGATTGTTAGTTTCTCCCCTGATTAGCGGCTACTTTTAATGGGAGTAGTGCCGAATCTAACAGTCGATTATACTGGAACTTGGATTCATATTTTGGAGATTTCAATTATTCGCCTTTTTGATAGTCATAACCATTTTATTGTTAACTACAATCCAATTCAACTCTAACTTCTCACCAATGCTTTAGTTTCCATTCTTCTACCAAAGAATTCGGAACAGCGTACTATAGATATATCACTTGCATCTGAAGAGGCTACAGACATTACATTACATTAC
>Ga0193747_1000389_pt1 | contig 15494 bp, 14 predicted proteins | sample L1m2metaG_FD_143048 | JGI IMG/M metagenome (GOLD analysis project Ga0193747, IMG submission 143048) | Soil microbial communities from a riparian zone of the East river system, Colorado, United States - L1m2 | ecosystem: Environmental > Terrestrial > Soil > Riparian zone | place: USA: East River...
TTCCAGGCAAGGCCAAAGGCGGTAAGTTGCTCCTGAAAGGCGGCAAAGAAGAATATGCCGTTAAAATCGGAAATCTGGATCCGGTTGATAAGCCATCCGGAGTTCGGCAGAGGTTAAATAATCTGGGCTTTAACTGTGGAGCCAGCAGCACCGACGAGGAAATCGATTCTGAAACCGCTGATGCAATAAGACAGTTTCAACAGAAAAATAAATTAACAGTCACGGGTAAGATCACGGATGAATTCAAGAGCAAGCTAAAACAGCTTCATCCTTGATCGATAAAAGACGATGGTTGCAAGTCTGGCAAATAACGTCGCAGGTCTCGCCGGCGGCAGCGGCCCGCCGCCGGCGACCACGAGAGACGCTGAATATCATAAGGGCGACCCTTACAATTTAAGTGTCGATATCGACGCGGACACCGGCGCCTTTGCGCCGATGAACCAGAACGAACTCAACACTCCTATGCCGATCGAGTTCGTTCACTACGGGCTGTGTCATATGGATATCGACAAGAACTTCGTCGGCAAGGCCCAGGCTAAAGAAGACGCCAGCGATCCCGCCGCCGCGGAACAGAGTGCGCAAGGAAGGGCGCCGCTCTTTCGCGATTCGCTCATTCGCGAAGCCATCATGCTCCACGGCTATATCTATGCCTGCAAAGAGGCGGTCACCGAATATAAGAACAATCTGGGCCTCGTGGGCATGGCCAGCGATCTCGGTGGGGTGGCGGACAGTTTATTTGGCGGAGGCGATTCAAGCACGGAGGACAAGCCTCCGGATCCTCAGGAACTCGACAAGTTCATGGATGCGATCAAAAACGGCGACAGCACTGCCGGCACCCAAGGCATCCAGGCCATCAATGTTTCGACGATCGTTTATGCCGGGGACTCGGGCGTTCACATGGCTGGACAGAACCTGCACACAGTTCGATCGAACTATGACGCCTTCACGACGAAACTCGAAAAGCAATACCTGCCGCAGCCGCCACCCGATCCGAACGCGGACAGCGGCGGCATCTTCGGCACGGTGAAAGGGCTCGCCTCGAAGGGCATGGATTATCTGCCCTGGTTCTGCAAGCTTCCGTTGAAGATGTTCGACATCTGGATCGCGCAGTACCTTTACATGCGTTGGGCCGTGGAGGACGGAATCGTCACCTCCAGTTATCGTCTGACGATGCAGGCAATCGCCATGAACCAAACGCCCAGTTTCCCGATGTGGTCCACGGCGCTGCCTGACACTTGGAAAGACTCGCCCGATTCCTCGATCGAATCGGACATCACCGAAACTGTAGATCAGCGCATTGGCCACATTTATGTCGACGCTGCGTTCAAGGTGCTCAAGAGCGGTGACAGCAAACGACAGGATCGTGAAGGCAAGTCCGATCAGGACGCGCAAACTAACGTTGACTCGATGCCTGACGGTGACGACAAGACGAAGGCCCAGGCGGCGCTCGATCTGAAAAAACATCCGTACACGGCGAACGATTGTTTCACCAAATCTCTCATCGCTATTCTTTCCCAGGGCAGCGACGACACACCCGACTTTTTCAAGCTCACGGAGATGCCCGGTTTTCTCACGAGCGTCGTTTCCGAGTTGACCGACAAGCTGCTCACCTATCTGGAAATGATTTACATGAAGATCCTGGTTGACGGGGAAGACAAGACGATCGATAAGAAGTTCCTGGAAGATGCATTCAAGCAGGGCGTAGCGACCTGGCTTTGCGATGATTTCATAACCAGCACGCTCGACGGTATTACGCAGACCGACCTGGGCCCGCTGGGGACGCCGCTGAAGAATATGAACCTCGCCAAAATAATCCGAGACGAGATAGCCCAGGTCATGCCTGATTGGGCCGACGCCGTTTTGGACATTGCGATTGGCTCCCATGAATCAGGAGCGGACGAGGCGGCGCAATTACAAAAGCAGGCCGATCAAGGCGACAGTCAGGCAAAGCAAAAATTGCAGGCGATGGGACTCGGCTCGGAGCGCCAGACTTTGATCTTCATTCTGGAAGATGCTCAGGCAAAAGCGAAAGCTGCGAACGCTACGACCATGGAAATTTATCTTTCGCGCTTGCCGTGGGTAACCACGCTGATGTTCAGAAATACTTTCTTTCCGATGTGGTCGCTGCTCATCGATCACACAATTGGAAAAATTGGCGGGCCCTATAAGAGCATTATGGATGGATTGGCGGCGGCGCAAGGCGCCATGAATAGCGCCAAGAATGCCCTCACGAGTGTTGGCAGCGCGGCGCAGTCGGTTGATAATGCTATTCCCGGTGGTGGCGGTCTGGGTTTGGGAGATGCGGTTAGCGGTATCACCGGCGATAGTACCGTGCAGGGAGTGCTTGGATTGTTCGGCACGGTGGCGCCTGATTTTCCCATCGATAGCCGCGTCACTGACGGCACCGGACAGGCTATTACTGAGGACGACGCTAATGAAGCAAAGGCGTCCGACAATTTCCATTGCACCGATCAAAGTGGGGTGCCGTTCAGCGAGCCGTGTCCGACAAATCGCGATGATTCAAGCAGCTCGAGTAGCAGCTCATCCAGCTCGGACGGATCGAGCGGAAGTTCTGACGGTTCGTCGTCCTCAGGATCGAGCGGAAGCTCGGATGGATCCGGAGACTCAGGCGCAAGTTAGTGCCATTCTAGATTGGAGAACACAAAATGCCACCAGCCGCGCGATTAGGCGACATGCATACCTGCCCGATGGTAACCGGCGTAGTGCCACACGTCGGCGGGCCAATCCTGCCACCTTGTTGCCCCACCGTGCTCATCGGATTTATGCCGGCAGCGCGCGTGGGTGACATGGCAACTTGCGTCGGGCCTCCTGATGTAATTGCGAAAGGTAGCATGACGGTGCTAATCGGAAGCAAACCGGCAGCCCGCATTGGTGATCTGACGGTCCATGGTGGCGTAATCATACAGGGTTGTCCAACCGTAATCATCGGCGGGTAAGCGATGAAGCTCGTTCTGGAGGTCACCTCAGGCCCTTTGGAGGGCCAGCAAATCGTAGCCAACATCGGCGAGACTGTCAGCATCGGCCGTACGCCTAAAGCAAGCAATCCCGTAGCAGACAATTTCATGTCCGGCGCACACTTCGCAGTCGAGTGCGGCGCCGAAGGCTGCCGACTCCGCGACCTCAACAGCCGCAATGGAACCAAACTAAATGGCGAACTGGTAACTGAGGCCGTCATAAAGACTGGCGACCAGATACACGCGGGCCGCACGAATTTCGCGGTGCGAATCGAAATCGTCCCTAAAAGCGAATCCGTTCCGGCGCCGGCTCCCATGAAACCGAGCGAGGTCGCGACTAAGGCCGTTGCTCAAAAGCCTTCGCCACGCGGCAAGAAGTCAGAGAAGATCGAGTCCCCTGCTCCCGCAATCAGCGAAAAAGTTCCACCCCCTGAAAAAAGCAGACGTCGGCAAGTGACTTCGGTTGAGCCGGCGCCGCAAATCGAAAGTCCGCCGCCACCACCGCCGATCGAGCGTGTGCCGCCGCCATCTCCACCGGCTGAGGTTATCCCCGCGGCTGCCCTTGACTCGTACGAAGCGGCAACTCCGGACGGCCGCCTGCTCCATATTCTGTCTAATCAGCCTCAAACGTTAATGGCTTTGATCGATGCGATTCACGATGCCAGCGTGCTTGAGCTTCTGCGCGCCACGCGCGAAGAATATCAATCTCTCTATCGCAGCGACCAGAATGCGAGCATCGCTCCCTATCTGGTTCGCCTGCCTCCGCGCTCTGAACTTCTCAAGCAGATGATCCAACGTGGTTGGGGACATCAGTGGGGAGTTTATCTTACTTGTCCACTGTCGCTCCCGGACCTGCGCGAACACTTTCGCACCTCGCTTATGGTGTCGATGCCCGATGGGATGGAACTCTTTTCCCGATTTTACGATCCGATTTTCTTTCGCACCTTTTTGCAAACCTGCACCGCTGACGAAGCCGACAAATTCTTCGGCCCCATAACGTCTTATTTCATGGAAGACGAACGCCCTGAAATTCTCTTGCAATTCACCAAGAGCAAAACCGGCGCGGCGAAGAAGGGACACCTGCTGTCGGATCTGGGTTAAGGACGCCACGACCCAAGACTCAAGACTCAAGCGCCATCTTCATCGCCATGCATCCGCTACCGTAAAAACAAGAACTGGGGTCAGGCCTTCGATTCTTCGATTCCCTGTGCCATGAGAAGGACGCGCATCAAACAACTACTCTGCTCTCTAGGCATGGGCCTCTTATTGGTCTCTCTTTGGCGGAGTGATCTTAGCCAAGAAAAGGAGTGGTCCCGGAGTAAGCCGGAATCGAAGAATCGAAGGCCTGACCCCGGTTTACCTCGAGAAGGAGGAAGGCCTCCTGTCGATATTCACAATTTTGAAAAATGAGCAATTTACCCTCGGTTGCCGTGTGGCATAGCGTTTAATTTTATGATGGATATTCATCAAAAACTCGTAGCTGCTATTGCTGCCGACCGAGGCAGCGATATCCAAAACATTTGCGCCCTCGTCGGAAGCCGCAAGTTGAAGTTGAACGTGGTCATTAATAGCGTTATCGGATTTGACGTAGCGTCCTCAAAACATGCGTTTCAGCGATGCCCGCAAAAAAGCTGGCGTTCTAAGGTCGGTGGGAATTCCTTCGTGCGCGGCGCGGGCTCGTTCCCATAACTCAAAGTTCAATTGGACGATCATAGTTCCGGGCCCGCTCGATGCAAACTCTTTTTGCCAGGGCCTGCCGGGTTCCACTATGCCGTCAGGGTGATATATAGCGCTCCGCCGGACAGTGAGATGCGACTGGTAGGCATCGATGTATGCTTGCGTAATCGGGCCGCAGATTCCATCCGGGATTATTTGGTGGAGATTAGGATCGCGCAGCACGGCTACGTAAGGCCGCAGATAGGCCAGCAGAATTTGCACCAGGCATACATCATCGTAGAGGTTCGTCGCATTCGGGCCCACCGGGCGTGATAGGTTGTACCAGTTGAAGGGCTGCGCCCCCACGTACGTTTCATGAATCGTGTAGGCCATATTTCTTTGCCGGTCGATCTTCACGGTCAGCTTCATTCATCGCGCCGTCCGGCGCCATACCTCGGGCCGAGTGGTAGCGCTGAATGTTCATAGACGTGCGCGCCGAACGAAGGGTACGACGATGCGTTGTGCACGGCGCGGTCGGCGTTCAGCCCAGTGTATTCCGGTCCCCACTCATAGGTGTCGAAATTAGCTTGCGGATCGACGAAGTGGATGGGCTCGTGAAGCACCATGGCTGCGCGGCAGAGTTTGCCAAATCCTGGACCGGCCCAGTCATAGCCCGGCTTAGATCCACGAAGCTCATGAAAAAGCGGCGACCAACAAATTCGTTTTGGGGGATTGAACGGGGTGTACCCGGGAGCTTCGTGCGTCTTGGCGCGAGCAAAGTCATTGGACATCTCGTGACGGGATACCGAGCGATAGTGTAGCCCTCCGGAAATTTCCATCAATGCAGCATGGTAATTTTGCCGAATGATTCCCAGCAGTGAACGAAGGTTACCGGCCGGCGTATTGCGATCGATGTGAAAGTGGCCCGAGAGAGCGGTCTCCACCACGTCGTCAAAATCCGTGATGTGTCCGGTTAGCTCAAAGTGTCCGATCAGTCCGTTGATCGCCGCCAGCCCCGCCATTCCCCAGGTTGAAGCCTGCGGCGCGTCCTGCCTCGCTTGAGTTGCGGGATCATCATCAGGATCCGGAACCGGCCGAGCGCCGGGACTCGTCGCCACCGAGTTCAAAAGCGCGATTGTCTTGCGGCCCCGCTCGACGAGTCCATCAGAGAAGCCCTTGAGTTGCACGGTCTGGAACCGGGCGATGGCGCTGATCGTTTTCTGGCCACACCAACCGTCGATGTCCAGGATCGGGTTTGGCCCGCCCTTGGCAATCGGCGCGGCATTGAGCAGGCGCTGGACGATGGTGACATCGTCGTCAGCGTTGATACCGGCTCGGCCCACAGATTGGGAAATGTCTGGCATCGCAATTACCTCTTTTCAGATTTGATCTAACCTGGGGGAATTTCTCTGGGGGAAGACTCGTCTCACTTAAAACTCAAAAACTCTGATTACTAATCCCATCGACCACGCAGGCGAGTTCCGGCGATCGATTGAAACATTCCAAGCCGGATCGTGTCAGAGTCTTTCATCGAGAGCAGCGGCATCAAACCACGGTCTATGATCTCTTTGGCGGCCCGCACCGTCAAAAGAGCTTCCGCACATGGTTTTATCTCCGAGTCGCCATCACATTCGTAGATGTGTAGCGGCAGACCTTCGATTTCCAACGCATCACTGGGACGAAAGTCCCAGCCGTTTTTGCTGAAACCCTGGGCGAGCAGGTAAGCGACGGCGAACGCGGGATTGGCCCACAGGTAAGATTCGTGTCGCGCAGAAACGTCGTCGTCGGCACTCAACTCTTCGAAGTCGAACTCCTCGGTTGGGTCTGTTTCTTTTCCGTAAGGCAAACGCAAGAGGAAGCGCGGCAGTGCGAGACCAAGATAGTCGGCCGAAGGAAAACTGGTCAGATTCTTCCAACGCTCTTCGACCTCAGAAGCTGAGGGCAACCGCCAATCGTCCGGATCCGGCGTGCCGGCGAGAGATTCGCAGCCGAGCAAGTGCGACGTTGTTCCGGCGATGAAAGGCGCGCCGGCCTCTTCGGCTATGAGGGAAATGGTTTGTATTAATGCCGAGTCTGAAGTCGATCCGGTCGCAACCCCCACCCCAAGCGGGCTGCCCGCTTGGGGACCCCGGCCCGCTCGCGGTATTGATACGAAATCGAAAATGAAATTGCCGATTAAGACGGCCCAGGGAATGCCACCAGAGGTGCCGACAGTCTGTTCGACCAGGAGTTTATAGAGTGCAGTCGAACGAAAATCTTCGTGTGACTGCAAGTCGGCTTTGAACTCATCGAATGAAATGTCGAGCAGGTAAAGTTTTAGATCTGTTCCCGTGTCGAGGCGCGTGACGAGAAAATCGAGCGCGCGCCACGCCGATTCGATCGCCTGAAAATCCGGATGGTGAAGGATCGCTTTCATGTTCCCGGCGAGCCGCTTATCGACCGCATCGATCAATTGATCCTGATCAGCCTGGATGTCCGGACTAAGGTAAGGTTTCACGGCGGCTTCCGCCAATTCTGCAATCTCCGGCGAAATTTCGTCGGTAGGTTGGCTAAGCTTCGTCGCAGGTGCTTTCGAACCGCCCGCTAAAATTTGATCGAGAAGGTTCTCGTCCAAAGGTGAGGGTGCGATCACCGGTTCTTCAGGCGGGGCTTCGGGTGTTGGAGAACTTGTGGACTCGACGCGTGCCGCCTCGCTCCATTGACGCACTTCAAAAGCACCTTCGGCAAAAGTTTTTGGATTGCTCAACTTCGCACGCGTGCGGCGCAAGCTTTCGAAGATTTCAAGTTCACTGAACAGGCGATCGGGATGAAAATCATCAAGCTGGTTGAAGGTGATTGTCAGGGATTGGCTGCCGTCGATGGTAAGCGGGAGGTGAAGTTTGACTCCCAGTCGCGCAATTAACTGATCGAGATTGTCGCGATCCACAAGCAACGGACGCCAGGCACTTAATTCTTCGCTCGAAGCAGACAGCCCGCGATTCCGGCGTCCGCTCCAGTCTCCGATGAGCAGCACTCGAAAAGGCACATCATCGGAGGGACGAGCATCCAGTTGTTCCAGAGTTGCAACCAGCTCGCCCTCAACGTCGGTTAAGGCAAATGTTTCCGTCATCTTCGAGTCAGAACCGCCTGCAGTAGCGGGCGGTTGATCTCTGGCCTTGAGCCGCCCGCGATGAGTCAAAGTTAACCGCCCGCTACCGCCGGCGGTTATGACTCATGGCCCTTGGTAATCGCCAGCAACTGTTCTTTCAGGGGATCGTGAAGCTTCTCGACGTCTTCCAATTGCACAATTTCCTCAAACGCATTCATTCCCGAGACTTCCGTGCTCTCGATGAGCACGCCGTCGGGTGGGCGCACCGTAGAGATCGATGCCGACACATAGGTCAAAGGAAGATCGCCAAACTCCCGCGAGTATTCAATATTCAAAGGAAAATGCAATGCTTCCAGAATCTTGCATACGCCGGCTTGTTTCGTGACCACGCTGTGCATCATCAGATAATGCAGTACGAATTGTTGTAGGTCGTCACTGGCTCGGTTGCCGCTGGCCAGGATTTCGCGGAAGCGGCCTGGTCCGAAGCCGCCGAACGTCAGCGCCCATTTAAGCGGAGAAGTAACAATGACTGTCTTGTTCTCGTTGTTGCTGTTGGCAATATGCGTGTATTCGACCGGGGTCATTTCCAACTGAGTGTTGATGACCTCTAGCGGAGTCTTGAACTCTGATGGCAAGCGGTATAGTTTAGACTGCGCGATCGTTTGATAGAGTTCCTGTAAGTCTTTGAATGCCTTTTCGCCGGTCCGGGACGCCTCATACGCGCCGCCTTCGGCATAGTTCCCCAACACGTTGCGCGGCCGGAAGAGCGGCGCCAGGGTTGAAAGATATTCCCTCATTTGCGTTCGCAACAGATCTGCTATTGCGCGGGTGCATTTTCTAAGCTCCAGGAGACGTTGGGTGCTGTAGGATTCTTCCATTAAAGTTACTCTCCACGAGTTAATTTTTGGCGAAGAGAAAACATGAAATGCTATTAGATTGGCGAGAAGCCTACAAGGGCCATGCACAGCTTGTCAACAGCGCAGTGAGGTGAAGCCATGCGCAGCACATTTCTCGATCAAACACCGATCAGGATGGGGACCGCGGAAGAGTTTGCCGGCGTCGCGCTCACTTTGAAAGCCGCGTCTTTCGATGAAGAAACCATCTGTCGCACGTTCAAGCTCGAGGACATGTCCGACGTTGGGTCGATTACGCCGGACGACGTTGAGCGAGTCGATGTCTCTCCGCAGTTGAGACTGCTCACTCGTCTGTTTCTACTGCAGGCATTGACGCCGCGCGCCGATGTCGAAGGCGTTTTTGATCAATCTACGATCGATTCATTTCAATCGTTGGGTTTACTCGGCACGGGCGAATTTGGAAACGATGAGTTCTACGCTCGCGTACTCCTTTATCCCGTCGCGGGTTTTACCGTTGCCTCCGACCGGCATAGCTTACCCGATGGCAGTGATTTCGAGCCGCCGCCGGACGTCGTCTTTCCCGCGATCTTCGGCGGCACGTTGCAGTTCCTGAGATTGCTGCCGCGAAACTGGAAAGGCGCGGCCCTCGATCTCTGCTCGGGCACGGGCGTTCGGCAAGCCGGCAGTCTGCGCGGACATCACCGAGCGCGCGGCGGCCTTCGCGCGATTTAATTGCGCCTTGAACGGTCTCGAGAATGTCGAGGTGGCTCGCGGCGATCTTTACGAAGCGGTCCAAGGGCGAACCTTCGGTTGCATCGTGGCTCACCCACCCTACGTTCCATCGCTTGAAACAAAAGCAATCTGGCGCGATGGAGGCGTAACGGGTGAAGCGCTGGTCAGACGAATCATCGAACAACTGCCGGAATTTCTGGATCCGGGAGGAATATTTCTTTCCCTTTCATTAGGGGCTGATACGAAGCAGGGAAAGTTCGAAGAACGCGCCCGCGGCTGGCTGGGAGAGACCGCGGATGAATTTGATGTCGTCTTCGGTTGTCAGGAGTTGCGAGATCCGGAGCAAGTCCTGGAAAACCTGGCCCGCAAGCACTCCGACCTTGGACCGCAGGTCATCGAGAAGTTCGCATCAGAGTTTGAACGTGCGGGCGTGGTGCAGATGCCAATTGGGGCCCTGTGTCTGCGACGAGCGAACAATGGGGCAACTCGCCAACCCTGGACCACGCGCAGAAAATTTACCAATCAGACCGACGGAGGCGACTTCGAGGCCGCATTTTCCACGCATGACCGTCTTTCACAGCCGGACTTTCTCGCCAGTCTGGGGGAAGCGACCCCGCGATTGTCGCCGAGACTTGAAGTGAAAGTTACGCACGTGGTTCACGAAGGGTCGCTGGTTCCAGCAGATTTTCTTTTTGAGATCGATAAACCTTTCGAAACGCACGTTCGGTTTGACTCCTGGATGGTCCCGCTCCTAACACGGTTGGATGGGAAGACTAGCTTGGCAAAGATCTATGAGAAGGCAAGAACGGAAGCGTCAGTTCCCGAAGAGTTCAAGCTTGAGAATCTTGCGGTGCTGGTGGCCCGGGCACTCGAGTTGGGATTTATCGTGCTGACCTAATGAGTCTCAATGCAGACGCGAATCGCCGGACGCGATCGGCTGCGGTGGTTCAGTTATTCTGGGTCGAGCCTCGCACAGGAAGGTGAGGCAAGAGCTCTTTAGGCTCTCATTACTCTCTGCGCGATATTTACCTGGACAGTCGGACGTTACGAGCGCTAGAGTCTTTGGAAAATCGAGGGGCGTGTTTCTCGCTTCTATTCGTTAGAGAAGGAGGTTCGCGGCATGGGCCGTTTCGGTGGGAAAGCGGAAAACGAGCGGGCGTTGACTTCAAAGGAAATCGCACTCATCAAGAGAGTCTTTAAGACTGCTCGGTTGCCTTCTCTGCTTGAAGTTTCGATTGGAGACGGCCTTAGCGCCACTGGAACTCCATGGACCGACTCGGATTACCAGATCAATGTTGGTCCACAATTATTCGAACACGATTTGTCCTCGGTGAATCCAGATGTGTTGGTCCATGAGATGACCCATGTATGGCAATACTTCAACGGAACCCTTACCAAGTGGGACGCGCTTAGAGCACACGCTTTATATGGGGCTGCGAGGAGAACCGAGTACCTTTACGACTACACACTAGGCGACTCCTGGGACGATTTCGGTTTCGAAGGCCAGGCTCAGATGGTCGAAGATTGGTTTACTTCTCAAGGGCCCGGCGCAGATAACATGAGTCAAAACAGCCTCAGGTATGTTTACATAAGAAAGGTCCTCTATGCCGGAGATCGGATAGCACGGGAACTGACCCTTGAAGAGCTACAAGATAAGCCGCCCGAGCCACCGGACCCGAGTGAAATTCAGTTTCCTGACCGACAGATTTCATTCGTCGAGGATTACTCATACCCAACTGACTTTTTCCTGAAAACGCTTGAGAAAAGGTTCGCGGCCAGTGATATCCCAGGCCTCGCAAAGCGAGTCAAACAGCTCGAAGTCTATTGTCGCTGGTTCAGGCGCCGAACGCCCAATGAAGCGGTCATGCTTGCCGCAAGACTCGAAGCGCGATCCGCGAGTGATAAACTAGCCCAAGCTTTTCACTATAACCTTTCGACGCCGACCAGAAACAACTTGGGCTAGTTTCTTCGGGGAGCTTCCTAGTTGTTGATGTCTTAAAGCGATCTCTCCTACGCACCAGCAAAGGGCTCGATTTGAAATGGAAAGATTTATAGTGTGGAGTAATTCGGAAAGACATTGAGCGGAGGATCATTACTATGCTTCTGCTTCTTCAGGCCGGAATCTTAGTGCTTTCGAGCTACATGATCGCAAAAGGCGTCGAGATTAAGTTAAAGGCAGGAAAGGACCCTGAAAGCGATCGGCCAAGCAATCGCGTGCTCGCACTGGTGTTAGTCGTGGTGGGCTTGGGTGCGGGTTTTGGTTGCTTATATTGGATGGGCGCACTGCAGACTATTCGACGCTGAGTTGCCTCGGTGCAAATGTCGGCCAATTTCAGGAAGCCGGAAAGTGTCGCTCTGACTTCGACGATTCAGAGTTGGTCTGTGGCTCTGATGCGGATCTTCAACATCAGCTACTCGAAAGCCCCTTCGGAAAGGGAATCCAACAGAACCCTTTATGAAAGACCCAAGAAGAAAGATCTTTGCGATAGGCGGACTGGTCGCGATCGCTGCGCTGATTTTGTTTCCGTCGGTGATCACTGCGGCCCCGAAATGCCGCAGCGCAGAATTTGCGTGCTTCAAGCGCAAGATAATGCCGAAGGTCGGGCGCAAGATTGCAATCGCCGGAGTTTTGTCTGCGGCTAAACTTGGCTGGATTGTCAGATTCGACGACTGGGGTGTCTATATGTACGCGGTGCAAACCAAAGACACTTCTAAGATGAATGTCTTCGCTCCTTTTGAGGGTCAAACCATTAAGGTTGCCGGCACTCTCAGACACTCAGCGGGTTCAGGCTCTACGCGATCCGATGAAGCCATTGTTCCTGAACACTTCTACTTCGATCTAGCCGACGCCAGAGTAATCAGTCCCCGGCCCACGGCAGAAATCGAGTTTCGTGAAATGCGACTTCGCAAGCCGCCTCTGGCTGAACTCTATTTCGATATCAGATTGCGCAACGACGGAGCGGCGGCGAGATGGTTCCTGCTGCCGAGCAATCTTGGATCCGCAAACGCAGCGATTGGCGCGAAAGGCGGCGTTGACACCCTGGAAGTATTTGCGCCTCGCGGCCAGGGACGTGTCATCATCGGTCAGTTCCTCGGCACGGGCGGCTTTCAAGCTCTGCTCTTGCCTCCGCATGCGAAAGTTCGGCTAAGACTCTTTCCAATTTCTTTCTGGGGCGATCCGCCGGATCTTCTGCGGATAGAAGTTGTAATTGCCAGGACTTTTTCGATTGGCGGCGAGAGAGCCGAAAAGTGGTTTGGCAGTCAGCCATTGAGCAGCGTCAAAGCCGACATAACCGAAAACGCGAGGAGTATTTCACAGATGTTCCGATCCAGACGTACGCCGGACAACAAAGAAGTAGCAACGACGATTGAAGAGGATCGTCGTTTCCAGTTAACGGTTTCGCTGGCGCGAAAGTAGGGATTGGATTATGGATATTCTCGAGCGTCTTCGTCGAATTAAGGAAGGGCTCTGGATCGCAGTCGGAGTAGCTTTTGGCATCCTATTCCTGCTCGTAGCCGTGGCCGTGCTGGCCGCACTAATTCTCCGCGCATGGGACGCGCGCAACGCGCCAAAGATAGTTAAGAATCAAATCGGAATCGAACTAATATCCATTTCACCCGGCAGCTTTCTGATGGGTTCCGATGATGCCCGCGATGACGAAAAGCCGGCGCATCAAGTAAACATTAGCAAGGCATTTCTTATCGGCAAATACGAAGTAAGCGCCGGCGAATGGAAAGCTGTTATGGGCAAAGCACCGCCCAATTTCGAAGCCGATCATCTTCCCGCGCAATTCATCACCTGGAACGACACGCAGGAATTCATTCGACGTCTGAATCAGAAAAACGACGGCTACTCTTATCGCCTGCCGACCGAGGCTGAATGGGAATATGCATGTCGCGGTGGAGCGAAGACCGAAGACCCAAGCGATATCGAGTTATTAGCTTGGTACGATGGTAACTCTAACAATCGCCTGCATCCGGTTGGGATGAAACATGCGAATGACTGGGGCTTTTATGACATGCGAGGAAACGTCTCGGAATGGTGCCAGGATTGGTACGATAAGAATTACTACAGCCAAAGCGGCGGCGCCGATCCCAAAGATCCAGTGAACGGCCAAGAGCGAGTGAAGCGAGGTGGCTCGCGTTTTGATGATAGATCGAAAGTACGTTGTTCAGCTCGCGAGGGAGCAGCGCCAACCGACATCCTGGATACTAATGGATTTCGGATCGTCGCCGTTACTCGGTAGGAATACCGCACTTTTCCTTTGACCTTTCTCTGCGGGCCTCTGTGAATCCTCGGTGCCCCTCTTTGGTTAACGCTCGTAACGTCACGCCAACAACAATCCGAATTTTCCTAACTCAACCAGCTTTTCCTCCAAGCCTGTGGCGAGTCCGCTAAGCAAAGCCTCTTTCTCAGCGTCTGGAATTTTGGCATTCGAGTCGATCGCGCGCTTGAGTTCCTGGGCCAGAGCGCTCCGATCCCGCGTACCATCCAGTAGTAAAAGCAGTTGGCTCGCAATCTCATCATCCAATCGCAGGCTTTCGTGAAGCAGTGTAGCGACCACATCGCCATGCTTTATCTGGAGTCGGGCGATTGGGCTCGCGATTGGAAAAGCGCCGGGCTCCACGGTGTAAGCCGGCTCGTGCAGATGCAGATTGATCACGCCAACCTCATAAGTCTTGAGCGTCACCTCCGCCAGCGTTGCGGAGTCCTCGGCGATGGTTGTCGCCTCACTTGCCCCTGCTAATCGGCGTGCGTGCGCGACTAACTCTGGAAAACTGATTGCCCGTGGATAAATCCGGCCCAGATGAAGGAAGGCTGCTTTGGTTAATGGCAGGTTGGTCGTGGCCGCTGCTCCATTCTTGGCGCGAAACTTTTCCGCTGATTCCGATTTGACGTCGGGTGACGCAGAATCCGGTTGGATTTGGGCCTTGATCAATAAGCCACGTAATAGGTCGGGATTGATTCGGCGCGCCACCTCAGCTTCGCGGTGACAAAGTAGGGTTTGCCGGAAACTTCTGCCTTTCAAGAAATCCAAATATTGCTCTCTGGCAATAGTATCCTCTTCGCCAATCTGATCGAGTTGCCGCGCGGCCTCGCCGGTAAAGCTGCTGTCGGCTGAGCGTTCGAAGTAGTCTGCCTCTGACAAGAACTGCAAGCCATGTTCCTGCGCCTGTTTCGCAAACTCGTGGAAATAGAAAGGCACATTTACGTCCGCGAGCTCGTCGTGATAAATCGATCCTTCGTCTCGCTTCAGCAATCTGGCGCTCATCTCACTGAGCAAATTCGCGTAAGAGTTCTTCTCCGTTTGCGCCTCAGCGATCCATTTGATCACGGCGCGACTCTGGCCAACCTTTTCGGGAGCCTCCTGCTTGTCCTTTGTATGAAAGCGCATGATGTCGCGCGCGATTTCGCGAAGGCGACACCCGGGATACGTGTTATAGGAAATGTACGCCACGCCCTGAGGCGCCAAGTGCGCGCGGCAAATAGCCAGAATGCGATCGCGCACAACGTCCGGCACCCACGAAAACAATCCATGCGCCACGATGTAATCAAATTGTCCCAGCTCGCTGGGAAACGCCATGACATCTAGCTGCTGCAGCGAGACGTTTTTCAGCCCCAGCGCCGCAATCAATTCCCTTCCCTGATCGATAGCGCTGCCCGCGAGATCAATGCCGACAAAATTACTTTCTGACAGATCGAACGCCATGGGAATGAGGTTCCCGCCCGCCCCACATCCCATTTCAAGCACGCGACACGCTTCGACGGGCGCCGGATTCATCCCGAGCAGAGTCGCTATCGTCGCCAGTCTATCCGGATGCGTCTGGGAATAGACGTAGGACGGATAATCAACTTCATCGTAGGCCGTGCGATTGACGGTAGTCATATTGAGAACCTTACCTGGCGATTCTACCTGACATCTTTCGCCCGCAACGCAATTATCGTTGCCGCCAAAAACGTCAAGAGCATCGCGAAGAGAATGACGGGATCGAGTGCCAGACCGCCCCAGGGATGTTTGAAGGTTACGTAGCCGCTCAAATTGTCATTGATTTCCTGAGGCGAAGGTATGGAAGGTAGCGGGCCAATGATATTCTCCGGTGACTCTACGGCAACTGCGGAATTCGCGTTAGCAGACGATCTGAGCGACTCCTGCGTTCTTCGGTTTTTCTGCGCGAGAGTTTCGCTCA
>Ga0193747_1000390_pt1 | contig 15471 bp, 16 predicted proteins | sample L1m2metaG_FD_143048 | JGI IMG/M metagenome (GOLD analysis project Ga0193747, IMG submission 143048) | Soil microbial communities from a riparian zone of the East river system, Colorado, United States - L1m2 | ecosystem: Environmental > Terrestrial > Soil > Riparian zone | place: USA: East River...
GCGTCGAACCCGAAGTGTCGAGCAGCAAGGCAATCTCAAAGGGCGCCTCGGTGGTCGCAAAGTTGGTGAGGTGCTCGGCTTTTCCATCTTCAAAGACGACAAAGTTGTCAGCGCGCAAAGCGGTAAGGGGATGTCCGTTTCGATCGGTCACCACGGCGGGCACGGTGACCAGTTGAGTCTCGACCCGTACCACATCGCCTTCGCTGATTTCTTCTGGCGAAGAATTCTGTTGCTGATTAGTTTGCTGAGTGTTTACGTTCGATGAGGTCGAACCAACTTTGCGTGGCCGTTGTTGATTTGCTGGTTGCTGGCCCTGTTGTGCGATGAGAGGCGCAAGCCAAAACAGAGCGCAGACAAAACACGCAAGCAATTTGATTTCAGCTCGTTGCGCCTTCATGGATTTAGTGACGGACTTGTCTGGGTGAAATAAATATAGCGGTAAACATGCCCTCAGGACAAAGTGGTCAGTCCCGGCTTGCGGTAGCGGGCGGTTGACCTCCGGGATTTCGGGTTTCAGCGATCTTAGATCAACCGCCCGCTACCGCAGGCGGTTCTGACCCGCTTCCTTGACAGCTATTGATCCTTTCCTTACGATCACACTTCGTCGTGACAAAGTAGTTCCGAATGATTTTTGAAAAGGGCACGTATGTCAATGGTAGACGGCTTCCCTTACAAGGAAGAGGTTGGGGGTTCGAGTCCCTCCGCGCCCACCAGTCTGAGATCTCAAATCTCAAATTTGAGATTTGAAAACGCGGAGTCGTAGTTCAGTTGGTTAGAACGCCGGCCTGTCACGTCGGAGGTCGCGGGTTCGAGTCCCGTCGGCTCCGCCATTCTTAGAAGCGGTTGCTTTTCGAGTTTGAAGGGCAACCGCTTTGCTATTTCCCGACCTCAAAACCTAAAATCCAAGGCAATGATTCCGGTTGCCGATGCCATTCAGATAGTCCTCGATCAAACAATAAGTCTGCCCGCCGAATCGGTTGCACTCGTCCATTCACCAGGGAGGATTCTCTCCGAAGACATCGTCGCCGACTCTGATTTGCCGCCTTTCGATCGCGCGCAGATGGATGGGTATGCGATTCGGGCCGCGGACGTTGCGAACACGCCGGCGCATTTGCGCATTGTTGGTGAGTCGGCGGCGGGCGCTGGTTGGCATCACGAGATGAAGGCAGGCGAAGCGGTGCGGATCATGACGGGCGCGCCCGTGCCTGCCGGGGCCGATGCGGTGCAGCAAGTTGAATTGACGCGCGAAGTCGATGGCGCCGGCTTCGTTGAAATCCTTGAGCCGGTCAAGACTGGCAGATCGATAGTCAAACAAGCCGATGAAATCAGAGTGGGCGAGACTGTCCTGCGCCCGGGCGAACAAATAAATGCGGCCATGATTGCGACGCTGGCATCGTTTGGATACGCTCAGGTGAAAGTTGGCCGACGACCGCGTGTGTCGGTAATGGCGACAGGCAGCGAGCTGGTCGACGTCGATCAGAAGCCTGGGCGCGATCAGATTCGCGATTCGAATAACTACACCATTGCCGCATCTGCTTCGCTGGCCGGCGCAACCGTCGAACGCTTGCCTTTGGTGGGCGATGATACTGAAGAACTGAAGCGACAGATCGCGAAGGCTTGTGAAGCGTCGGATCTGCTAATCACCTCGGGCGGTGTTTCGATGGGTGTCTACGATTTCACCAAGGCCGCCTTGAAAGAACTCGGCGCGGAAATCTTTTTTGAACGGGTGGCCCTGCGGCCGGGCAAGCCAACCGTCTTCGCGCGGCTCGACAATTCGCTGGTGTTTGGCTTGCCCGGCAATCCCGTTTCGGTGACGGTAACTTTCAACCTGTTTGCGCGGACGGCGCTGCGCGCGATGCAAGGCGCGAAAGAAGCGATGCTGCTCGCAGACACCGCGGTGCTTGCTCGCGACTTGAAGGGATCGATGGATCGAGAGAGTTACCTGCCGGCTATTTTGCGAACAGACGAGAAAGGGACTCTGTTGGCTGAACCCTTGAAGTGGGGCGGCTCTTCGGATTTCGTGGCGTTTGCGAAAGCCACGGCGCTGATCAATCTTCCCATCGAGACCCACTCTGCAAGCGCCGGAGGTGTGGTGAGGATTGTGCGTCTTCCAAATTAATTAGGTGCGTATTTGTGCGGACAGGTGTTTCTCGAATCGGCCGTCTTAAAACACCCCGCCATCACCTGGCCGCCTTTACGCGTCGTGACAAACACCATGTCGATCGCCGCCCTGTTGATTACCGAAACCGCTTTTTCCTTGGCCACCTGCTCTTTCACCCAATCGTACAGTTTGCCTTTGGGAATTTTCAGATCGACCTGCTCACCCGGTCGAAGGCACGTCTGATTTTCTCGGTTACCGCATGGCGCCAGGAACGGTATCTGCGGCGAACGAGTAACCTCAGGTAGCGTCACGGTGATCTGGACAAATGTAATGTCTTCCGCGGAAATGTTTTTCACGCGAAATGTTAGTTCGTTGATCCAGTCAATGCCCGCGAGAACCGGATCTCCGATGGTCACGACTCGACCACCAATCAGAATTTCTTCCAGTTCCAGCACGTCGATTTGTTTTGACCATGGTTCAGTGATCTCTCCGGTGTTGATATTGCGGTGGTTTGCCCACTCCACCATCTTGCGTTGCTCTTGCCCGGGTGCGAACGCAAAAACAATCTGAATCAAGAGACTCGCGGTGACTGGTAAATAGAAGCGTGGCATGACGTGAATTGTCGCGTATGATTATTCTGCTATTCTCGCTGCGAATGCAATGAGCACAGGGGTCGGATCATCGTTTGAAAAGAACGGCCGCGCGCGATCTTTCGGGGCGCCTGCGGCTCTCGCCCATCAAGCCATTCACGACACAGTCGTCGGCATTCTGGAGAATCAACCACGCGGTGCGCTGCTTGACGTGCCCGCCGGCGAAGGCGCGCTGGCCGCGCGCTTGATCGCTGCCGGTTTCGATGTTCGTTGTTGTGATCTTTATCCTGAGATTTTTCGCCTCGACGGCGTTGACATTCATCAGGGAAATCTCGACGCGGAGCTGCCGTTCAGCGATCGATCGTTCGATTACATAACTTGTCTTGAAGGTCTCGAGCACATCGAGAACCCACAGCAGGCGATGCGCGAGTTCTCGCGTTTGCTGCGGCCGGGCGGGCATTTGATCGTGAGCGTGCCGAACATCCTCAACATTGAAGAGCGCCTGAAGTGGCTCGCCTACGGTTACACGTCGCATTTCAAACCAATCACGCGCGAAGGACGTGAGCGATTGCGCGCAGAGCATGACAATCGCGAGGAGATAGCGGCACATGTGAATCCGATTGGGTATTCTGAGCTGCGTTACATCCTGGAGAAGTATGGATTTGAAATCGCGAGCGTGCATCGTGATAAACCAAAGGCGAATGCTTGGTTATATTGGCCGATTGTGTTTCTGATTCGGTTGATCGCTCGACTGACTCCGGCGACGAAACGAGCAGATCGTTGGACTGAGGAGCTTGTGTCCGACGAGGTTCTTTTGGGTGGGAATACTTTAATAGTCCATGCCATTCTCGATAAGACGTTAGGATTTTAACGCAAAGGGACGCAGAGGTTTTCGCAAAGGTGCGCGGAGGTGACTGAGAACGAACTGTCGCGTGTTGTGATAGGGGGCGCTATGAAGGTTCATTCTGCGCTGGGGCCCGGGTTGTTGGAGTCCGCTTACGAGGCGTGTTTGGAGTATGAGCTTGTCAAGAACGGCCTGCTGGTTGAGGTCCAGAAGCCTTTGCCTCTGATCTATCAAACGGTCAAGCTCGAATGCGGCTATCGCGTTGACTTGTTAGTAGAGAGAAAGCTGATCGTCGAGGTGAAGGCAGTAGAGGCCCTCGCTGAGATACATTTCGCTCAGGTCTTGACGTATCTCAGACTGTCGGATCTTCGTCTCGCGCTCATGCTGAACTTTAATGTAGTTCATATGAAAGATGGGATAAGACGAGTAGTTAATAAACTCTAAACAACCTTCGCGCCCTTTGCGAAGACCTTTGCGTTCCTTTGCGTTAAGATTCTTCTTTGAAACAATGAGTGAACTTACACACATAGACAATCACGGCCGCGCAAAGATGGTCGACACGACCGATAAGTCTGTGACTGAGCGACGAGCGATTGCGTCCGCGCGCGTGCTGATGTCCGCCGAAACAATCAGTGCGATCCGCAATCACTCAACACCGAAAGGCGATCCGCTGGAAACAGCCCGGCTCGCCGGGATCATGGCCGCTAAGCGCACGCATGAATTAATTCCGCTTTGCCATCCGCTCTCGCTCACTCACATCGACGTTCGCGTCGAGTTACAAGAGACAGGCGTTTACCTGGAATCAGAAGTCATGACGAGAGCGCAGACCGGCGTCGAGATGGAAGCACTCACCGCTGTTTCAGTCGCCGCGCTCACCGTCTACGACATGTGCAAGGCCCTGGATAAAGGAATGACGATTAGCGACATTCGCCTGGAGGTGAAGACGGGCGGGAAATCCGGCGACTATCGACGCGAGCCGAACGCCAAGGGAACAAGCTGAGCCCAATCGACGTTCAGGTAGCATAGACTTTAGTCTGTGATGGTTTTTGCAGATGGTGTGAGCGATTAGGAATCACAGACTAAAGTCTATGCGACCAATGCGGAGGAATCATCGATGAAATACAAACTTTCTCAGGATGCTCGGCCGCAAGCCATAACGTTGCTTTTGGCTGCGGCCATTTCGATCATTTTATGGTTTGTTCCCTTCGCCGAAATTCTCAGCTATCCATTTCGGATCTTCGTGACATTCGTACATGAAGGTGGACACGCGGTCGCCGCGCTATTAACGGGAAACTCCGTGCAGAGTTTAAGCGTGGCGATGAACGGCAGCGGCGAGACGTACACGACCCAAGGCGGGATTTTCTCGCAGATGCTGGTTTCCAGCGCGGGCTATTTGGGCGCCATGAGTTTTGGCGCGCTGTTGCTGATCTTGATTCGCCGCGCGCTCGCGGCGCGTTTTGTGCTCTACGGATCGGCCGCTTTGATACTTCTGTTGACCACGGTCTTTGGGTTTTTCAAACCAATTGTGGCTGGATCGTGGGGCTCGCTGCCGGGAATTCCATTTACTCTCTTCGCCGGCATTGCCTTAGCCGGCGCTTTGTTCCTCGTGGCGCGGTTCGGCAGTCCACGCATTGCTACCTTCATCGTTAGTTTCCTGGCCGTGCAATGCATTCTGAACGCCCTGCTCGATTTGAAAACCGTCTTCTTTCTCTCGTCGCCGTTTGCACCCGCGGTTCCCACGGATGCAGTGAACATGGCCAACGCCACCGGCATTCCGGCAGTCATCTGGACGATCATATGGATTGTCATCGCGTTTGGAATTCTGTTATTGGCGTTGCGAGTCTACGTCGCCGCCCGCGATCGCGCGTTTGATGCGCAACCGGATTTGCCGTTTGAAACTAAGGCGGAAGCTTGAGACGGGACCAGAAATAGTTTGACAAGATTGACAGGATTTACATGATGGTTAAGAAGAACTGTCTCATCTTGTCAATCTTGTAAATCCTGTCAGTCTATCGATCGCGTTTGATGCGCAACCGGATTTGCCGTTTGAAAGTAAGCGGGAAGCTTGAGTTTCCTGAAGTATCAGTCTTAAAGTGTTACCATTAAGCCATGTCCGATGTGGTTCACATTGATCCTGAAATCATGGGCGGTACGCCGGTGTTCAAGGGGACCCGAGTTCCAATTGAAACACTCTTTGATTACATCGAAGGCGGGGAACCGTTGAATGAGTTTCTTGAAGACTTTCCTACCGTTACTCAGGATCAAGTAATCAAGTTCCTGGAAGAATTGAAGAGTGAAATCCTGCCCTCGGCGAAAGTAGTGTGAGCGTCCTACTTGCGATCTAGAGAACCATCTTCCCGCGCTTGAGCAATTACTCGGCTCGGTGCTCGATCGCCGAATCTATCATATTGGATCGTTACGGTTGGTTGATGGTTGGGCGTGATCTTGAATAGTGAGCACCAGATTACTGAAGGCAATGTTCGCAGTCTTCGCGGCGCGTGTTATCATGAAAACCGCTCTCCCGAAATGCATTCCTGACACATGAAAGGAGACGCAATGCATCTACTTCGCAAAGGCCTTTTTTTCTCCGCTATTCTTGCGGGCGCGTTGGCGATGACCGCGTGCCCGAGTCAAACCACGATTTCCAAGATCAATCAGAATCCAGCTAAATATCAGAACAAGGACGTCGCGCTCATCGGCACGGTCACTGACAGCTACGGAGCACTCGGCACCGGCGTCTACGAACTTGATGATGGCACGGGCCGAATCTGGGTGATGACTACCCACGGCGTGCCATCGAAGGGCGCTCGCGTTGGCGTGTCGGGCCAGGTTTATTCGGGTCTACAATATGGTGGTAAGAATTACGGCATCGGCATGAGAGAAGAGCATCGACGCACCAAAACGCAGTGATAAGTGGTTAATTTGGAGCGCGGTGGCAGAGCGCAGCGGCGACACCGCTTTGGATAATGTGGTTTGAATAGAAATCAGCAGACCGCCGTTCAGCGTTTGATCGAAAGCGGTGTCGCCGCTGCGCTCTGCCACCGCGCTCCAAATGAACAAACTCATTGAGTGTCTCGATGGGCAGTTCGCTCAACTTCATTCGAGCTCGCGCGAATTGCTCCGCACTGTCTTGCCGGATTTGCTTTATCGTAAACCTCCGAGTGGATCGGGTTTCCCGTTTTCCTTTGGCGAGCACATTCTGCGCAGCGCGGCGACTGTCGAGCAAACCTTCGGCGGCCTCACGGCGAATCTTTGGGACGATCCTTTCGAGTGGACGCTCCCCGAGACTCTGTCGACGCCGGAAAAGATCGCGGGCTACCTGGTTGAAGTCGAAGACACGAGAAAACACGGCTTCGAGCTTTTCAAGAGCGACGACGATCTTCTGAAAGAGATCCTGGCGCCGGCGGGCGAGACACAGTTGTTGCCACTGTTGCTGGACACACTCGTTCGAGCCGTGCATTATCAGGGCCGAGCCTTCGCGACGTTCGACATTGTCAGCGGTCAGCAGCCAGAAAAGGCCGGTAGTGATAACGAAGAACTGATAACGAAGCCCTAAGATCCAAAAACTGAATTTATGTTCTGTCCACGTTGCGGCCAACAGCAAGCTACCGACTCCATGCGGTTCTGTTCGCATTGCGGCTTTTCCATGGAAGGTGTAATGCACCTGCTGGCACACGGCGGAATGCTGCCGCAGTATCAGCCTCAGGGCGAGAAGACTATCTCGCCGCGTCGCAAAGGCGTAAAGCAAGGCGCGTCGTTGATGCTAATCGGCGCCATACTGGTGCCGATATTCGGAGTAATGTCGGGGTTTGCTCCGGGCAGACTGGAGAATGTTTTTGCCTTCTTTGCCGCACTCTCGGCAATCATTTGCTTTCTCGGTGGTCCTTTGCGAATGCTCTATGCGGCAATCTTCGAAGAGGCCGCCGCGACTTCGCGGTTTGTGCCGATGTCCGGTTACGCGGCGCCGACAATCTCGGTGCCGCAAGTCGGACCGGCACGAATAACAGCCTTGCCTCCGCAATCGGTCAATACCGCGGGCTCATGGCCGGCGCGTCCGTACACCGCCGAGATCGTTCAGCCGCCCAGCGTGACCGACAGCACTACGCGGTTGCTGGAAAAACCAGAGCCCGAAGGCGACTGAGTTTGTGAGATCACTTAGTACCAAGAAGGAGATAAGTCGGAACGATATCGGGCTCCGGAGTGCCGACTTTAGCCGGGCTCTGTGTCAGAACCGCGAGCGGTAGCGACCGGATCACGGCACCCTCTGATAGTTCCCTGTAAGTTGAATGTAACCGGTCGCTACCGCTCGCGGTTCTGACACAGAGCCCAACTAAAGTTGGTACTCTAACACCTGCATCCCGGCTCTAGCCCACCTTGAACGAAGGATCAATCTCGAGTTTAGAAGGTCGATTGCGCGCGCGCATCAGGCGCGAGGGTCCGATAAGTTTTCGCGAATGGATGCAGGCCGCACTCTATGACAGTCGGGAAGGCTACTATTGCCGAAGCGATCTGGATCGACAAGGAAGAACAGGTGACTATCGCACCGCTCCGGAAACCAGTCCGTTGTTCGCGGCAACTTTCGTGCGCTACTTTGCGAAACTGTTTACGGAGTTGGACTCGCCCTCATCCTGGACCATCCTGGAAGCCGGCGCGGGCTCGGGAGAATTCGCGCGCGGCGTATTGAGCGGCCTCAAAGCAAATTATCCGGACGTTTTCCGCGCAACCCTTTACGCGATAGACGAAATTAGTCCCGATTGCCGTACGCGTGTTGGCTTGAGCCTGTCTGAATTCTCTGATCGGGTCGAGTTTCTCAAGGTCGCGGAAGTTGCCGAGCCAACCGCTAACCTGATCATTCTTTCCAACGAACTTATCGACGCGTTTCCAGTCCATCGCGTCAGCCTTCGTCACGGCCAGCTGCGCGAGCTTTGCGTCGGGTTGGATGAAACAGATTTCGTTTGGCTCGAGTGCGATCCTAACGAACGCGTCGTGGAGTATTGTCAAAGTCACGGCTTGAGTCTTGCCGAAAATCAGATTATTGAAATCAATCTTGATGCGGAGAATTTCATTCTGCAGGCTGCCTCGATGATCGAAACAGGCTTTTTGATTACCGTGGATTACGGCGCTGAGCGATCCGAACTGCTAAGCGATCCGCATCGCCACAGAGGAACGCTGAGAGCGTTTCGTCGTCATCAGATGATCGATGACGTATTAGCTAAACCCGGCGAACATGATCTCACGACCACGGTCGATTGGACGCAGATCAAAGAGGCGGGCGAACGAGTTGGATTGCAAACCGTTCGGCACGAAAGTCTGAATCGCTTTCTGTTGGATGAAGGACTGCTGGAAGAAATCACTTTACTCGTGAGCAAGCATCAGAACGACGCCCACTCTTTGCACTTAACCACCAGCGCGCGCGAGATGATCATGCCGCACGGCATGGCGGCGTCCTTTCAAGTTCTAGTGCAAAAGAAGTTCACTTAAAAACGGCCGTCGTGGAAGCTGAGAAAACGCTGGACTCTTTTACTCTGCGCGCGCATACTTTGCGCACCACATACTTTTAGATTTCTGACCGGCGAAGGAGGTTAGATCATGCCCAGCGATCCCGGTTTGGCCAGCGACACCTGCATCTTCATGGAAGCAGTTCCCGGAGATCAGGGGACACACAACGCGCAGCGACCATGGTGGCTGAGCGCCGACGTTACCCTGACCGGTCCGGTGTCCGGTCCGGACACTGCCGACTCAGGCCAGGTCAATACGATTAAGGCTAAGTTTCATCGGAAGCCCGCTTCGAGTGGCTGTAACTTTCCCGGTGACGAGAGTATTAGCGTTGAATTTTGGGTGGCCAATCCTTCGTTGGTGATAGCGCCGCGCGTGCGCGGCAGCGCTGCCCGAGTTGAATTCATTGGCTCGCCGGTTCCTGCTGAAGGTGGTAGCAGAACAGAGCAGATCGACTGGCTATCGCCGGCCGGTCTCCCTGCTGACAATCCGCAAGCCGGCGGACCAAAATGCGTAGTAGCAAGATGTTATCCCGACAGCGGAACGCCCAGCGGCACGAGCTTCTTTCTGCCCGATGATCAGCACGTGGCCCAACGCAACCTCTGCGTCGTGACGACGGCAACGCATGGCGTAGTTTTCAAAGTCAATACGTTGAACCTGGACCCTTCATCCACTCCGCTGCAGCCGTCGCAGGTCAAGCTGCGCGCCTTTCTGGATCTCGCGCCAAATCATTTCATTGCCAGTACCGTAAATCCGAGGTTGCAACTGATCAGCGGTTTTCAACAGCTCAGAACCAAGGGTTTGACTGGCGGGTTCAAGTTCGATCTCACCGGCTTTACAGTTTCGCAAGTGATCGATCATTCGCATCAAACCCTGCCTCTTCCGCTTCATCCGACGGCCCCGAGTTTTGAAGCGCACGTTGCTTTACCCGCACGAGGCGTCGTACCAATCCCGTTTGGAGCCAATCTAACCGGGGTCAATGCCGGCGAAGCTTGCATCTTTCATCTGATACAGACCAGCATGAACGATGTTGCTGAAGGAGGCTTGACTCTGGTGGTGTTAAGGCTCTGACTCTGGGTCTTCTCTGCGCCGCGACATAGACGCCACCGTCTCCTAAGAAATTAGTTGACAATCCTTTTCGAGGCGTGTATAAGTCCTAAAACATTAGGAGCAAGGCTAAAATGGCCAGGCGAAAAACCGAACAACTGACGCCGCTGGAACTCGAAATCATGCACGTCCTGTGGGAGACGGGCCCGGCCAACGTGCAGAGTGTCCAGCAACATCTCGAGCGTGAATTGGCCTACACCACGGTGCAGACCATGCTCAACATCCTGCATCGCAAAGGCAAGGTTAAGCGCACGCTCAAAGACCGCGCCTATTTCTATAAGCCCGTAGTCAGCCGCAGCCAGGTCGTCGGTCAGCATATGAGCGACATCGTCGACCGTTTGTTTGGCGGATCGGCGGAAAGTCTGGTCATGAGCCTGGTCGAGACAAAACATCTAACGCCGCGGAAGCTGGCGCGGCTTCAGAAGCTTTTGGAAGAAACTCGCGAAGAAGAGAAATGAGAGTCATCGCTCAATTGGGGTTGACGTTTCTGTTGAATGCTTCGTGGCAGATCGCTTTGCTGGTAGCGTTTGCCACGTTATGTAATTGGCTCTTGCGCGGACTCGCCGCGCGCTACCGGCATTCGCTTTGGGTGATCACTCTAATTTCCTGTCTGGCCCTGCCGTTACTGAGCTGTGCGCCGTTAACAAAGACACTGTGGCGCAACCAGCAGACGAGACCTGCCGCGACCGCGAAGCCGATTGTTATCAGTAGAATTCTCTCGCCTGATGTTGAAGAGATAGAAAGCTCGAACTCCGAAGCGCCGGCTGCTTCAATTAAGGCCGAGCCGGCGCGGCGGATATTCTCAAGATCGCCAATTCCCGTCAAGCCGAGCATCGCGGAAACGCTGTTGGCGCTTTATGTGGTGCTGCTTCTCTGGCGAGCGGCAAGCTTACTTCGCGCCTGGCGCCGCACCAGGATAATCGCGAAGAGCGCGTACGAGTGCACATTTCCTGAACGCGCGCGAATGATTATCCAAAGATGTCAGACGGCGATCGGTTCGCAGCGCGTGCGCCTGCTTTGTTCGGCGAACGTCCCGGTGCCGATTACCTTCGGCCTAATCAATCCGGTCATCATTCTGCCTGAGCGTCTGTTACACGAGATTGACGAAGAGCTGCTCACCACCGCGATCGGCCACGAACTAATTCACGTCGCGCGAAGAGATTATCTGGCGAACTTGATTTATGAATTCATTTATTTGCCGCTGTCGTTTCATCCGGCGGCGGCGCTGGTCCGGCGACGCATCAAGCAGACGCGGGAACTTTGCTGCGACGAGTCAGTCGCCACAAAACTGATGAAACCGGATGTTTATGCTCGCGCATTAGTACGGATGATTGGCTGGGCGCCGACCGGGCGCCGCCTGGCAATCGACACCACCATTGGCATCAACGAATCGGACATTTTGGAGGTACGAATCATGTCTTTACTCAAAACACCAAAGCTTAGTTCGCGCCGTCGAGCGCTTTTACTGATCGCGGCCGCATTGCTGTTGCTGACGCCATGTGTCGCGGCTGCAAAGTTCGCGCTTAGTTTCGATACCAATAAGCAGGAGCCAGCGTCGAGTTCGTCGCCGCAACAGACTCAGGAGTCACGCCAGAAGCAGCAGCAAGAGGTGGAAGAACTGAAACACCAGCTCGTTGAATTGAAACAGCGAATGCGCACCGCTCCAGAAACGCAACGCGGCGAACTGGAAGCCAGACTAAATGAAGTGCAACGAAATCTGGATCAGTTCAAGAGTGCCGGCGCCCAGGCCAGACTGCTCGACGTGCAAAGGACTCTCGATCAGCTCAAACGCGAGAAGCAACAACAAGATGAGCAGCAATTAAAGCAACTGCGGGAAACCCTGGGAGAATTGGAAAAGGCCCGCCCGGCCGACGAAACGCGAGTGAAAGAGATGCGCGACAAAATCGCCGCCATCGAAATCAGCGCAGAAAAACAAAAGCTGGATCTGTTGGCGCAACTCAACGATGAAAACAAGCTTGAGCTTAGAGAGAAACTAGCTGAATCAGAGAAGGCTCGCGGCGACGGCGATCGGAAAGCTAAGCTAATCTATAAAGTTGAGCCGGAATACACGGCCGACGCCCGCGAGAAGAGAATCGAAGGCAGCGTCCTGCTGGGTGTGACAATTGACCACGACGGCCTGCCGCAGAATCCCCAGGTCAAAAAATCGCTTTATCCTTCGCTCGATCAATCGGCTATCGACGCGGTGCGCAAATGGCGGTTCGAGCCGGCAATTAAGAACGGCCAGCCCGTTTCGATGTACATCACTGTAGAAGTTTATTTTCGGGCAGAGTATTCGCCGCAAGTTCAGAAAGAGCGCGACGTGCAGGAAAAACGAGAGATGGAGGAGGGGGAGAAGAAGGAAGCGACGGTGATGACCCGTCGAGGTGTAACCGAGAGTGAGCGCAAGGGCGAACTACAGGGTGAGGAATACGGGGTGCTGCTCAACCGAGAAGCAGCGCGCCGCGCTGAACGCGAAATGGAGGCTAAGCAAAAAGCCGAACTCGCCAGCCGCGCAAGCATCACTATGGACCGTGCGATTCAGATCGCAACCAGCCAGACGCCGGGAAAGGTTTTGGAATGCAGCCTGGTCGGCGAACGCTGGGAAGCTCCCGGTAAATTGGGAAAGGACAGCCTGGTTCTCTATCACGTCGTAATTTTGTCCGGCGATGACGCGAGTCCGGTTACTTATCATGTGTTGGTTAACGCGCTCGACGGAACGATCTTAAAAACGAGCAAAGAAGAACGTCGGATAGGATTTGCTGAAGAGTCCGGCAGGCGGGCGATTCAGGGCGGCATGCTGAATGGCAAAGCTACGAGCCTGCCGCCGCCGGAGTATCCGGAAATCGCCAAAAGAGCGCACGCGTCGGGATCAGTGACCGTGGAGATCGTGATCGATGAAGCCGGCAGCGTTATTTCAGCACACGCGGTTTCAGGTCATCCGTTGTTGCAAGCTGCGGCCGTGAGCGCTGCTCGCGGAGCAAAATTCGCACCTTCGCGTTTGGAGGGCGAACCAGTCAAGGTTTCGGGAGTGATTGTTTACAGTTTCACGGCACAGTGAAAGTAGCCCAACCGCAAGGATGGGCTTACTACCTGGTGGCGGCTCCTCCAGGAAAAGAAGGCGGCCGTCTGGCCGCCTTCTTTGTTCGTGAAATCGATGGTGGCGATGGCTTGGCCGTGTGCTCTTGACCTTTTGCTCACTCGCCTTCTCTTGACAGAATCTGCCAGAGGAGTAGAGTCTAGTCAGATACTCCCCTGTCTCCTTCGGGAGCGGGGTGCGAGGCCGCCAGCAATGGTGGCCTCTGCTTTTAGCGAGCAACTTCACACAAATGAAAACGAACGTCTACGTTGACGGCTTCAACCTCTACTATCGTGCGCTGAAACGCACACCGTACAAATGGCTGAACCTGGATCAACTCTGCCGGTACTTACTGCCAAGCCATCAAATAAATCAAATCAAATACTACACGGCCCATGTCACGGCTCGGCCTCATGACCCCGATGAACCAACCAGACAGCAAACCTACCTGCGCGCACTCCGCACGCTGCCTAATGTTTCTATTATCTTAGGCACCTTTCTTACCAACGAAGTCTGGGCCATGCAGGTAGATAAACCGGAGCGAGTTAAAGTATTCAAGACTGAAGAAAAAGGCTCGGATGTCAACTTAGCAAGCCATTTGATTCATGATGGTTATAAGAAAAACTATGAGCAGGCTGTTCTAATCACCAATGATTCGGATTTGGTCGAGCCCATTCGAATCGTTCGTGCTGAACTTGGATTGCCCGTGGGAATCCTGAATCCCGCTAAATATCCGAATCCGTTGTTGGTACGAACGGCATCATTCATCAAGCAGGTCCGCAAAGGTGTATTGAGCGTTAGCCAGTTTCCTAAAGAGATGATCGACAAGGACGGTAAATTCCACAAGCCGCTGAAGTGGTAACACGAGCTAACTTCATGCACGATACTCTCACTCTCGTCGCAGGTTGTTGACATACTCCTGTGCGTCAGCGCCAGATCGCTTCACTCTTTGCCCTTTGCTCTTCGCGCTTGATAGCGATACTCACCTCGCCGCATTCTTACGAGATCAAACATCCATCGTGAGTCCTTCGGAACTCGAAACCCTGACTTCCGACCTCTGATCTCCGCTCATTGCCCTTCGCTCTTTTGCTCGGCGCTTTGCTCTTGGCGTCTTGGAATACAATACTTTTACTCGCTAATATCGTTAGACCGCACCTGATCGGCTATGGCTACATACGATTTCATCTTCGAGTATCCGCAACGGCTAAACAAAGAAGCTAAGCATTGGCTTCGTTTCTTCGTGAAGACCGCTAATGCGCAGCACCTTAGTTGTTACTATCGTACAGCCGCTGCGTCTTCTCGAAAGTTGCAATGCTTAGTTGAAGTTTCCGGCTCACTCTCAATGATGCAAACATTTGAACGTGAGCTTAAGATTTACATTGATCCTTATCTGAATACTGTGAAGTGTCCAAGTCAAATCTCTCGATACATCCTAGAAGCTTTCATCTCAGCTAACTCGAATGGAGTGACACGAACTACAAAGGCTGTAGCGAAGTTCTTTGATTCTTTCAAGGATGACGGCTTGAATACGGCCATGACCCCTTTAGCACTTTCGCCAGACATGCTTTTGGCAGTTCGTCGTAAACGTAATTGCACAGTGTGTCATCCCGCTTTATCAGCATTGACATCGGCAAAAGATAAATGGATTTCTGGATTGATCGCAAAGGAAATGGCGGTGATTGTTTCGGATCATGCGATTGAACAAGCACTCAAGATAAAGCTGAATCTCCCTTCAAATGCGCGAACTAATTTCCCAGAGTTATTGAGTAGCGCGGTATCTTCGAAGCTAATCTCTGGTCATGAAGCTTACCGGTTGACCAGATTACACAGAAGACGTAACAAAGTTCAGCACGCTGGCGCACGTGTTGCCAGTAGAACTGCATGGTCAGTTTTTGAATTCTATACCGATCTCATAAATCGATGGTTTACGCCGTGAAGCGCTCTAATAACTCATTCAACCTGACAGCCTTAGCGTCCCTTTGATCAACGCTCGTTGGCTTCGGCTTCCTTGAATGGTATCGTCGGGCAGCGGGTCAATTCCATCGCCGCGCTGCAACGGTTGAGTGAGTTCGAACGAATGGACACGAAGCACAGTTCGCTGCCTCGTCCAGCTTGTTCTTGTTTCCAGCAACGGCTTCTCTCCGGGCGGCAGCCGCGAAGGCTGGGTCGCTTGGGGGTTGATACCTATGTTCCCTCGATAAACTGAAGGCGAAAAATTTGATTCTCGAAATTGAAGAATTGAAGAAATTTAAGCGAA
>Ga0193747_1000391_pt1 | contig 15435 bp, 13 predicted proteins | sample L1m2metaG_FD_143048 | JGI IMG/M metagenome (GOLD analysis project Ga0193747, IMG submission 143048) | Soil microbial communities from a riparian zone of the East river system, Colorado, United States - L1m2 | ecosystem: Environmental > Terrestrial > Soil > Riparian zone | place: USA: East River...
AATACCGAGTTCCTCGAGGGTCGGTAGCACCTCTACTTCGGGTTTTCTCCACCACAAAGAGTATTCGCTCTGGAGCGCGGTGACCGGCTGGATGGCGTGCGCGCGACGAATCGTTTGCACTCCTGCTTCAGAAAGCCCGAAGTGCCTGACCTTACCTTCCTGAATCAGATCCTTGACTGCTCCGGCCACGTCTTCGATTGGCACGGCAGGATCAACGCGATGTTGATATAACAGATCGATGGTATCTGTCTTGAGCCGCTTGAGCGATGCTTCGGCGACCGCCTTGACATGCTCGGGCCGACTATCGGTCCCGCTCTGCTTGGCACCCTCGAATGTGAAACCGAATTTGGTGGCGATCACTACTTGACCACGCACGGGTGCGAGCGCTTCGCCCAAGAGTTCTTCGTTTTTGAACGGACCGTAAGCTTCGGCGGAATCAAAGAATGTAATACCGCGTTCGACGGCGGTTCGAATCAGTGAGATCGCGTCCTGCTTGTCTGTGGCCGGACCATATCCATAGCTCATTCCCATGCAGCCCAACCCGAGGGCCGAAACTTCCAGGTTGCTCTTTCCAAGTTTGCGCTTTTGCATAATGTCTCCTCAAATTACCGTTAGATCTTATTCTGCGTCACAGCTGGCGCCTCATGGCTCAACCATAACTTTCAGCGCCTCGCGTTCGTTCATCGCCCGGTAGCCGTCGGGCACCTCGTCGAGGCCCACGACCCGATCGAAGACCTTGCCAGGCTCGATGCGTCCCTCCAGTACGTCGGGCAGAAGCTCCTCGATGTACGCGCGGACCGGTGCCGGTCCGCCACTCACGCTGACGTTGTTATAAAACGAGGGCTGTGACGCCGGCATGGTCTCGTCCTGGGGAACACCCACGCGGCCGACTGCGCCGCCCGGACGCGCGATACTGACCGCGGTGAGAACCGACTGCTCCAGGCCGACGCATTCGAGGACAGAGTGGACGCCAAAGCCGCCGGTCAGCTCGCGCACGCGCTCGACCGCCTCGTCGCCGCGCTCGCTCACGACTTCTGTCGCGCCGAACTCTCGAGCCAGCGCAATCCGGTCGGCATGCCGGCCAAGGATGATGATTCGCTCTGCTCCGAGCCGCCGCGCGGCGATCACGCCGCACAAGCCGACGGCGCCGTCTCCAACAACAGCGACTGTCTTACCCGGACCAACCCTGGCTGCCACAGCCGCGTGGTGTCCCGTGCCCATCACATCTGAAAGCGTCAGAAGCGAAGGCATCAGCGCATCGTCTTTACCAACTGGCAGGACAAAGAGGGTTCCGTCTGCCTGCGGGATGCGCACCGCTTCGGCCTGTGCTCCGGCGATCTCGACCGTGCCGAAGAACCCTCCGTGGACGCATGACGTTTGGAGTCCTTCGTGGCAGAACTCACAGGTGCCATCAGAGAACGCGAAAGGCATGATGACTAGATCGCCGACTTTGATGGAGCGAACGTCGGCTCCGACCGCTTCGACGACGCCGATGGCTTCGTGTCCCATGACGCGGGCGGTTTCGCTGCGTTCCATTGTCTTGTACGGCCAAAGATCGCTGCCGCAGATGCAGGCGCGTGTGACAGTGACCAGTGCGTCGGTTGGTTCGATAAGGCCGGCGTCGGGGACGTTTTCGATACGAACATCGCCGGCGCCGAACATGACCGTTGCGCGCATAATTATTTACCCCTCGTTTCCGATCCCCGTGACCTCATCGAACGCCAGCGAGGTCGACAGGTCTCGGAACGCGTCGATCTGCTGCTGAAGCACCCCGACCACCTGCTCTGCGGTGCCAATAGCATCTGCGCCTGCAATGAAGCGGCGAGGCGGCTTTTCCTGATTAGAGATCGTAATCAGCGCCCGGGCGAGCTTGGCCGGGTCGCCGGACTGGTGACCGTTCTGGCCTTTCCAAAATTGCATTTGCTGCGTTCTGCGCTCGTTGTAATCCTCGATGGGCCGCTCTGCGAAATTCGTTGACTCCTCAGTTAGAAGCTCGGTGCGGAAGAAGCCGGGATTGACAATGATCGTGTCGATGCCAAACGGTTCGACCTCAGCCTGCAGCGACTGCATCCAGCCCTCGACGCCAAACTTCGACGCGGCATACGCGGTACCGAACTCAAAGCCGACGAGTCCCGCACTTGATGAGATCGAGATAATCTGGCCCGAACGCTGCTCGCGCATGACCGGCAGGACCGCACGGGTTACGTTCATCGGGCCGATCAGGCTTGTCGACAGCTGCAGCTCCATCTGCTCCGGGGTCAGCTCCTCAAAGTAGCCCGCATAAAAGCTGGCGGCATTGTTCACGAGCACGTCTATGCTGCCGAACCGGTCAACAGCAGCCTTTACGGCAGCTTCGGCGTCTACTGGCTTTGTAACGTCCAGTTTTACGACCAGCAGGTCTTGAGCCACACCAAGTGCTTGGGTCACCTTGTCGGTATTGCGGCCTGTGGCAACGACTTTGTTGCCCACGGCCAGAGCAGCCTTCGCGATGTCGGCGCCCATGCCGCGCCCTGCGCCTGTGATAAACCAAACTTTACTCATGACTATTCACATTCTATTCCTTTCCTAATGGAGCTTGATATTCTTCGTCGCTGACCTTTTCCATCCAGTCGACGGTCTTGCCGTTAAGGTGTTCCAGGATGGCGATGTGCGTCATGGCCGTGGTCGAAGTGGCGCCATGCCAATGCTTCTCACCCGGCGGGCACCAGACCACATCGCCCGGCCGAATTTCCTCTTTCGGGCCACCCTCGCTTTGCACCCACCCACATCCGGATGTGACGATCAGAGTCTGCCCGAGGGGATGCGTGTGCCATGCTGTCCGAGCGCCGGGCTCGAACGTAACACTGACACCCAGAACGCGCGCCGGATCGGGCGCCTGGAACAGCGGATCAATACGGACATTGCCGGTAAAATACTCCGCCGGTCCTTTGCCGGAAGGCTGTGTGCCACTTCTTTTGAGTTCCATTTGTGAATTCCTCCACTTGTGTCGTGTTTCTAGAATTCGATAAACAATTCTTGTCCTGGCCGCAGCGGCCAAATGTTCATAAATGATGTTGCCGTAAAGGTTCGTGAGCTCCGGAGGAGCGAAATGTTTATAGCCACCATTCAACCCTAAATAACCTCGCTCCGTCAGGAGCGAAATGTACCTGCCCGAAAATCATTAGCAGCAAAACCATCAACCCTGAACCGAGATTGCCAACTCGCATGCTTGCCCTTCTCCCTCCACTTTCGCTGCCATTATCTGGCTCGCACGTGTTGCCCTGCTCAGTGGGCTATGCTCTGCATGTTTTCCTGTCGCTGCGTCAACGTTCGCAGGGATTCTAGTTCGCATTTGTCGTGTCGGTCTCACGCGCTCTTGCTCAACCTGTCGCGATATTGCTCGAAACCGCGGTCGGAGCGCGACGGGGCCCTAGCCCAACCGTGAGGGAGGGCTTCCCAATGTGGCATTCACAATCTCGAATCTTCTATATACAATGCGCGCTTGGAATTTCGCGGAGGACTCACATTGAGCAACACAAACCTCGTCCCCATCGAAAAAATTGAAAAAGCTATTTATTTGATTCGCGGCGAGAAGGTAATGCTGGATCGCGATCTGGCATTGCTTTATGGAGTGGAGACCAAGATGCTCAACCGCGCCGTCAAAAGAAACCTCAAGCGATTCCCGTCAGATTTCATGTTTCAACTCAATGCGGATGAGGCCGATGTTTTGAGGTACCAAGTTGGCACCTCAAAGAAAGGCCGAGGTGGTAGCCGTTACCTTCCCTACGTTTTCACTGAGCAGGGCGTGGCGATGCTCTCAAGCGTGCTAAACAGCGAACGCGCCGTATTGGTCAATGTCGAAATCATGCGCGCCTTTGTAAAGCTGCGCCAGATGCTCGCGTCCAACGCCGAACTGTCTCGCCGGCTGGACGAGCTTGAGAGCAAGTACGATCGCCAGTTCAAGGTTGTCTTCGACGCGATTCGAAAATTGATGTCACCAGCAGTTCGGGATCGCAAAGAAATAGGCTTCCGTTCGCGGTCAGTGAAGAAGTAGCTGTGGAAAGACGGCGTCGGCTACGACTCAGAGAAATTGATTCAGTCGTGCAGCGATAGTGGGGCTTCGATGATAATAGTTTTCGATACGAGTCCTGCCGTCGCAACTCCCAGATGGTCTTTCGTATGTCCCCAACGCCCGCCATAAAAAGTACACGTCAGACAAAGTTATTTCGCGCTTCTGTTCCATGAATTTCTGACCGCCGTTAGCGAACCGCCAACAGCCGCAGTAGCACCGGCGGCTGTGAGAATCGGATTAGCAGAGGACACCGCAAGTCGTCGCCAGCGCCGCAGGACCGGCTCTGATTCAAAGAGTCATTGATTCTTAAGCAAAAACCTTGTCTCGCTGCGTCCACGTTGATAGCCGAGGGCCGCAGATTGCTTCTCGCAAGATTCATCTGAGACTGGTTCGCGCTCCACGAAGCGAGCAAACGGCTGCATTCAGCGTAGATTGGAGCGTCCGTGCAAACGTTATCAAATGACAGACTCCGTTCTGAGTGGGCGGCTTCTCAGTTGCTCGCCAAAGCTCTTTGCCAATATTATGGACAGGCTTTGATTAATACCGCCACACGCTTTTCCACGTCCTTGTCTGAATCGCAGTATCGAACGAACCTCGGCTCGTGTGGGCCGGATATCGATGCGATCCAGTCGAGCTGTGCGGCGTCGTGTCCCGAGTTCGGGTTGACGGCAGCCGACTTCCGAGAGGCAATCGGCGCCGCGGCCGACAAATATCTGATCGGTTTCGCGCCGCGCGAGGAAGCACCTTCGGTCGAGGAGATCCGCGATTTTGTGGGAGAACTGCAGCACTCTGATCTTTATCTCGCGTTGGCCTGCGAGCGCGGCAACGACCACGCCTGGCAACAATTTGACCGTGATTATCGTCCGTTTATCGAGCGCCTGGCGCGGCATATGGCTCGCAACGGTTCAGACGCCGACGAAGTGATTGATTCTGTTTATGCCGAACTGTTCGGCACCAAAATCGTTGATGGAGTTCGCCAATCGAAGTTCAAGAGTTACACCGGCCGCGGCACCTTGCGAGGTTGGCTGCGCGCCGTAGTCACGAATGCCGTCGTAGATTTGTATCGTGGACGGCAGTCAGAGATTTCGTTGGAGAACTGGTCAGAGAGCGGCGGCGAAACCAGGGAGAGACCGAGTTTCACCACGAGCGCGCACCGCGCCGAAGAGACGATGGTGGCAACCGTGACGCGCGAGCGTTATCGATCGGTGACAGTGTCCGCGCTCGATGAAGCGTTAGCGTCACTTGACGATCACGAGAAGCTGCTGCTGCTTTACTATCATGTCGACGGTTTGAAGTTGCGCGAGATCGCGCGCATCGTCGAAGAACCGGCGTCACCCATTCGACGTTGGTTCCAGCGACGAACCAAGCGCGGCGGAAAGGCCGAGTCGGGACGCGTGCATGAATCGACGGTGATGCGCTGGCTCGAGAAGGCTTATCGAAAAGTCTCGGATCATTTCCAGACTTGTCTGGGAAAGAAGCATGGATTGACGGCAGCCGAGATAGAAATTTGCCGAGGCCTGGCGACGGAAGACCTCGGCCAGAGTGTTGAGCTGAGGGCAGAGACCGAAAGCTTTGAAAGAGTAGAGGCGAGAAGATCGCAGGTCGAAGGAGCCTCGTAAGTAGAAATGTCGCGACCGGGGACAGAAAGAGAGGTGGAAGCAGTTCGCATGATGGTCCATTGCCGTCTAAACTCTCTGGCGGGCGTTAAGACCGAATCGATCCCGGTCGCCTCGCATCTCGACGAGGACGCGATGAGCGCGTTCGTCGAGGGGCAACTCAGCGAAAACGAAACCCGTTCGATCGTTTCTCATTTGACCTCCTGCGGATCTTGTCGCGAGTTCACGGCCCGTTTGATTCGTCTCGAGTCGATGTTTACTGCTGACGAAGAATCGATGATAGTCGATGATGCCCCGAGCCGCTTGCATCAATTTCTTGAACGGTTCGCCTCACAGATAATTCCGTCGAGCGGAGAGGATACAGTCTTCGCATATCAGAATCCGGACGAAAACGTAGAGAAGCCCGCCGAAACGCCGCCCGATAAGCCAAAAGACCAGTCTTAGCAGTTTCAGCGAGTTTTTCCTTAGCGCGGAAGGCTTTGCGCCTTCCCCAACCGCAAAGCGGTTACGCCCTCCAGCCCAGGGTTGCCGGTGACGCGGCTACCCTGGGAAAGCGTGGTTTTGATAATCCAACCGCAAGGCGGTTGCGCCTCCGAATCTTGAGGATGCGACGCAACCGCTTTGCGGTTGAGGCCAGGTAATCTTCATTCCCAACGTAGCCGCAACGGCAACGTTGGGCTGGAGGGCGCAACCGCTTTGCGGTTAGTCGCCAGACGAAGGAAAGCCGTTCATTCTCTACCGTTGGCTTGATAAAGACAGATGTTTATCGGCAGAAACGACCTGTGCGCATGCAGCACGGATTCGAATAGCCCGATGTTTTCGCCACACTCCTTGGGAAACAATTTCCACGGGATTGAATCCTCTTTCTTAACAATCACCAGATACTCGACGTTCTTTTCGTTCAGGAAGGCGAGAAAGTTTGCTCGATCGCCCGGTGCGTCCGCAGAAGACAGGAACTTCCCAGGCGCAATGCCGGATAGCGCCTGCACCGTGCCTTCGTCGCAGAAGATGCGCGTGTTTCGGTTGGGTGGAAAGTGATCGCGCAAATAGTCGGCGACCGCGCGCTGGGCTGAGTATTGATTGAGCAGGCCGACGGAACCAACCAGTTGGACGCTCGCATCGAAGACGCAGATCGCGATCACAGATATCACCAGCCGTCGGGCCAAATGCGGTTTTGTTTCTCGTAATCTCAAGACAGTCCAAGCCAGGATCGGAATTCCCAGACTGAAGAGAATCAGCCCATACCGTGGGAATATGATCGGTTGTTGATGTGTGAGATATGCGAAGATTAGCAGGCTGAGGAAGGCAAAGAAAAAGATCAATGGCGGTACAGTTGGAAGCATTTCGTTTGAAATCTTGCGGTCGTTCAAGAGTTGCTTGCAGACTCTCCATCCGGCAACGAAAGCGGCAAAGAAGACGGCAATGTCAGTCGAAACGAGCAGAATTGCTCCATCGCGCAGAACCTGCCGCAAAAGGAATCGACCTAGTTTCGGATTCATAGCGAGCAGCCAGTTATGATATTGCTGGCGAGCTTGAAAGCATGCGAGCCAGTTACCGGTGGCCTTCCAGGAAATGTAGAACCAGAATACCGGCGGAATCAGGAGAATGAGGACCGCGACCACCGAAACGCGGCGCGCTCTCAAAAACTGAATCGCCGGAATCAACGCGATGAACATCCAGCTCTCGACTCTGGTCAGACCCGCAAGAGCAGCGAAGATCGCGGCGGCAACCCAGCCTCGCCGCAAAACAAAATAGAGACTTGCCGAGACAAAGAACGCGTGGGGCACATCGGTCATCGCCGATGCTGAGTTAAAAATATGCAGAGGGTTCAGCGCAATTAGCACAAACGCGAGCAATGCTGCCGTTCGATTCGCCGTTAATTGCAGAGTAATGCTGTAAACCAGGAGGCATACGCCAACTCCAAAAATTGCCGAGACGACTTTACCAACATAGAATCCATTGCCGACAAACACGTTAATGACCGCGCAGGTGAATTGATATAGCGGCAGCCAGAATCCGAATAGATCAGTCAAAGCGAATGTGTGCGCGGATAGCTTGATGCTCATCGCGCCGATGTCGCGAATGTAGACGTAAGCGTCGCCGAATGCGTTTGGGAGAAAGAAGGCGCCGAGGATTCTCGGAAACGCCGAAACAGAAATCATTGCTAGCCACAGTTTGCGCGGATTGGTTAGTCGAGGCATATGGTCGAGTTCAAGTGCCTGAGAATATCAGCAATCGCTTGCGAGTCGAAGGATGTCCGTGGCGCCGAGGGCTAGGATGTAATTTCGCATTCTCATTCACACCGTGGCTTTACCTCGCTGATAGCAACCGGAGGAGAAGTCCGGGAACCGTTTCAACGGTTTCCCTTCATCAATCCGGCGGCGGTTCTCGAAACCGTTGAAACGGTTGTCATTCTTCGGAGGCGCATTGTGGGTCACCGGGCTAAAGCCACGGTGTGAATGAGAATGATCAGTGGAATCGGCAAGCTCTGATTTGGGCTCGTTGTCTTCAAATTGGCCCACTAAGATAGGTTTCGCCTGCTTGTTCGCCGTTCGCGGCCTTGTTATAGTCACCCATTCGGTCGGGAAAACCTGGAGATGGCAGCGGCGACGGAAGAGAAAGTCTTGGCGACAAACCGCGCGGCGTTTCACAACTATCACATTTCAGCGAAGTACGAAGCTGGCGCAGCCCTGATGGGGACTGAAGTCAAAAGCGTTCTGGAAGGCCGCATCCAGTTAAAAGAATCGTATGTGGCGGTGCGTGAGGGTGAAGCTTGGCTTTTCAACGCACACATCTCGCCTTATTCGCACGGCAACCTGGCGAATCACGATCCGCTGCGAACCCGGAAGCTGCTGCTTCATAAGCGAGAGATTGAACGTTTGGATCAAGCCGCGGTCGCGCAAGGGATGACCCTGGTAATCACGCGTGTGTATTTGAAGGGGCAGAAGATCAAGTTTGAGGTGGGAGTAGCGAAAGGCAAGAAGCTTTACGATAAACGAGAAACCGAACTACGCCGCATCGTCGATCGGGAGTCACGCGCGCAGTTGAAGCAGAGGAATCGGTAGTTCAAACAATAAGAGAGGGTTAAGAATGAACGTCACCGGAAGTTCTCAATCATGTAAGACAATCGACGCGCAGGCGCTGGCCATAGCTGTTTTCAAGGATGACAAAGCTGACCACGGGCTGCTCAAAGAACTGGATGTCGCCACCGGTGGTTTGGTTAGCCGTGTCATTGAGACCGAGGAATTCAAAGCCAAGGAAGGCGAGACCGCCTACTTTCATATTGCGGACAGCGAATTGAAAGCGCATCGCTTGCTCTTGATTGGCTGTGGTGAGCGTGACAATTACAAAACACAACAAGTCTCACAAATGGCTGGAACGGCGGCGCGCTTTCTGAGAAGCAAGAATGCTAAGTCCATCGCTATTACTCCGCGGGCTGCGGGCGAAGTTGAGAAAGTCGCCCACAGTGTGATCGCCGGCGCGATCATGGGACTCTTCGAACCCGACAAGTACCGTACAAAAGACAAAGAGACGCGCGAACTTGAGCGTATCGTAGTAGTGATCGAAGGCGCTGACGAAAAGGTTTTGAAGCGCGGAGCCGAGCGTGGCCGCATCGTCGGCGAGTCGGTGAACTTCACGCGCGATCTAGCAAATGAACCTGGCGTTTTCATGACGCCGACGATCCTGGCGGAACGCGCGACGGAAGTCGCCAAGAAATTCGGCCTGAGCATCGACGTTCTCGATCAGAGACGAATGGAAAAATTGGGCATGGGATCGCTGCTGGGCGTCTCCCGCGGATCGGATGAACCGCCGAAGCTCATCGTCTTGAAATACCAGCCGCGCAAGATTGATAAGCGACACAAGGACGAGTTGCTGGCGCTCGTCGGGAAGGGAATCACTTTTGACTCAGGCGGTATCTCGTTGAAGCCCGGGGAAAACATGGAGTTGATGAAGTACGACATGACCGGCGCAGCGACAGTAATCGGCACCATGCGCGCGATCGCGCAATTGAAGCCGGCGATTCCTGTGCTTGGCGTTGCTCCCTGTTCCGAGAATCTGCCTTCCGGCAAAGCAACCAAGCCTGGCGATGTCCTGATAGCGATGACCGGCAAGACAATCGAAGTGATTAATACCGACGCGGAAGGCCGCCTCGTGCTCGCCGACGCCATCGCGTATGCGAAGAAGCTTGGGGCGACGCGCATCATCGACATGGCGACGCTAACGGGCGCTGTCTCCATCGCCCTCGGCGACGTTAACACGGGAATCCTGGGTACCGATCAGCCTTTGATCGATGGGGTTATCCAGGCGGGAAGGGAAGTGGGGGAAAGATTTTGGCAGTTGCCGCTCGATAAAGAATATTCAAATCAGATCAAGAGTGACATTGCCGATATCAAGAACACTGGCGGAAAGAAAGCCGGCACCATCACCGCGGCTGCTTTCTTGAAGGAATTCGTCGACGACACTCCCTGGGCTCACCTGGATATCGCGGGCACAGCCTGGGGCGATCCGGCGACACCCTTTCGCGCGAAAGGCCCAACCGGCATCGCGGTGCGCACGCTGATAGAATTTATCGAGCGCGCCAGTCGCTGAAACGCGACATAATACGCTCGCACGCGCCACCGGTGAAATGCTAAAATTCCGGCGTAATGGATGGTGATGAAGACGGTAGCCAGACGATGGCCTAAGTTCCCCTGCAATGACTGATTATTATCACGTTCTCGGCGTAGAGCGGACCGCAACTGCCGCTGAGATCAAGTCCGCGTATCGCAAGCTGGCGAGAAAACGGCATCCCGATGTGAATCGAGGATCGGAGAAAGCCGCGCGCGAGTTTGCGGTGTTGTCGTTGGCTTATCACACGTTGATCGATCCGCAGGAGCGCGCCTTTTACGATCAGCAACTCGACAAAGGTGTTCGCGGAGAGTCAATTCTGAGTTCCGATAACCCGCACGCGCAGCGAGCGCGGGACATGCAAGCGCGTTGGGATCGGGTAGTTAATCAGATTCTGGAGAGCGACCGCCGCGAAAACCTGGAACGACAGCGGGCCGTGTTTACGACGGTCTCGCTCTTCTTGTCGACCTTCTTTGTCGCCATGATCAAGCCTCCCTTGTGGCAGTCGTTTGGCCTCGCCGGCCGAGCAATCCTGGTGACGCTCTTTATGACTGGTGTTTGGCATTTGGGAAGCCGTCTGCGTGAATACTTCAGGCATTACACCTATAAACCCGAAGAGCTACATTATTCGATCACTCGTGAAGAGAACCCATCGCCCAAACCTTTTACTCGTTTCTCGGCATACGCCTTCTTAATTGGCGGTTACGTGGTTAGTTTAGGCATAGGCCTTTTTATTGGCTATCATTCGCAGGATTTCTTTTCCGATTTGACGTTGCTGTTTAGGCATCACGTGCCGGCTGCCGGCAGCGGTCCGTTTTCGCCAACGGCGATGATAATCTCTGATCTTCTTTTCTATCCGCCGATTGCTGTTTTGGTGATTGATACCATGCACGCGATCGCTTCACACATCGATACCGGCTGATTCACGTTTGAGCGTTCAAGCTTTAGCTTGCCTCGTGTCAGTACCGCGAGCGTTGGCGACCGGACCTTACCAATCGCATTTGATTAATGACTAGACTTGTCGTCAGCGTAACATGATTTGATCCGGTCGCTATCGCTCGCCGCACTGACAAGTGGTCGACGATCTGAAAGGTGAACTCTGAAACTATTAATTGAGCAACGGAAACGCATGACGCTACGCAGCATTAATGCCGCCCTGCTGGTCGCTTGCTTCGCAATTACGGGCGGCGCGCTGGGAACGACGACTCTCACTCAGGGAAGCGACCAGCTCACGCCGATTCAGCGCGAAATCGAACGCCAGCGGCAGCGTTTGAGTTCAGCCGAAATAGAAGACCGGCGCGACGCCTTGATGAGACTTGCGAATCTTAAGCGACCTGAAGCCTCGCGCGTTGCCGCCGCCGGATTGAACGACCCTGCTCCTATTGTTCGAGCCGCGGCGGTACACGCAGTTCTATCTCTTCCGCAAGCTGAAGGCGTCGCCGCGCTGATCCCTTTATTGCAGGACAAATTAGAATTCGTCCGGCGCGAGACGGCTTACGCGTTGGGCGAGATCCGCGGTCGTTCGGCCGTGGAAGCACTCTCGAGTCTCTTGTTGTTCGACAAGGAAACGGGTGTCCGCGCGGCGGCCGCAATTGCGCTTGGCCAAATTGGCGACAATGCAGCGGTGAGTGCCCTGTCGCAGGTACTCAACGGAACTGCGCCGACGAAGGGAAAGAAGAAGAGAGCGAGGGAGAATGAATTCGTGATGCGGGCAGCCGCCCATTCGCTGGGGCAGATTCGCAGCCGGTCAAGTGTCACAGTTTTGATTGCCGCGCTGGAAAACGAAACGAACCCCAGCGACGTTCGCCGCGAAGCCGCAACTGCTCTCGGCCTAATCGGTGACGCGTCTGCCGCTTCCGCGCTTCGCGCTGCCTTGGTTTCTGCTGATCCTTACTTGTCCGAAGCAGCGCGTGATGCTTTGCGTCGATTGAGGATCGCCAGGAATTAGAAACGAAGAAGGGCGCTGGAGTTTATCCTCCACCGCCCTTCCGGTTAATATCGAGTTCGCCCTCGACCAAGTCAGCTCTCAGTCTTTTCTCCTCGGCCTTGTCCCTTCTTGGCAACCTTGGCTTCTTTGGCTTGGGGTATCGGCAAACCAACGCTATCGGATCGCGCGGCCAAGTTCTGTTCGTCGGGAGCGGCGGCAACGATCTCATGGATTAAAGCGCCGCCGGATTTCTTGGAGAAAATCAGTTTGTTATCGCTGCCGCGCAGATCGATCTGAACCAGATCGCCTAAACCAATCTGTCCCGTCGCGACTAAATTCGAGAGCGGATAAACCAGGAAACGTTCGATCGCGCGCTTCAAGTGTCGTGCGCCATATTTGTAATCGATGCCTTCCTGAAGGAGCATGTCTTTCGCGGCATCAGAACACTGGAACACGAACTTGGTGCCCGCCGACAACATGATGCGGTCCTGCACCGACTGTAGCTCGAGGTCGAGAATTGCTCGCAGGTGATGTTCTTTCAATGAGCGGAACACCACAACCTTATCGATGCGGTTCATAAACTCGGGCGAGAACTTGCGCCGCGCTGCTTCGACCGCCGTGCGGTAAATCTTTTGATCGACTTCAGTATCGGGATTCTTCACACCCTTGCCGGGAGCAAAGCCGATTCCACCCGTGATCAGTTCGGCCATGTCGCGCGCGCCGAGGTTCGAAGTCAAGACGACCATGCACTTCGAAAAGTCCACCCGGCGGTTGTCGCCGAGTGTCAGCGTCGCTTTGTCAAGAATCCCAAGCAGGAGTTGCCAGAGGGCGTCAGAAGCCTTTTCGATTTCATCAAACAGCACCAGGGTCAGCTTGAGATCGTCAGTATGCATCCGATCAAGATTTTCCTGTGTCAGCATCGGAGACGTCTCGCGGTGGCCAAGGTATCCTGGAGGCGAGCCAATGAGCTTGGCAATCTCGTGCGAGTGCTGGAATTCGGCGCAGTCAATCTTGACGACCGCATTCACATCGGCAAAGAGCACTTCGGCTGCCGCCTCAATTACGCGCGTCTTGCCGGAACCGGTTGGGCCAAGGAACAACATCGTCCCGATTGGGCGATTCGGTGGATTCATGCCGGCCAGAAAAATCTGGTAGAGGCCGCTCATGCGCCGGACAGCACGCTCCTGACCAACAATGCGTGCTCCCAGGCGTTCTTCGAAATCCTGGGCCCGCGGGCTCTTTTGCTCCGGGTCAAGAAACACTGTCTCATCAATCTGTACTTCTGGGGCTTCCATTGCTTTTCTCAATTCCGCTATCACTGTCTTATTCCTGGCAGCAACGAATCATTTCGTGCTGGCTGGATCCTCCGAAGGGAGCACATGCAAAGAGCGATCCGTTGCGAACATTTTGATGCGCGGCGGAGCATCCGAGTTTCTTCTCAAACATTCGAACCCGGCCGGCGATCGCGATCAACTCATACGCTATATATACGACTCTGGAAGAATTGTCACCCAAAATATTTGGGGACGATCAAACTCGGTTAGCGGTATGAGGTCATGTCGAATCTACATACGTGACATTTCGTGGCACAAAACGACTGACATTTCATGTTCTTAATCGAGAGATTTAGTTGATGAGAGTGGGCGCGATTGCACCGAAAGGGATTCGGGCTGGCTTGAAACGTCGAGTGTTTAAAAAGGACGTTGCCTCAATCGTAATACTCGAGGCCAAGGTGCGTAATCAAATCCTCACCCCGCAGATGACGCAAGGTATTCTTGAGTTTCATCAACTGAATGAAGATGTCGTGTTCGGGATACAGACCCGGCGCCGTCATTGGCGATTTGAAATAAAACGATAACCATTCCTGCACGCCTTTCATCCCGGTGCGTTGCGCGAGGTCGAGGAAGAGCGCCAAATCCAGAACGATGGGCGCCGCCAAAATCGAGTCGCGGCAAAGGAAATCGATCTTGATCTGCATCTTGTAACCGAGCCAGCCGAAGATGTCGATGTTGTCCCAGCCTTCCTTGTTGTCGCCTCGCGGCGGATAGTAGTTGATGCGGACGACGTGCGAAAAGTCTTTGTAAAGCTGAGGGTAGACTTCAGGCTGGAGAATGTACTCAAGCACCGACAGCTTAGATTCTTCTTTAGTCTTGAACGAGTCGGGATCGTCGAGCACCTCACCGTCGCGATTTCCAAGGATATTCGTTGAGTACCAGCCGTGCAGACCCAGCATTCGCGACTTCAAGCCCGGGGCCAGGATCGTTTTCATTAGCGTCTGCCCCGTCTTGAAATCTTTGCCACAAACGGGCAGACCATTTTGATTTGCCAGGTTCATCAGCGCGGGAATGTCTACGGTCAGGTTGGGAGCGCCGTTGGCGAAAGGGACGCCGGATTTCAAAGCGGCGTAGGCATAAATCATCGACGGCGCAATCGCCTTATGATTATCGCGCATCGCCTGTTCGAATGATTTCAAATCGCGATGCACCGCATGCGTCTTCATAAAGATTTCGGTTGAAGCCGCCCAAATCATAACCAGGCGATCGCACCTGTGTTTGCGTTTGAAATCGGCGATCTCGTCGATCAATTGTCGAGCTAATTCGAGTTTGTTCTTGCCCGCTTTTACGTTTGTTCCGCTCAAGCGCTTTACGTAGGTTTGATCGAATACAGCCTTCATCGGCTTGATCTTTTGCAAGGGCTTGCGCAGTTTGTTGAGCAATTCTTTTTCCAACACACCGGCATGCACCGCTGCGTCATAAGCTGAATCGGGGAAAATATCCCACGCGCCGAAGATTAGGTCGTCGAGATCGGCGAGCGGCACGAAGTCTTTGATCGCCGGTACGCGGTTGTCCGTTCGCTTGCCCAATCGGATGGCGCCGATCTGCGTCAAACTGCCAATCGGTTCGGCAAGTTCTTCTTTAATGGCTTCGACACCAGCAATGAAAGTCGTGCTTACCGCACCCAATCCGACGAGCAGCACACCCAACTTACCTTTTGCCGGCGCGATTTCCGCGCCTTTCCTTACGGGCATTCTTTGACTCTACCTCCGGGAAAATCGAAACGAGAATAGCAAGACCGAGGATGATACATGAGAGGCAGGGTAATTCGCACGTCAAGCGCCCGAAATCTGACCGCGAGCAGCGGCCATTTCCGCCGGGTTATTCGTCATGATCGCGTGGAGTCCAAGCAGTTTCGCTCGTCGTATCCACTTCGAGTCGTCAACGGTCCAGATCACT
>Ga0193747_1000392_pt1 | contig 15418 bp, 14 predicted proteins | sample L1m2metaG_FD_143048 | JGI IMG/M metagenome (GOLD analysis project Ga0193747, IMG submission 143048) | Soil microbial communities from a riparian zone of the East river system, Colorado, United States - L1m2 | ecosystem: Environmental > Terrestrial > Soil > Riparian zone | place: USA: East River...
TGGCGCTTTAGATCAAGCTGCCCTCCGGCGGCGGCGCACACCGTGTCTTTGGTCGATGGCTTGGTCCATCCCTCTAATCGTCTTCGCAAGAAAGTATCGTTCCCCGCAAGTCGGACATTCTTCCGCAGGAACGTCGGAGAAACGCATTTTGACCTGCCGGCCACTGGGTAATCGGCTATGATGATGCAGGCTGGGGACGCGAATCTCCCGCATCGTTGCACCACAAGCTGGACACTTTGCTGATTTCATTCGTATGCGGTGATAATAACTACTTCGCCAGCAGCGAAGCGAACGGCCACCAAAATCATTCTATCATCGAGCGCATAACCTTCAACAAGATATTGGGTGCCGTATTCGTCATATCGACTGCCAACTATGCTTCCTCCGAGAATTGCAGACTCTATATCCAAGCTAATCAAATTGTGACCCGGCATTGTCTCAAACTCCATGTGCCACGTGAAGCGGTATTTGCCTGACCGGATCTTCTGTCGAATACGTTGCAGGATGGAAGGCATGGGGTTTACTGAGATTGTGGATGGGCAACCTTAGGGACTCCATCTTTTCACTTCGCACTCATCTTCCAAACTCTCCAACAATTCCGCTGCGGTTAGATTCAATGTCGGATGTCGGAGATGCGGGGCAATCTCCACCAGCGGCTTCAGCACAAACCGGCGTTCGTGCAGACGCGGATGCGGCAGCATGAGGAACTCTGTGCGGCTCTCAACGTCGCCATATAAGAGCAGGTCGAGATCGATTGTGCGCGGTCCATCTTTAACGTCTCGGATGCGCCCGAGGGCAAATTCAATTCTTAGGAGCCGCGCCATCACTTGCTCGGGAGCGGGAAGCGGATTGCCCAATTCTGCCACCATGTTTAGAAAAGTGGGCTGTTCGATTGTGCTTACCGGTTGAGTTTCATAAATTGAAGACACCCGAGTCACACAGAAAACAGCGTCCATCATTCCGCGCACGGCCAGCAAGAGATTTCCCGCCCGGTCGCCCAGATTCGATCCGAGACTAACGTACGCCCTGGTCGCGTGATTACGGTTCGAGAACATCAGCCAATTGGTTCGCAGTACCTTAGTCAGCCGGAACGCGTTCCACTTACGCGTAGAGTGGTTACTCCGAGCCTGACTCCTGCCTATGCTACACTGAGAATCGTAAGGCGTTAAGTTGGTTTCGCAAGCTCTTTTGATTCCAGCGATGCTCGCATCATGGCGATGCGGCATCCGGGCGGGCTCGCCGGCCCCGTCAATACACAAATGGCTCGCAGAAGATTTCGCAGCACGCAACGGCACGAGCCGGTCACTGAACGCTCTTTTCAGGAGTATCTTTATTCGACTGCCGCGCCGCTCACGAACCGCACTGAGCTGATGCGTCTGGTGCGCGGCGGTGAAGACACCTACCTCGAACTCAAGGTCAAGCTTTCAAATTCCGAACGCATCGCACAGGGAATCGTCGCCCTGGCGAACACCGGTGGTGGCGTAATTGTCTTTGGCGTAAACGATCAAATGCGCGTCGAAGGCATCGATCATCCTGAAGAAGTTCAAGATGAATTGGTGCGCATCTGCCGCGAAGAAGTTGTTCCGCCAATTATTCCGTTCATCGATCGCATTGCTTTCGACAACGGACGGCGAATCGTGGCGCTCGATGTTAATGGCAAGCGTCCCCCATATCGAACACGCGACGGGCGCTTCTTCATTCGCATCGGCGCGGACAAACGCGAGACGACGCCGGAAGAATTGTCGCATCTCCTTGACGACTCGCGACCTGTTTCATACGAGAGTATCCGTGCGCTGGGCGCGAGCATCGCCGACATCGACGAAGCGCATTTGTGGAGTTACATGCGCGGCTTTGAAGGAGGCGCGTTCGACGAAGCGCTCGCCAGAAATTATCCGACCGGCGAAATATTGGATCGCTATTTGTTACTGGCTGTGAACAACGGCGGCGATATAGCGCCGACCATTGGCGGGTTGCTGCTGTTCGGACGCGATGAAACTGTAGGCCGGCTGCTGCCGCGATCTTCGCTGATCGCGACTCGATTTGGCGGCGACACGAATCAAGCGCCGGTTATCGAACGCGTCGAGTTGCATGGCAACCTGGCGACCATCTATGAAGCAGCTTTGCGATTCGTTAGGCGATACGGCGATTTATGTGACTCGCGTCCCACGCAAACTGCCATTGACCATTCGCCTATTACACCGCGTTCAAATTATCACCGGGGCGTAATCACGGAAGCGATCGCCAACACATTGATTCATCGCGATCTGGCCTTGCGCGAGCTCACGACGCGACTGCACATATTCGATCGCGCTATCGAAATTGTTAATCCTCGTCGCAGCGCCGGTTTCGCGCCAATCTCTTTACGAGCCATTCGTTACGGAGTTACGCAGCGACTTAATCCTCAGATTGCGGCGATCTTTTCCAGCCCGGCGTATGGGTTAACGCTGGTGGCGGGCGGCTTACCGGCGCTGCTCCGCGAATCGCGATCATTTTCGAATCGTTTGCCGGACATCGCCGCCTTCAACGACGAATTTCGTTTGCGGATTCATGGGATCTGATTCTTAGGAATTGAGTTAGGCCGCGCTACTGTCTTGCTTTAGAGTTTCGTCGAGATACTCGATCAAAGTTGCGAGCGTGGAAAAGGGGCTCTTTTGTTTGGACAGGAGATTTTCGTCGGCGATGGTAATGCTGGTGCCGAATTCAGCGTTGATTTTTTCCTCGACCTCCATGATTAGCGTAACGAAGTCAAGCGACTCCAATTTTCCTCCCGCGCCGTACAGCGGAGCATCCAAAGATTTCTCTACGGCAACGCCTGCCGGCAATTGAGCGTTCAGCTCATCAACTGCGCTGAAAACCGCTTTGGTTATTCTCTCGTCATTGGCCATTCCTTTTTCCTCGCGGCTGATTCTATCGGGTTTGATTTTAGAAGTGAGAGTTAGGACACAAGCGTTCAGAACTCAACCTTTAGTTCATCGTCCACCGTGTCAGAACCGCGAGCGGTAGCGACCGGATCGCAGAATGTCCGCTAAAAAGAAGTAACATCATCAATCAAGCGCGTGGGTAGATCCGGTCGCTACCGCTCGCGGTTCTGACACGAAAGCCCAGGCACAAGCTTGATAAACTCTGAACCGTGATTGCTCGACTCTCACTCTTAATAAATCTGATTCTATCCCAGCGGCGTCCAAGTTATGAAATACTCGAACCGATCCGGCTATAATGACTGCGCCATCGTCATGCATACGCGAGCAGCTATCAAAGCGATCACTTCTTACCTTCCGGCGGGAAAATTAACCAATGAACAACTCGCTGAGCAGTTCGGCGACTGGCACGCCAGCCAGATTCTCTCAAAGACTGGCGTAGCGGTGCGCGGCGTAGCCGGCCCCGATGAATGCGCGTCCGATCTTGGGGTCGAGGCGGCCAGGCGTTTATTTAGCGATGGCGCTGGTTCACCGGAAGAAATTGATTTCCTGATTTTCTGCACGCAGAGTCCCGACTACTTCACTCCGACGACGGCTTGTCTGATGCAGGATCGCCTGGGATTGAGAACTGATTGCGGAGCTATCGATATTAATCAGGGCTGCTCCGGATATGTCTACGGCTTGGCGCTGGCAAAAAGTTTGGTCGACGCCGGGACAGCAAATAACGTTTTGCTGGTCACGGCTGATACGTATACCAAATTTATTAATCGCAGGGATCGTTCATTGCTCACTCTATTTGGCGACGGGGCGGCCGCAACTTTGATTGGATCGGTCCCGGCTGATTCCGAATTAATCGGCCCCTTCGTTTTGGGGACCAGATTATCGTCAAGGCCGGCGGCTTGCGCTGTCGCCCCACGCCCGAGACTGCAGTCGAGAAAGAAGACGACGCCGGCAATTGGCGGTCGGAAGAAAATCTTTTTATGGACGGCGCCGACGTGTTCGGATTCGCGTTGAAGACCGTGCCGGAAGCGATGCGTCAACTCCTGGATAAATGCGGACTCACCTTTGATGACGTTGATTTCATTGTCCCGCATCAGGCGAACAAATTTATGCTCGAACGTTTGCGGGCGAAAATGAAAATACCCGCTGAAAAGTTCTGGATCGATATGGAACAGTGCGGCAACACCGTTTCCTCGACAATCCCGATTGCTCTTGAGAGTGCCATCCAGCAGGGCCGCGTCAAAGCCGGCGATCGCGTGGCGCTGGTTGGTTTTGGTGTCGGTTACTCATGGGGCGCGACGCTGGTCAAGATCGTTTGACGACCGGTAGTGCCGTAATTTGAAATTCTCTGCGCCTCCTCTGCGGTCTCGGCGTCTCTGCGGTGAATGTATTTACGCGCTTATTCACCGCAGAGGCGCAGAGGACGCTTAGACTACGCAGAGAAAAAACTAAACTAGGGCACTACTTGACGATGAAGACCTTGTGAGAAACGAATTCTTTTTCCCCTCTCCCGGAGGAGATGGAAAAGATTATGGACCTCCAACGAATTGCCAAAACGATTCTGCCGTCGCGTGCGATTACCTCGTTACGTCGCGCCAAGTGGGAACGCGAGCGCCGTCGCGTAGCTTCGCTTCCGCCGTTAACTGAAGATGACTTTCGAAAAATTCTGATCGATCAACTCGGCTTGCGAATGAGAGATTTGGTCTACGTTCACAGCGGGATCGACGGACTTAGTCTCAGCTTTCCTTTCTATCGCATTCTGTTTTTGATTAAGGAAGTGATCGGCCGTGACGGCACCGTAGTTTTTCCGACTTACCCGAACCACCGCATCTCTTCTTATGAATGGCTGAAGCAAGGAAATGTTTTTGATGTGCGGCGCACGCCTTCGTACACGGGCATCCTGACAGAGTTCGCGCGCCGACAACGCGGCGCCGTGCGTAGCTTGCATCCGACCAAGTCCGTCTGCGCGATCGGTCCAGCGGCGGAAGAGATCACCGCGACCCATCAGCTGTCGCCCTACCCGTACGACACTTGCAGCCCTTACTACAAATTGATTGAAAGTGGCGGCAAGATTATCGGCCTGGGCGCCACGACGAATTACATCTCATTTGGTTACTGCGTAGACGATGCTTTGAAGGAAAAGTTTCCAGTGCGGGTCTATCATGACGAAATTTTCGATGCGCCGTGCATTAACTACGAAGGCCGGCGCGTGACCGTCAAAACCTACGCGCACGACATGAGCACTACGGTCCATCCCGACATGCCGCGTTTCATGAAGACGAATGTTTCCGAAGAAGCCTGCCGCGACCTGAATATCAAGGGAATGAAGTTCTTTCGCGCCAACGCGCCGAAACTCTTCGATGAGATGATGATGCTGGCGAAACGAGACATCATCGCCTATCCGAGATCGGTATGGAAGTAATAAATATCCGGAAAGCTTTAGACAAGTCTAATCAAGTTCTGCGAACGAAATTGTCCGAGGCGTTGAGTTTGGTCGTTGTATTTCGGCCAGTCCCGTAGGGACGAAATATCTATAGAAACCTATGGCAACCAAGATTTTCCCAGCCCACTTATGGGCGGCAGAACGGCGATGTCGCTCCTAAAGGAGCTTTGGGCTCAAACTCGTTCGCGATACTACAAATATTTCGTCCCTACGGGACTTCGCGAAAGACTCTAGCGTCTCTCACCGCTACTACTTGATCAGGGCTTCCTTCAGTTTGTCGCGCCAATCGACAAGCTAAAGCTTGTCGGACATTTGAATCTCAAATTCACCGCTTTGCAGTTTGCCCGCCATCTCAGTCAGCGTAAGAAACTTTATGTCTTCCGCCCGTGACATTTCGGCGACGAAGCGTTCGATTGCTGCCAGGTCGCGAATGTCTTTTGGATGATTCGTCAAGACAACAGGAACTTGTGGCAGACCACTTTCATGCGCGCGTTCACGAATTGAACCGAGCATCTCTTGCATCAAGCGGTAGTTCAGTCGTCCGGTGTCCGAAACAAAATACTTTCGTTTCATGGCGGGCTTAATTAACTTGTCGAATGCCAAAGCCAATCGCGACTGGCCGTCCGTCTTCTGATTGTTGATTCTTTGCTCCCGCGGCGGTCTCGCGCCTTTGCTAATCCGGTTGGCCGCCAGAGAAATGTTCTGCCGCGTAACTGCTCGCCGCGATCCGTAAAAGTAATTGAGCGGCACGCAAACAATCTCTTCTCTTGTGGCGGAAACTCTGCGCGCGTCTTCCATGGCCGGATAAAAAGGAAGGAAATCTTCTTCGCAGCCGCGATAATCGAGCTGAAGATTCCGATCGTTGACGAACAAGCCCCCGGCGATGCTTACGTCGAGTTGAATGCCGAGGCGAACGAGAGACTTGAAGAGGTGATCTGATGGCGCGGCGGCGAGCGCCCCGGCGCGAAAGGCAAGACAGCGGTACGATGAGTCGATAGGCCGCAGCAGTTTTTCCAAATAATCCTTACCACCAGCGAGCATCGCGTACGCAACATCGCGATCGTATTTCAAGATCGACCAGTCGCCGTTCAAATGCCAACGTCCGCCTTCATATCGTCCGCCGTGCCACTGTGGATGTATATGCAACTGAACATCGTGCCCCTGTCGGAAAGCTTCACGTACGTGCTCGTCCCATTTGTCGGCCAACGATCCTAATTCGGGATGTTTGCTTTCGAGCTGTCTGAACCTGATTTGCTGCATCAGGTCGGGAAGAAATGTCGTGCGAGCATTATACTTTCGATAAATCTTGAGCAACTCTCGCAGCGGCGCGAATTGAATCTGCTCGATGTCGCCGGCCCCGTCACCGCGCAATTCCCAGTCATGAGTTAAGGCGAGATGAATCGTTGTCTTGTCAGTACCACCTGCGGTAGCAGCTGGTTGATCTTTATTATAGAAGGCCATAATCATCGGCTTTGCAAAACGTATAATTAAGAGGAGTCGAACAGCGGGTTCAGAGTTCAAGCTTTAGTTTGCAGCACTCGTGGACAGCAACCTAAAGGTTGAATTCTAAACATTGCTGTGTGAACTGCCACTGTCAATTGCACTCGCGTTCAACCTCCCGCTACCGCAGGCGGTTCTGACATTGTACTATCAACGGCAATGCTCCACGATCAATCGATCATTTGTTTTGGCGGCGAGGATTGGTGGTACCACCATCCGCACTCAAAGGCCCATCTGATGCGACGCTTCGCCCGCGCGGGAAATCGCGTGATCTTCGTTAATTCGATTTCAATGGGATTGGCTTCGATTAGAAACAAAGATCTGCTGCCTCGCATCAAGCGGAAACTGAAGAGTTATGCCAAACTTGCCCGCACGACCGAAGAAGGAATAACGGTGATTTCGCCGGCCGTCGTGCCGTTCTTTGGCAGCGCGATTGCAGCCGCGACGAACCGGCGTCTGTTAACGACGCAGATTGCTGGACTCGCGCGTCGGCGAGGGTTGTCGAATCCAATCTTGTGGATTGCCATTCCGACCGCAGTGGGAGTCGTGGGCCATTTGAACGAGTCGCTGGTCGTCTATCATGTTTCAGACAAATACGATGCGAATACTATGGATCATGCGACCGATCCAGCGTTCATTCGCGCGCTGCACGAGCGGGCAATCGAGGCGGCCGATTTGATTTTTTATTCCAGCCGCAAGTTGTTGGCTGAAGCCACGCGTGGACTCGAGAAAACCCATCTGCTTGAACAAGCCGTGGATTTTGAACATTGGTCCCGCATCAGTAGCGGCGAGATCAGCACCGCGAGGGAAGTCGAACAAATTCCGCGGCCACGTATCGGATACTTTGGCGCCATCGAGCCTTGGTTGATAGATCAGGAATTGATCAGGCTGGCCGCCCGTGTGCGGCCGGAATGGAACTGGATTTTCATCGGTAACAAATCGCGTGGTTTGGAAATCGAGAGCCTGCAGAACGTCCATTTTCTGACGCCGGTTCCGTATGAGGAATTACCACATTACGCCGCCGGCTTCGATGTTTGCGTGTTGCCTTGGAACACGGAAGTGCCTTTCACAAGCTACGGTTCGGCGATCAAGGTGCGTGAGTACCTCGCTTCCGGCAAACCGGTAATCATATCTCCTTTGCCTGAATACGAATTAATGAGCGACGTGCTGCGAATCGCGCGCGACCGGGATCATTTTCTTGAGTTGGTTGACGAAGCATTGCACGAACAAGGTTCTGAGGCCGCACGCTCGCGGCAGGAAGCAGTGCGCGATGGAACATGGGACGCACGCGCGGAGTGGGTTAGCGAATTGATCGAGCAGGCGCTAATAAAAAAGCGTGTGCGTCTTGCCGGCTGAAATCGGGGCAGTCTTCCGGAATGCCTGGAGCTAACAAATGCTGATGTGGAAAGTCATAATCCTAAGTTGTGCGCTTACCCTTTTGGCCCAGGGCCCGGGCGTTGGAGATCGTCAACTGCTCTTATCGCCTGATAGTCCCGAAATGAATCGACGGGCTCCGGATGTCGCGCACGTACGACTCGAAACAACCAAGGGCGTCATTCGCCTGGAAATGCGTCGAGCGTGGGCGCCGCACGGAGTCGATCGTTTCTACAATCTGGTGAGACACGGCTTCTACGATCAGGCGCCGGTCTTTCGCGTCAGAGCGGGAATGTGGGCGCAGTTTGGCATCAATGGCGATCCAAAGATTGCGCAGCTTTGGCGGAATCGCACGATTCCTGACGATCCGCGTGTCGAGTCAAACACTCGCGGCACAGTGGCCTTTGCTTTCAAGGACAGAGATGGACGAACGACGCAGCTGTTCATGAACCTGCGAGATAATTCCGCGACCTTCGATAAGGAACCCTTTGTCCCGATCGCCAAGATCATCGAAGGAATGGACGTCGCCGATGCACTTTACTCGGGATACGGCGAACAAGCGGGCGGCGGAATTCGCGCCGGAAAGCAAGACCCGGTATTTGCCGGCGGCAGAGAGTTTCTGAAACGCGAATTTCCGCGGCTGGATTACATCTTGAAAGCAACCATCGAACGATGAAGGCGAAGCGACTCGCCGGCGAATCACATCCGCGCCTTCTCCTTCGTGTCTTTTAGTGATTACTGGTTGGTGTGACTTCGTGGTTAGTTCTCATTGGTTCAATTGCAAAGCAGGCCACGAAAAAACACAAACACAAAACTAAGTCACACGAATGCGCGCAAAGATCAGGTAAGTCTAAGTATTATCCTTATTGGTTGGTCCAAATGTGATTCTTTCGCTCGCCTAATGCGCGTGCGGTTTGATTATTTCATCGAGCAGATCCGCTTGTGTGGCATCGCGTTCCAAGTGTGGATAGCGTTCGCCGCCGCGATAAGCCACTTTGTAGTTTTCCTGGAAACCGCCATTCTCGACGCGCAACTCGATGGGCGTCGCCGCATTTTTCGTTGCCGCGATAGCATCGTGCAGCGCATCACCCGACCAGCCGCGTCCATTAACTCCGACTATTTTCATGCCGGGCGCGAGTCCGGCTTTTGCCGCCGCCAGTTCCGGATTGACGTCGAGTACCGTGCCGTCGGCGTTCACGATTAAGCCAAGCGAGTAGGAAAGGTTCATGAACTTCCGCTGCTGCTCATTGAACTTCACTTCTTCGTTTGGCGCCTCGTTGTAAACCAACTTCCAGCCGCCGTTATTGATTCCCCCCAGCGGCGCGCGCGGATTGATTAAGTTAACGCGCTCATTCAGAAATCCGCGCCAGTCGTAAGGCGTTACCTCGTTGAGCGTGTTCACGATGTCGTCGAAGGTGTAGGTCTTGACCATCGGCCCGGTGTCCTGGCCGCCATGGAACTTGTGGCAGAAATCATCAAGCGACAACTTACCCTGACTCTGCCGGCGAATGATCACATCGGCCTCCATCCAGAGCAACAATCCCTCGAAGTAATAATCGACGCGTCGCCGATAGTTCATCCACGCCCGGGGTGACGAATAAGTAAACTGCACCGCGGTCGCGGTATCGACGAGCGGACGCCATTTGCGCCCCTGTTGATTGTCCATCTCAGCCGCGACAGCGGCTACGGACTCGCGAAAGTTTTCCGGCGTCCACAGGCCGCTGCGCGCCGGCAAAACTTTTCCGAGATATTCAGTCAAGCCTTCGTAGACCCAGAGCAGGTCTCCATGCATGGGCGCTTCGAAATCCGGAGTCGTGAGATCAGCAGGCCGTCTATATTTCCCGTTCCATGAGTGCGTATATTCATGGCCCAGCAAGTCGCCGAGATCTATTAGCTGACCCGGATCGCTCAGAGCTTTTTCGCCGACGCCGTCCTCGCTGGACTCGTGATGCTCGAGACCTTCACTGCCGCCGATGTCGCTAAGCGTCAAGAGAAATCGATAGCTGCGATAGTGACGCGCGCCAAACAGAGCGTTCGCTTCCTTTACCAGATTTTGCCAGCCCAGCAACGTCTCCGGTTTCACTTCCAGAGCCGCGGGCGAGTCTGCCACGATGTCCATCTCGTGTAACAAAGGAGCTGACGCGAGCGTGACCTTGCGAAAATTCGCGCCGGCAATCAACGGTGAATCAATCAACTCGGTCAATGAAACTTCCTTGAACTCGATATCATCACGCCGCTCTCGCAGAACCGGCAGCGCGGTTGCAAACTTCCAGCCGCCCGGTAATTTGATCGATGTTGCCACGCGAATCGAGTCGCTGTTCATCCCACGCGGATAAACGAGCAGACGGTTCGCGTGGCAACATCGATCAAACGCACTCATCGTGGTGCCGGGCTGAGAGGCATCGTCGAAGTTGACTTCCAGTTCACTGACACCGGGTGGAACCTCGCAGTGAAAAGCAAACATCTCGACAGCGTCGCGCATCCAGGGAATCGATTTTCCGTTGGCACTTAGCCGCAGGCCGGCCATGTTGTTGATCGGTCCGGTGGGACTGTGCTCACCGGGAATCCACTTCGGATAAAACAATGAAAGTGGGCCAGGTTTGACCGGAATTGTCAGCGTTGTGTGCAGGACGTTGCGGGCGGCGTCGGACGCATCGACGTTCATCTTGACGCTGACCGAGGTTTGGCCCCACGCCATCACGGCGCAAAGCTGAAGCAATAGCAACAGCATCAGGAGACGGTGTTTGCCACGGTTCTGCTCGATCATCTTCGGCATGCTGTTATCCCTCATTCTTTAATTAAGTCGCTTTCCATTTTGGCACCCTCGGCAAGTTTAGGGAGGCGCTATCGCCAATGAAGACTGCCTAACGTCGCGACATTGTAACCTTAAACGAGTTCGCACAATTAGCTATGAGAAATGGGGGTTTGGAGGCGGCGATCGGATCGAACCGATGATTAAAGGTTTTGCAGTTCGACCGGGCCTCTGTCACCGAGTGTCACAGGCCGCAAAAAGTGGCACGGGCGTCCCGCCCGTGAAGTCACGCTCAAGATGCGTGTGCCACCTCAAATCACTACGCGACGGGCCTGCGCTCGGTTAGCATCTCGCTCACGGTTCGTCGCGAGACACCAAGCAAGCGCGCGAGCTTATCTGGTGTCAATCCTGCTGCCCGCAAGACATCCTCGCGCAGGACCTCGACTGGGTGGCCGCCTCTTTCGATTGTTAAGCATCGTTCACTACAGCGTAGCGAAATCAACTTTCCTCATCAACGATTTTCGATCAGTTTCAGTCGGCGGATGGCGCCAATGCTCTTAAACATGCGGAACTGATGAGGAAAGCGAATGAAGTCGTATCTCTCATACCAACGAGCGAGCGTTTCATTTCGGGCATCGAGCATCATCGCGCGCACGCCCGTCTTCCTCGATATTTCATCAACCCGCGCCTGAGCGTCCATAAGCATCAGCTCGCCATAGCCCCGACCCTGAAATTCACGATCGATGCCCAGTTGCCCGAGAGGGATTATAGGGATGGCGCGCTTGATGCGCGGGCGGTCGCTGTGTATTTCTTCCTGTTTCACTTGAGCCATTAACAGGGTGTGATATCCAATGATGCGGGTGGGCTCGACTTGCTCGTCGACCAGAACCATCGTGCGGCTGAGGTCCCGCTCATGGTCCTGGAGAGCCTGCTCCTGTAGAAAGCGTGTGACTTCTTTATCTCCACAGTCGAAACGCTTCCGGGCGTGACTTTTGGAGATGGGTTCAACCAGCAAGGCGATGTCTCACACCTTCCCGTCGACCTCGCCGGTAGCGAGCGGCAGCAGCGCGAGACGACTTCGACGGCTTCCTGCTACGGTCCAGCGATTTAAGGAAGAAATCATAGTCCTCGGCATCAAGCGTCACGGTATCGTGTCGCTCCAGAATTTCGTTGGCTCTTTCGCTGAGCGCAGAGACGGCGAAATCGGTTAGTCCCTGCCCAGTGATGGCTGCAGCCCGAGCCACCCGCGCCTTAATGTCGGGACTTAGACGAAAATGCATTCTGTCTTTGTCTGCCGTGCTTACCTTTTTTGCCTTTGCCAGTGTCATTATCTTCGTTCCTTGACTCAAAGTGGCAATCTGCCACACGCATTGTGACAGGTCTCTTGATCGAGTTCAAATCAACTCAGATTGTATTGGAGGCGGCGATGAATCGAACCGGCAACCGTCGCCAGGATCGTCCAGGATTCTGACGTGCCAATGGCCTTTGGAAAATTAAGTATGTCACCGAGTAAGGCTTGGATATCGCCCAGCTAAGGGTTGTTCTTTGGCTATCTATTCAACGCGTTTCTATTGAATGTCTTTGGCCGCGAGTGTATAAGATTGCGCGACACCAATTCGTCTTTGAACGCAACCGGAATCAGTGGGATTGTCAGGGCAGGAAATGCAGGTTCGAGAGGCGAATTACATTCTCATACGCGGGGGAACGTAAATATGAAGATCGAAAACCCGGTCACGCGGCCGCTCAAGGCCTATGCCTTCGACCCGAGTGCGGGCAGGCTCCTCGGCAACGAGATGTCGATGGCCGTCCGGTTCCAGGAGCTTGATCCCGGACCAGTCGTACGCGATCGCTGGGCTCCAAATGCAATCGCCGTCGTCGACTATGACGGAGCGAACAAGAGGTACTACAAGCCGGTGAACCTCGACGACAGGGGTATCTTGCTTCGCGGCGGACTTAATCCGAGCGAGGCCGATCCGTACTTCCACCAACAGATGGTATATGCGGTCATCACCAACGCCATCCAGCGTTTCGAGGAGGCGCTTGGACGCCGTATCCACTGGCGCCGCGGCCTGCGCGAAGGCGATCTTGAGGCCGCGCGTCTCGAGGACATATGGACTCTCAACATTTATCCGCACGCGTTCATCGGCCAGAACGCGTTCTACAGCCCGGGCGCGCACGGAATCCTTTTCGGCTACTTTCGGGCCGGCGCGAAGAACGTCGGGCGTAATCTGCCGGGGCAGACGGTGTTCACCTGCCTTTCTCACGACGTCGTGGTGCACGAGACTACGCACGCGATTGTCGACGGCATTCGCGCATTCTTCACGGAACAGACGAACCAGGACGTGCCGGCGTTCCACGAGGCGTTTGCCGATCTTGCCGCGCTCTTTCAACACTTCACCTACGAGGAAGTGCTGATGGACACGATGGCAAGGACTGGCGGCAGGTTATACCAGTACCAACTCAAGCCGGATGCCGAGATCACGGGCTACGACGACTACTCGACCGCGACGGCGCAGCAGAAGAAGGACCCATTGCTCAGCGCGCAGATCAGCGCGCGCAATCCGCTGATTGAAATCGCACAGCAGTTCGGCGAAGCCACCGGCATGAATCGGGCGCTGCGCTCCGCTCTCGGCACAAAGCCAAACTCGGACGATATAGAGAAGATCACGGAACCACACGCTCGCGGTTCGATCCTGGTGGCCGCGGTGTTCGATGCATACTTTGCGATCTACCTGAAGCGCACCGCCGATCTGTGGCGCGTCTTTCGCGCCGGCGGCGGTAGTCCGAATCCCGTCGACATCCCGCGCCCGCTCGCCGCGCGGCTTTGTGACGAAGCGCGCGCTCTGGCCCGGCTATTCTTTAGGCTCTGTGTCCGCGCGCTCGACTACAGCGCGCCGGTTGACATCACCTTCGGATCATATCTGCGCTCGATCGTGACGGCGGACTTCGATCTCCATCCCGAGGACGACATGGGCATCCGCGACGCGGTTATGCAATCGTTCCGGCTGCGCGGCATCATGCCGGAGGGCGCCGGATTCTTTAGCGACGACTCTATTCGCTGGCCGCGCGCGCCGGAGTCTCTTCCTCCGGTCGTCGGCCTCGATTTTGGCGATCCGAACGGGCTCACCGGGCCACAGAAGAAAGAGGCCGCCCGCGTACTGGGGGCCTATGTAAACACGAACAGGGAACTACTCGGCTTCTCAGCGGGTGTGCCAGTGATCTTACCCTCCTTCCACCCGGTATTCCGTATCAATGCCGATGGCAGCCTGCGTATGGACATGGTGGTTGAGGCAGTGCAGACCGTCGAAAAGTACTTCAACGAAGCGGCGCCAAAGTTCGGCAAGATCAAGTTTCGGGGTGGCGCGACACTCATCATCAGCAAGCCGGTGGCCGGCGAGCCGAGTGCGGACAAGAACGAGTCGCCGATCCGTTACGTGATCTCGAAGAACCTTACCCCTGAACGCGAGGAGCGCCAGCGGCGCTTCGGCGAGCACCTTGGCCTCACCGGCGCGAGCAACCCTAGTCGCTTCAGGATCGACTTCTCTATGTTGCACGGAGGCATTTGACATGGCCACGAAAAAGACCAAGGCAAAAAAAGGCGAACTGCGTATACGGATGTATCGCGTCGGCTTTGGCGATTTCTTCCTCATGACCGTGCCCACGGACGACGGGCCAAAGCACATCCTGATCGACTGCGGCGTCACCCCGGGCAAGACGAAGAAGGGCGACATCGGAACGATCAAGGCGGCCGTCGCTCACATGGCAGAAGAGACAGGGAAGAAGCTGGCGCTAATCATTGTCACGCACCGGCACCAGGACCACATCATCGGCTTCAGTCGTGCGGCCGAGATCTTCAACGACTTCAAGGTCGGCGCGATCTGGATGTCGTTCTGGGAGACGGAGTACGACCCGAGTGAAAAGAAGGAGAAGAAAAGATCGCTGGCGAATGAGTTCCAGGCGGAACTGACGTCCCTCGCGCTCGATATGCAGCAGCACCTCGCGGCGGCGGACACGGACGACCCCGACGTCGAGGAAGTCCTGGCCATGCTCCAGAACGCAACCGGCGTGGACCACATGGACTTCGCTGCGGCGGGAGGCGCCTCTGCAAAGAAACCCGGCAAGGGCGGCGGCACCAACGCCGCGTCGCTCGCGTTCCTGAAGACCGGCCTGGGTGTGGAGCCGGAGTTCTACGTAAAGGGCGACGAACCGAAGTTGCCGAAGATCCTGAAGGACGCCGGCCTAGAGGCTCAGATCTTGGGACCGCCGCCAACCGATGCGGCCGACTTCATGAAACTCATGGACCTCAAGAAAGGCGTAGGCCAATACTTTGCGCCTATAGACGGCCGCGCCTCGCCGGTGGTTTCGCACGTAATACATGTGGGTGTTCGCCGCTCAACCGGCGAGGCGCGGCCGTCTATAGGCGCAAAGTAT
>Ga0193747_1000394_pt1 | contig 15400 bp, 19 predicted proteins | sample L1m2metaG_FD_143048 | JGI IMG/M metagenome (GOLD analysis project Ga0193747, IMG submission 143048) | Soil microbial communities from a riparian zone of the East river system, Colorado, United States - L1m2 | ecosystem: Environmental > Terrestrial > Soil > Riparian zone | place: USA: East River...
AGTGAGCGACCCTGCTCGCATCGAGCGCATCGTGCTGTGCAGTGGAAAAGTCTTTTACGACTTGAGCCACGCGCGGGGTTCAGTTACAGAACCGCGAGCGGGCCGGGGTCCCCGCGCGGGCAGCCCGCGTGGGGTGGAGGTTGCGACCGGCCCTCACCAATTGGATGACAAAGCGACCGCTCGTCAACCCATTTCAAAAAGCGGCCGGGTCGCGATCATCCGCCTCGAACAGTTCTATCCGTTTCCGCTTCGTGCCCTGACCGACGCGATCGCCGGTTATCCGAACGCTGGAGAATTGGTTTGGTGCCAGGAAGAACCAAAAAACATGGGCGCCTGGACTTTCATGGAATCCCGTCTCGAGAATTTGCTGCCGCACTGTGAACGGCCGCGATACATCGGCCGCAATGCCTCAGCGAGTCCGGCGACTGGAAGTTACGCTGTGCACGTGCAGGAGCAAGAGCGTTTGGTGAAACAGGCGCTGACGCTTGATTACTAAAAGTGACATCGAAGTATTTCCTGCTTAAATGTGACACAATACCTTCATGAGCATGAACCCTGAATTTTCACAGCTATTCAAACTCGGGCGAGCCGAGCGCCTGCAACTCGTAGAAGATCTTTGGGACAGCATCGTGCAAGAGGAGGAAGCTGATCTGCCGGTGCCAGACTGGAAACGCGACGAATTGCGACGGCGCAAAGAGCGTTTCTTGAAGCATCCATCCTCTGGCCGTACGTGGGATCAGGTTAGACAGCGTGCTCGAACTCAAAATGATTGAGCACGTTATTTACACAGAGGAAGCCGATGACGACGTCGTCGCGCACTACCATTGGTACGAGAGTCGGGAGCCGGGGCTCGGCGAGGACTTTCTCCGTTGCGTCGAGGCGTGCGTCCTTGGGATCCAACGTCATCCGCGTCTCTATCCTGTCGTAGTTGACGACTTTCGGCGGGCGCTTGTACGGCGGTTCCCATTCGAGATTTTCTACGAACCCACCGAGGATTCAATAGTCGTTTATTCCGTCTTTCACTCGTCGCAAGATCCGCAGAAATGGCAGGCACGACTGTCACAAGTAAGCGATAAACGTGAGTGAGCACAATCCATTGGTCTTCGAGAGTCTATTCTCAAAGCGAATCATGATCCCTCTTACTTTTCTCATGATTAGGGCGATGATCGCCGCTTAGTCCTTATTCCTTGCGTGCTCCAAAAGACGCCAGACGTATATCAAGGCTGCACATAGGCTGATTGCGTCCTTTTCATGCTCTGGGCTAGACTTGACGCATGAGCACGACTCAGTATCAAGTCCTTGTCCGAAACGGTCATGGGGATCGATTTGTAGCCTCCGTGCTCGGTATCGAAGACTGTGTTGGGGAAGGACGAACGAGAGAAGAAGCAATTGCTAAGGCCAAGGCCGCGCTCGTGGACAGCCTCGCTCGTGGAGAGCTCGTGACAGTCGACGTTGAAGAGGGAGAGGTAGTATCAGCAGCCAATTTGTGGCGCGAAGAAGCCGGCCGCTTCCGTGACGATCCCAATTTCGATGAATTTGTAGCTGAAGTCCAATCCGAAAGGCGCGATCTGAATTGCAGATCGATGATTGGACGATCTGATTAGCACTAACGACCCAGCCGGTCAGCGCTTTCTAAGGAGCAACGCGATGATCGCCGCAAACACGATCCCGAAAACCGTAAACCCGACCGACACTCCCAGAAATGCTTTGACATAGCTGGTCTCGCCTTCCTGCTGCATCATCTTCGGTCCGACGATCGACAGAAGAAATAAGAAGTAAAGACTCGTCAGGATCGCATACGTGACCGCGATCGCGATTCCTGTTTTCCAACCATCGCCGAACGTCAAAGTACCACCATTCGCTGTGCGCTTGGCTTTGATACCCAGGACCAACCCCGCGATAGCTGCGAAGTTGAATACGAAAAGATCGGCAACCTGTGCCGAAGGCCCTTCAAAGTGTAAAACGAAATGTTTCAGGGCCACCCACGCGGCGATTACGAGCGTTACTGCGATTCCGTATTTAAGCGCTATCTTCATCGAACGACTCCAGACTAAGATGGATAAGTCCGCCGTCTAAACGAATCATATCTTGGCGGCGGGCGGTACGCCTCTAAACGATTTCTGACTCTACAGCTTCTATCGCTTCTCGCCTCTGCAATCTTCGTTCAAGCCTGCGCGCCAGATGCGCCATCGGCAAACTCATCGCCAAATAAAATAGCGATACTGCAACTCCCAGCAAAAGGAACTGGCCCGACGCATTCGCCAATTCACGATAGGCAGTCGCCAATTCCCAAACCGAGATCGCATACGCTACCGAAGTATCTTTAAAGAGCGAAACGAAATCGTTGGTCATCGGCGGCAGCGCGATGCGAAATGCCTGCGGCAGAATGATGCGGCGAAAAGCGAGCAGCGGATTCATGCCGAGCAAATATGCGGCTTCCCATTGTCCGCGCGGAATCGCTTCCAGCGCTGCGCGATAAACCTGTGATTCGTAGGCCGCGTAGTTGAGGCCCAAACCTACCAGAGCAGTCAGCCAACCAGGCATCGCTAAGCCAATCGTCGGCAAGCCGAAATAGAGAAAGAGCAACTGCACCAAAACCGGCGTACCGCGGAAAAACTCGATGTAGATGGTGCACAGCCACTGAAGCCACGCAGGGCCCTTCGATTGTCCAATCGCCAGCGGCATTCCCAGGACCACGGCGATTAACATTGAACCAAACGCAATCAGCACGGTGACCATGGCCGCGCGCGTGAGTCGCCAGACGGCTTCCCGCCAGTTGAAAACCGCGGAAGTGATTTCATAACCGGCGCTGCTGGTCGGCTGTGACGCATTAGTAGGGCCCTGCAATTCCGTCTGCGCATCATTCCAAAGATTCCATTTGCGCAGAATGTGTTCGAGTGTCCCGTCGCGAATGATTTTGTCTATGGCTGCGTCAACTTCCGTTTTCAACGCGTCGTCGCCTTTACGAAGACCGATGTTGTAGGTGCCGCGAAAGAACGGTTCGCCCGCACGTTTCAACGTTGTACTCTTGCTCGCGTAAAAGACTTCCGCCGGCACATCCATCAACACGGCATCGATGCGCTTCAATTCTAAATCGCGATACGCGGTTAGCGGTTCGGCATACCCGCGCATGGGAATGCCTTCCTTCTGAAGCAGGCGAGAAGCCGCGGTGTTGCCCAGCGTGCCCACCACGCGATTGCGGCAATCGGCAAGTGAGTTGATTCGCTCCTCGGCCTTTCGCACCGTCAAGGCGAGCTGAAAGATGTAGTAGGGTTTGCTGAACTGAATTTGCTTCGCGCGATCGGCCGTGGGCTCGAGCCCGTTGACGATCACGTCGAACGATCCACGCTGCAACGCCGACACCAGCGTCTCCCAATCTGACGGCACGAACTCCGGCTTGCGATCCATGGCTGCGGCCAACGCGTCAACCATCTCCTTTTCGTATCCGATGTACTGATCCGGATGATTTGGATCGTTGAAGACGTAAGGGGCACCGCCACTCGGATCGGCGCCCCAGCGAAGAACTTGCTGAGCGTTAACCGTGCTAGTGCACAGTACTGTCGCCAGCACCACGCTGACGAATAAAATCAATCTGCGGAAACCGACCATTTCAAATTTGGCGAAGGCTAAAGGAGCGCATTGTACCTGAGTTCGGCGCTATTTCGCTTTCAGAGTGACAGCGGGGGCGAGCCCACCTTCCCAACCTTGAGGCGATCAACCGTGAGTTTTTGATTCCTAATTGGAGAACTTTCAAGAGATCAAGCGATAAAGCCGGTCAGCCCATCTCTCAGGTTAGGAAGGTGGCCTTGGCCCCGCCAATCGGCAATTAGTACCTTCTCCACTTAATTAAGTCGTGTTTCAGCCAGTCCCGTAGGGACGAAATATTTATAGAGAACCTGTGGCAACGAATGAATTCCTCTAGCCCATTTATGGGGGGCAGAGCGGTAACGTTGTTCCTAAAGGAGCTTGGAATCAAACTCGTTTCGCGATACTACAAATATTTCGTCCCTACGGGACTTGCGAAAGGACCCTTTAGTGTCTTTCACAGCTATCACTTGATCGGAGGTGCCTGAAGTTTGTCGGACAGTACAGCCTTCGATTACAATCTCGGCCCATGTGCACTGATCGAAGAGATTTCCTGCGAGCTTCCGCCGGACTTGCCGGCGCCGCCTTAATCCCGAAGGGTTTCGCTTTTGCTGACACGGGCGAGATTGAAGCCATTCAACAACGCCAGGATGTTCCCGCCGTCATCAGAAACCTGCGCCGCATGACCGCGGATGTCATACCCGTCAGCGACGACGAGCGCCAGGCGCGCATCGTCAAAGCGCAGCGCTTGATGGGGGAGCAAAAGATTGATGCGATCTACCTCGAGCCGGGTTCGAGCATGTTCTATTTCACCGGCGTGCGCTGGGGCACCAGCGAGCGCATGTTCGCAGCCGTGATTCCCCAGCGCGGCGAGTTGGCCTGGGTCTGTCCGAAGTTTGAAGAGGAGCGCGCGCGGGAATTGATCAGATTCGGCAGAGACGTGCGCACCTGGGAAGAAGACGCCAGCCCTTACCGGCGCGTCGCTGAGATTTTTCGCGATCGCGGGATTCGCACCGGGCGTGTCGGCATGGAAGAACGCGTCCGCTTCTTTCTCTACGACGGCATTCGTCAAGAAGCTCCGAAGATTGAGTTCGTTAGCGCCATGCCCATAACCGCTGGTTGTCGCATGTTCAAATCGCCCGCCGAGATCGCCCTGCTGCAGAAATCAAACGATCTACTCCTGATCGCTTATCGCGCGACCTGGGCCACGATGCGCGACGGCATGCCGCAACAGGAATTTGCGGGCAACTGCGCCACGGCGCTGCGCAATCTGGGGGTGGACGGCGGAATCTTTTGTAGCTTTGGCAAGTACACCGCGTTTCCGCACGGCAGCATCACTCCGCAGAAACTGCAAGCGGGCGACGTGGTGCTAATGGATGGCGGCTGCAGCGTCGAAGGTTACCAATCGGACATCACGCGAACCTTTGTTTTCGGCAAGCCGACGCGGCGCCAGCGCGACATCTGGAACCTGGAACGCAAGTCACAGGATGCCGGCTTTGCCGCAGCGAAAGTCGGCGCGCCCTGTGAATCTGTGGACGCTGCCGCACGCAAAGTGATCACGGACGCCGGCTTTGGTCCCGATTACAAAGTGCCCGGCCTACCACATCGTACAGGTTTTGTTTCCGCGCACGAAGTTGGTCCATTCAGGTCACGGCATCGGACTCGATGGACACGAATGGACCAACTTCGTGCGCGGTAACAAAATCCCAATTCAACCGGGCATGTGTTTCAGCGACGAACCGACGATCGTGATTTATGGTGAGTTCGGAATTCGTCTGGAAGATTGTCTTTATATCACTCCGAACGGACCGAAGTTTTTCACTGAGCAGAGTCCATCGATCGACAGGCCGTTCGGTTGATTTGTGAGAGCCGGCGTCGAATGTCAGAATCGTTCAGTCGCCCTCGAACGTCCGAAACTCCTCTTCCAGCCTCCACTGCATCTTTGCTTTTTCACTTCCCTCGATGAACGCTCGACAGTCGCTTGAGCTGAGCTTCATCGTGTTAATGTCATTGCGGCACGGGATGACCGCGACGAACTTGCGCACGTCGCTCCACATGCTTTCGCCCCCGATAAAGGAGTAGGCTGTTGCGGGCCATTGCCTTCAGTTGGAAATAATTAAGGCCCTGATCTTCCGCGGCTTTCAAAAACTCGCGCGAAATCTCTGAGCGTGAGACGCCTTCATCGTCAGTCGCGAGAGCCACGGGCACGCCGTATTGCATGTAAGACGCCAGCGGATGTTGCGAGCCGCTGACTCCGAGAATCAAATCATTACTCGACAGACAGATTTCGACCATCACGTTACGCTGGGCCATTTCTTTCAAGAGTTCGAAAGGTTCGCGCTCGTGCATGATGTCCACGCCGTGACCGATTCGCTCGGCGCGCGCGGTAACGACCGAGTCGCGTATGTGAAAATTCAGACCGTCGGGAGGCACCACGCCGGGCGCGAGTTCGCCCGCGTGCAAACTTACGTGCGCCTGTGGATACAGTGGACGAAGGTACTGCAGCATCCGCATCTGAACGGAAAAATTTGTCATTGACGAAAGGCTGTCTTCGGGTTGCACGAGATTCAGGCCGACGACTTTTGACTTTGGATCGTTGGCCAGGGCGAAACCCGTCACCATCTGGGCGAAGACTTGCTGGAGCTTCGCGCCGCGGGACACCTGAGCGATGTAGCGCACGGTCACCGAACATCCTGGATCGGCCTGCGTGGTTCCGCACTTTAGCAGGCGATCTTTCTCGGCTTCGGCGTCTTGCAGATTCTTGATTCCGGTGGTGGCGGCAGCGTCGATGCCGTTGCTCTTCAGTTTATTGAGCGTGCTTTCGGGGTTGCCATCCCAGCCAACTTTGTCGCCGATCTGGCTGGAAACGACCCCGGTCGGCGTTCCATCCGGCGTCAACATCAACTCCAGGTAAAGCACATGACCGCGCGCCGCTCGGGCTACCGCTTCGGCGAGCATCTTGCCCGTCTGGTTCCAGGTAGCGGGGCCGAATTTGCCGAAGGTATCGAAGAAATGATCGTGGCCGCTTTGCCCGGAGAGTTGCCAGTTGCGCATCGACCACGCATCGATCATCTGACCGTAGAGCGTCGAGTTCGCGAGCGCCGTGCTGGCCGTTGGCTGTCCCAATTTAGGATCGCAACCCGTCGCCGGGGGCGGCAACAACGCCATGGTTGTAGTGTTGATGCAGAGCCCGCTGTCCGAGGCCCATTGAATGTAGGACTCGGCATAAATCGCGCCGGAAAGGTGATTATGCAGATCGCCGCCTTTCGGCATGGCCAACAGAAATGCCAGCAGTTGCGGCGGCGATTTGCGCAGCGATTCGAAATGTCGGGCCGTTCGTTGTTCTGAAGAGGGAGTTGAGTTGGTTTGTGGGTCGTCAGACGTTCCGCGCGCCCGGGCAGGCGAGGACAGGACGTAAGACAGAACGAGTAACAGAGCCGCGGCGATTTTCCCGCATCTCACGATTAGAATGTTTCCCTGCATTTTGTTGCCTCATTCAAGGCCCTTCAGATTAGAACAAAGCGGGAGGTGCGATCCTCATTCGGTGGCCTGCCGATGAATTGAAACACTAAGCCTTATGATCGTTGCTTGAGCTTATCCAACTTGCTGAGCGGCAATCGGAAATGTTGCGCCTCGCATGTGAATATCAAAAAATGAAACTCGCCCTAAAGGTTCTGCACCTTTACTAATCGAAGCTGAAATCCTCCGAAGCGAGGGAATAAGACGCCGCTGCTCTCGGAAGATTCGCGGGCACTCTACAGTGACTTCCTTACTTGGTCAAGGACTTATTGGTTCGTTGCGCTAGCTAAAATGAGCTCGAAGGCTTCTCTGTCTTGACATCTTACTTCGCAAAATTCCCGATCAGTCTCGTCCTGTCTCGTGGCGTATATCGATGCGGGAAACGCGGCTGTCCTGAGGCCGACTTGCAGTTAGACCGGCGGCGTGCGGGAATGGCTGTGAATTTCTATAGTCTCGTGTATCATAGCGCCGCTTTTCAATCCCTTTCCAATAACCGTTCAGGCGTTCACGTCCGAACATTGAAGGAGAATCCGATGTTAAGAATGAGTTTATTGATTTTCGCCGTGCTGTGCGTCGCCATTTTGATTGGATGCAGCAAGACTGAAACTATGAGCAACAGCAACTCGACTGCGGGTAGCACTGATAAGCCGATGACCATGTCGACGCCAGATAAGACCGTGGCTTCAACCGGCGAGAAGATTGGTGTGCCGGAATGCGATGACTTCATCGCCAAGTACGACGCGTGCGTCTCCAGCAAGGTGCCGGAAGTTGCGCGCGCCCAATACAAGAATGCCTTGGCCCAGTGGCGCGAATCGTGGCGGGGCCTCGCTAAGAACCCCCAAACCAAGGCCACGCTGGTCTCAGTTTGTAAGCAAGCTGCCGAGCAACAGGCGGCGACGTTGAAGTCTTACGGTTGTGGTTTCTGATCGATTCAGCGCTCGGAAATGGTTTTTATTTCTAACGCAAACGTCGTCGGGTTTTTCGCAAAGACCGCCGAGAGGGTGGTGTCCTAAAGTTCCCTTGCTTAGCCTGAAGGACTTAAGGCAGATGTTTACTTACCGAAAAATGGATCTGAACATACCGAGGTATTGTGGAGCAAAGGCGGCGAATATAGCGACGAAAAACCCGGCCACCAAGGCCATCGCTGCAACGAACAGGCCGAGGTCGGTCCATGATTTATTTCGCAGGCGGAAATAACCCCAGAGCGAGAAAATCACGAGACCGGCCATGGCAAGGGCCGCAGGAGCAGCGATCAAGATGTCGGGACGGTCAACGTGTCCAGTACGAAGTAACATTAGGACACGCTCAAACCCGTTGCGGACAAAAGTGGTGAGTGTCCCCGCCGTCCACAGCCAAAACGCACCGGCCGAAGCGCCGAGCATGTATCCAAATTTGCGTCGGCGAAGACAGAGCGCTGCGGACGCGACATACGGGAGCGATTCGAACAAATGGAGCACCCGAATGGTGCGATCCCAGTAGGCAGCTATTCCTAAAATAACGATGAAGGCGGTCGCGCACACGGCTGTGAGCGCGTCGATAGTGTTTCGATTTGGAGCTTCCGTCTTCGACATTGTTCTCGCCGATCTGCCGAATCTTCGCCAACATTAAGGACGCCGAAATGGTGGCCGATGTTAACGCACTCGTCTGGGGTGTTGGGTTGGCGGGGCGAGGGAGCGGTCAACCTTTCTCGCGGATTAGCAACACTATTTTATTACACCACCGCCAGGAGAAAGCAGTTGACGCGTTTTGCGACATTAGCTTGGGCGTCCTTTGTGCCTCTCCGATACCGCCTTGAAGATTGACGCAACCCATAGTTATAATCTCGCACCATGAAAACACAACTCTTTCGTTCAATCGCTGTAGCTCTCCTCGTGCTCTTTTTCGCTCAATCGTCGTGGGCCACCTGCGGCGGCGGCGGCGGTGGTGGGGGCGGCGGCATGAACAACGGAGGGGGTGGCGGCGGTTCGAATGCGCCGGTATATATTGTACCGTGGAAAAAAGCTTCCCCTGCGCCGGCCGCAGGGCTGGTGCTGTATTGGTTCCCGGCGTCGAGTAACGAGTACAAGAATTCGAGCCTCAAGGAATCTCGCATCCTTTCGCTCTACGCTTCACAGTGTGTGTCGATGCAAGTAGCGGATGGCCAACTTCCGATTGCCGACAAACTGATTGGCGATTCGAAACTGCCGGTGGCCGTGTTGGCGAAGGCTGACGGCACGCCGATAAATAAAATCGAAAACACGAATGGCAAGCTCAAAGTCTCGGACGTTGAGAAACTGGTTGACGGCGAGATGAAGCAGCGCGAAAGCTCCGTTGACGCACAGATGAAAGATGCTGCGAGCAAAGTGAAAGCCGGCGATAAAGACGGCGCCATCGCTATTTATAAGGCCGTGCTCGATCAGAAATGCCTCTTTCAGAAAAAGGCCAAGGAAGCGGCCAAGCAACTGAAGAGCCTCGGCGTCGCGGACATCGCGAGCGTTCCGCCGAGTCCGATCTTTGAGCGTCGTCAAAGCGCGCTGATCGAGCAAACGATGAAGCGCGGTTTGATTGCCGAGATGAACGCGCACTATGTGCTTGCGACCAATTTGTACCAGCAAGCTCACTTGATGGATCCGGCCGATCCGACGCCTTTGCGTTTTCTCGGCGAAAACTATCGCCACAATATCGGCGCCTGGGACAAAGCGCGCGAGGTCTTCAATCAGATTCTCGACATGCCGGCCGATCCGCTGTCGCGTTCAGTGGCGTTGCATGGGCTCGGCAAAATGACGATCCATGAAGGCGAATTCAAAAAGGGATTGGGCCTAATGGAACAGGCGATTGCAGAGTTTCCGCTAGCGTTGGCTTATCGTAATCTCGCGGTTTATTGGAACTCAGAAGGCAATCCTGTCAAGAGCAACGAGTACACGCAGCAGGCGCTGGCCCTCGATCCGAAAGATCCTTACAACGTCGTCTTTGCGGCGGTCTTCATGGCGGCAAACGGAAAGAAGGAAGAGGCCCTGAAGATTGCGCGCGACAACGTCAACCTGATGCCGGCTTCGTACAACCTCGCGGCGATCTACGCGCAGAACGGCCAGCGCGATAAGGCCCTCAGTCTGCTACGCCGTCACTTCTATCAATACGAGCGTTACCAATCGGTCCGCGCGAAAGAGATGATGGAAGCACGCGTCGATGCGGTGTTCGATTCGATTCGCACCGATCGAGAATTTGTCGCGTTGACTCGCGGAGCGGATGGGAGACTGCCGATTCCGATGAAGAATATGAGTGAACGACAATAATCGAATTAGCGGAATCGTACCGCTATACATTCTTCAAGCATGGCTCAAGATCTAACTCCCCATCAATATGCCTTGCCGAATTATCAGAACGCTGTGATTCCCAGAGAAAAGCTGGAAATGTATTGCCTTGACCCACGGCATGTATCGCGACCCTACGGCAAGAGCAGCGGCAAGGACAAAGCCCGAGTCTTCAAAGCCGCATTAGGATTTGAGCAAGCTGATTGGGAACTATTGAAACGGAGGATTCTGGAAGCATTGCCTTACTGCGAGGCGAGCTTGCGTAATGAAGACCAGTATGGCAAGAGGTATAATGTCGAGTTGCCAATGACCGGCCCGAACGGAAACACAGTGACGGTTTTGACGGCGTGGATAGTTAGACCTGGAACAGACTATCCTTTTTTCGTCACGGCCCTTTGCTTGGAGGGCAATTAGCTATGCCACTAATCTCCGATAAACAAAGTGCGTATGAAGGTGATGTAGTTGAATTGGTGACAGACCTTGCTAAGGACAACTTTAAACGAGGCCAGAGGGGTACGGTAGTCACGGGTTTTGATGAACCGTCAGAGGCCTATGATCTCGAAATGGAAGATGATTCTGGTAGCTTCGCTGGTTTCGCTTATTCGGTCAAGCCAGATCAATTCATCAATCTATCACGGAGCGCGTTTGTTCGGGCCATGGAAGCAGTAGAAAGGGTTGACTTAGTAGTTGCAGAAAAGGAGTTAAAGACAGCAACTGAATTGCGACCGGACTATATTGGCGGTTTTGTCATGTCGGTACTTGCCACTCTTCCCGACACGGTAGAACAAAAAGGATTGGAAGATGACGTGAGCTATCTAATCCCATTGCTCCGCCTAGCGAATCGCGTGGATCCTAACTACGAATTCGCTCGTTCCAATTTGGCCGTGGCCTTTTTGAACTTTGGCGTAGCCAAGGCCCGACGCAAAAGCTATCTGGAAGCCATCGAACTCTTCTATTCGGCTCTCGGGATTGAAACAGATTCAGAAACCGAATCACGGATCAAAACCAACATTGTGAGGGCTTTCACGACACTTGGTCGAGAGTCCTTCCGGAACGGCAAAGTTGAAGAGGGCTTCGGATACGTTCGCACGGCTTTTCTGATCCTTCAGGACAAAACAACTAGACGAAACTTGGGACTGGCGTACGGGAATCTAGGCGTCTTTCACATGAAGGCTCAACGCTTCGATTTCGCAATGGAGCAGTTCGAACGTGCACAAGATTCTGGCGTAGTTTTGCCAGAGTACATAAATGACTATGCTGTGTGTCTGGTATTCCTGGGACGCATAAACGAAGCTGCCCAAGCCTTTGAAAGAGTTCTAGTAATTGATCCAGAAAACGAAAATGCACGATTCAATTTATCGAAGCTAAAACAGTTCTCCATAAAACGACTCTCAACCACAGACTTAGACTTCTTCTCTAATCAGCTTTTCGTGCCAGCGGAAGATCTTCTCGATTTTGATGGACAAGTACTGTTGGCGTTAGGTTGGCGGAAGCCAGAGGTTTCGGCTAGGGAGTTTGCCTTAGTTACATGATCTGCATTGATCTATGGCAACTTCCTTTGAATTGTGGCGCGAGATTGTATCTTGAAAAAGAGAAAGCGCATTTGCCGAAGAGCGAAAACATGAAGCGCCGTATTCTCGAAGCAAGGGGCCGCGAAACCGGAATTCCATTCGAGGAATCCCTTGAGAAGTCTGGGATCTGATCCCTCAAGCAATCTTTCGCACTTCTTCTCGCACAACACGACGTACGACTTCTTCCAAAGATTCGGGCGGCTTCTTGATGTACTCACACAGGGCGTGATTAATCAGCGTCTGATAGTTGCCACCGCCGGCCTTGTTAACTTCACGGCGAAACCAATTGAGAATTTCGTCGTCCAAGCGGATCGTAATACGGCTCTTGCCGCGCGCAGGCGAAACCACCGCACCTCGTTTGCCTTTGCTGAAATCGTAGTGCTTCTTCATGACCCCAATGTATAAACACCTGTGCATGTGCGCAAGGGTTTGGGCGACTCGCCGCGAACGAAGCACTGGTTACAGAACCGGAAGCGGTTAGCGACCGGATGCTAGCAACTCAACCTCACCCGACAAGTGTTGTTACCCGTGTAATTGTAATTAGTGGCTTGAGTAAGGGATCCGGTCGCTACCGCTCCCGGTTCTGTAACGACTCAAGTTGTGCTTTCCCGCTCGCCTCTCTATTCTTATCGTTTGCCCTTAATGGCATTTTTTCAACAAGGCAGTACTGCACATGGAAACCAGCAAGATTCGCAATATCGCAATTATCGCCCACGTCGATCACGGCAAGACCACTCTGGTGGATGCCATGCTCAAGCAGGCAGGCACTTATCGTGACAACGAAACCATTGTCGAGCGCGTGATGGACTCGATGGATTTGGAACGCGAACGCGGCATCACGATCATGGCCAAGAACACTTCGGTGCGTTACGGCGATTACAAAATCAATATCGTCGACACGCCCGGACACGCTGATTTTGGCGGCGAAGTCGAACGGGTTTTGAAAATGGTGGACGGCGTCATGCTTTTGGTCGACGCCGCGGAAGGTTGTCTACCGCAAACGCGCTTTGTATTACGCAAGGCTCTCGAGGCGGGGCTGCCGGCTATCGCCGTCGTCAACAAGATCGACCGGCACGATGCGCGTCCCGAAGAAGTCGTTAACGAGATTTACGAGTTGTTCCTCGATCTTGATGCCACCAACGAACAAATTGAGTTTCCTATTCTCTATGCCGTCTCGCGCGAAGGCGTGGCCAAGAAGAAACTCGATGATTCATCGACGAACCTAAAGCCGCTGTTCGATCAAATCATCGAGACTATTCCCGCGCCTGAGGCGCTGCGCGAAGATTCGTTGCAGCTTCTGGTGGCGAACGTGGATTACAACGAATACGTCGGGCGGCTGGCGATCGGACGCATTTTTTCCGGTGAGATTTCCAGGAATCAAGAGATCGTGATTGCCGGGCACGAAGGCGCCGTTAAGAAAACGAGAGTGAAAGAGCTTTACGTTTTTGAGGGCCTGAAACGCGAGCTGGCCGAGAGCGCGGGCGTGGGCGAAATTGTCGCGTTGGCGGGCGTCGAGGACATCAACATCGGCGAGACGATTACGACGCCGGACAATCCGCGGCCGCTGCCGGTAATAGCCGTCGATGAACCGACGATCGCGATGATCTTCAGCGTTAACAACTCGCCATTCGCGGGCACGGAAGGTCAGTTCGTCACTTCGCGTCAAATCAAAGAGCGTCTCGATCGCGAAGTGCTGGGAAACGTCGCCATTCGCGTCGAGGAAACCGGCTCGCCAGATCAATTCAAGGTTTCGGGACGCGGCGAACTGCAATTGGCGATTCTGATCGAGATGATGAGGCGTGAAGGCTACGAGGTTCAGGTCTCAAAACCCGAAGTCATCACGCGCCGCGTCAACGGCGAATTACAGGAACCGCTCGAGCAGGTCGTGGTTGATTGTCCCGAAGAATTCATCGGCGTCGTGACTGAAGCCATGGGCCGGCGCAAAGGCCAGATGACCAAGATGGTGAATCACGGCACGGGGCGCGTGCGGCTCGAATTTGAAACGCCTTCGCGTGGGCTGATCGGTTTTCGCGGCGAATTCCTGACCGAAACCAAAGGCACGGGTTTGCTCAATACCATCTTCCTGCGCTTCGACCGATGGATGGGCGAAATGAAAGGCCGGGGCACCGGCTCGCTGGTCGCGGATCGCATGGGTGAATCGACGACTTACGCGCTTTTTAATTTGCAGGAACGCGGTTCGCTTTTTATTCGGCCGAACACCAAAGTTTACGAAGGGATGATCATTGGCGAAAACGCGCGCGCCGTCGATCTGGATGTCAACGCGATCAAGGAAAAGAAACTAACGAACATGCGCGCCGCTTCTGCTGATGAAGCCATGCGTCTGGTACCGGCCAAGGATCTTTCGTTGGAAGAGGCGCTGGAATTTATCGCTGGTGACGAGTTAGTAGAAGTGACACCCAAGTCTATTCGCTTGCGCAAAAGAGTCTTGAGGGCAAACGAACGACCAAAGAAGGAAAGTTAGACCTTCAGAAGTTTCCCTAGGTTTCGACTATCAGAATGACTATACGTTGGATCTAGGATCGTCCCGCTTCCAAATAGAAGAGACTACGTTGGCGTGGGTCGTCACATGTGGAAGAGTGACGGATGTTGGTGTTCAGTTCTAAATCAGGCAGCCTTACCCAAATGATTGCGCCTGATGGATGCTTGTATGGGAGGGGTTCGTCAAGGGGCTCCGGGTTCTTGAGCACCCAGGCGTATGTCTTTTCGTAAGGCAAGCTCTGAAGTTCCGCAGCATCTGACCCGGAGATCGACGCATTCTCGTGAATATCAGACAATGTCAGCGGACCTATTACGTCGACCAAATCGCAGGTTCCGACAATCTTACCCGAGCCGCTCCTAATAAGAGCGATCGGACCTCTCACATTTGTGCTGGATCCACGAATCTCCCAGGATTTCCGACCGGCCAAAATCTGATCAATCCAGGGACTTCTAATCAATAATCCTCGCATTGACGACTCATCACTTTCACCAAGCATCCTAACAAATGGTTATTCCCAAGATCAATTCTATTCGCCAACCTTGAAGTAGATTATCGTCATTGGTTGCCCGGGGTCGATGTCTCCATAAAACCTACTGAGATCTGCTTGGAGCTCAGCGCGAGAACTAAACCCTTCCATTGCGGCGTCTTCGTCGTTAAGGCTCTCATACCGACGTTGAGAGTCCACTCGTGAGACTCGCGCCGTAATCCGTTCACGTCCGTCCGTGAGATCGACTGTCTCGCCCACGACGTTCGCCGTACCCATCCGGATAGTGCATTTCTTCTTTCCTTTTCTTGCCAACTCGAGATCCTCGCTAGATATCTTGATTCTTCCGCGATAGGTAATATTGCGATTTACGATTGCCATTCTGTCCTTTCTATCAACCTCGGAGAGAAGTGAAGTTCTCTTTCGCTCTGACGTCGGCTAGAGTTTGAAC
>Ga0193747_1000395_pt1 | contig 15342 bp, 15 predicted proteins | sample L1m2metaG_FD_143048 | JGI IMG/M metagenome (GOLD analysis project Ga0193747, IMG submission 143048) | Soil microbial communities from a riparian zone of the East river system, Colorado, United States - L1m2 | ecosystem: Environmental > Terrestrial > Soil > Riparian zone | place: USA: East River...
TAAATTCAGTAAACTTCATACCGAGGATGTCATAGTAAGACGGCCAGGTCAACCTAAGCCAACGAGAGGTCTAAATGCACATCGAAATGAAGGTATTGAAATGTTTAAGATATTTCCTGACAACCAAGTCGAAAACGATCCATATAAGGTGCTCTTTGGTCAAGGTGACTGGACTTGTTCAATTGCCATGTTCTCAGGCACTCAAAAGGGTTCCATAATGAGTCCTCAAGGGAAAACGATTCTACCTACAAACAAGAAGTTTCAAGTCGACTTTTGCACAGTTGCTTACTGGAAGAACGGCCAGATTGACCAGGAGAATCTTTTCTATGACCAAGTTGGAATGATGAAGCAACTTGGCCTAGATTGACTTGACGTCGCAGCAAGTAGTTAAGAGGATTGCTCTGGGGTAACAAAGATAAGAGTCGGTCAATGTATGACCTATCTATCTATAAGTTATGAAAAGCAGCACCTCCTTTTCACTTAAATTAGTTAGTATTCTCAGCTATATTATCTCTGAGTTTTCTCAAACTAAGTGCATGTTCTGTGCTGAGCCCATTTAATGGTCTATTATGATCAGGTAAAGTTTGGATCTTTTAGGCCGGATCTTAAATGGCAAATCTGAACACCTATAATTTACACTAGAAAATGGGACAGAACTAAAAATTCATTTCTTTGTTTTTATAAACTCATTAATTTTTAATTATAGCTGTCTTAACCATCATTAACCATTATTACAGTCTTTAAATAGGTTATCATGCCATAGAATTCATGTCATCAGGAAAAGAGCAGAGAGATAGCTCCACAACAGAGAAAGAAGACGCGAAAAAACAAGCTGAGAGAATAGCCACCTTGGCAGATGATAAAGGTGTAAGAAAAGAAGCTGCAAAAGTTGCAGACAAATTAGAAAATGTAATAGAAGAGGAAGAGCGAAAAACAAGAATACCAACGTCGATATCTGTTCTGCAGCAACAACAGGACGCAGTCATCAAATCTTTAGATCGGACTAAAGATATTATCAGAACGCTAGCTAAGGACAGTAGAAGGGAGATTACCCGTTATACGCAAATCGTTAATGATTACCAAGAACAAACTATCGAAGCTGCCAGAGCAATAGCAGAGAATCAAATAGAATCTCAAAAAGAGATTATAAACTTATGTCAATCACAATGGCTACCATATGTAGAGAATACTAATGGACTGGTTTGGAATAATTGGATGATTCCAGGGAGCATAACAGAGACATATGCAAATATGGTCAGTGGCTTTGCAAACATTACGATAGCTGCAACAAGGCTAGTAAATAACATGATATTTGCTAATTTGGATGCTTTCAAAGCAGCGGTGGAACAAACAAAGGATAACTCAAAGGAATTATTAAGAACAGGCACTCATAATACTGCTAGAATGTTTGATCAGACAGCAAGAGATACAAAGACATTTTGACGAAACTGACCCTTGTATAAAGCAAAATTTTAAATGTCGAAACCTTCTTGACCCAGTACACGGACACGATAGCGCACGGACAGTCCCAGGCAATTAACCAGCTAGATAAGACAAATGATTTGAGGTGGAGTTCTCCCACCGCTAGCGCGTCATCTTTTTTCCTTTTAGACTTATCGTGAAGAATTACAAAAAACAAATATGTTTGGACTATAGTTGTCTTCCTGCTTTCTGCTAGCTCCAATAGTAATTTATATTATATTTCAATCTAATATTTGGGATAGCAAGAAAAATACAAATTACTACGATCTACCGATCTTTAAAAAAATCCCCTGTTTATTATAAAAGGGGGGTCTATTTATCTTCTACTATTCTTATAAACAATTATCTCCACATTACAGAACATGTCAACAGATAGCAAAGCTAAGCTTGAACAAAAGATAGGCGAAGCTCTTGGTTTAGAGATGGCTGCTCAAAAAGCAGTTCAAGAACTAGACTCAAAAGGATTATTGGATGAAGCAGGAATGAAGCCTAAATTAGATAAAATGAGAAAAGAAGCAAACAATCATCAGACAAAGCTTGAAGAATTGGTTCAGAAGTTGTCACAGTCACAAGGATTGAATTCTGAAAATATCCAAAAATCGGCAGAAGAAACCGAACAAAAGGTTTCCCAAATGATGAATACCTATCTTGGCGAGGACCCCGATTCTTCTGAAGCAATAGAATTTCTGTGCCTTGCTGAAGGCGGAGAAGTAACACACTATGAAGTTTTAAGTACAATGGCAACAAAGAAGGTTAAAAATAAACAATTCTCCACTGCAGTCAATTCAATTCTGAGAGAAGAACGGAGACATCTTCAATTGTGTACACGATTAGCCAAACAGCTTGCAGCATCTTCTTAATAAATCTCCTCTTATTTTTTGTAAGATATTGAAAAATCCTTTTTTTAATTTACTGCTACTGCTTATTTTCATTCTTCTTATGATCACTGAGAAAAAGATATATTTTCATAACTTCTAATTCTAACTATGCCCGTAAAACTAGGCAAGAAATCTTACAAGAGTTTTGATACTGCAAAAAAGGCCATCAAGAAAAAGAAAGGACTATCAGATAAACGAGCATCAGCATACGTTGCGGCAGTTGAAAGAGCCCAAGGCAAAGATCCAAGGACAGGGAGAAGCATCAAAAAAAGGAAGACCAGTACTCAGATAAAGGGTAAAAAGAAAAAAGCTGTTAACAAAGGAAAAAAGAAAATCTAAATCTACAATAATACCCCCAAACCAATTTTTTTTCACTCAAATTCAGACTATCCAGTTTCCTCAGATCATTGATATTTTGAAATATTCTAGTGTATACCAAGGGTATATGCAACAAGAAACGATTGAAAGGAAGCAGAATATATCTAAAGAAGATATTTCCAAAACATATAATGAATATGAATACAAGGAGTTTAAACGGAAACAATATACTGGCCTGAAAGTCGGAAGAGGCCACAAACGGTATTTTGACAAATGAGAATGTAACGAGAAAAGGATAACGCCTAAGGGTAAAGGAGGAAAGTATGATAAATCGCCAGCATTAATCTTTCTAGTCTGGTTTTCAATTGTTTCCTATTTGAAAGTTATATTCGTCATGAACTTATGCTTGTACTAATTATTATGTCACCAATTTCGCGACATTTACATATATCCTTATATTATGTGTGGAATATACTACTTATATATGTCATTCTTAGAGGTTAGAGATTTGCACGCTGCTATCGATGGAAAAGAAATTCTAACTGGCCTCGATCTAAAAATAGACAAAGATGAAGTTCACGTAATTATGGGTCCAAACGGTTCAGGTAAGAGCACTTTCGCAAACGTGCTGTTAGGACATCCAAAATATACAATTACATCTGGAGATATTCTCGTTAAAGGCAACAGTATTATTAATTTATCAACCGACGAAAGAGCAAAGAAAGGATTGTTCCTAGGCTTCCAGTATCCAACAGAAATTTCAGGTGTAGGATATAGTCACTTTTTAAGAAATGCATATAATACTTTAAACAAATCATTAGGAGAAGATCAGAAAAATAGAGAGGTTTTCCTCACGGTTAGGGAATTTCATGAGTATGTAAAGAAGAACTTGGACGCGGTAGGACTTGATCCAACATTTCTTGGAAGATATCTCAATGAAGGATTCTCTGGCGGAGAGAAAAAGCGATCGGAGGTAATGCAAATGCTAGTTCTGAAACCTAATATTGCAATTCTTGACGAACCAGATTCTGGTTTGGATATCGATGCAGTAAAGTCTGTTGCAGAAGCAATTAACCAATTAATCGAAACAGGCGCAGGTGTTATTGTAATAACTCATTATGCTCGAATACTTAGGTATCTTAAAAAGCTCGATCAGGTTCACGTTATGGCAAAGGGAAAGATCATTAAAACAGCTGACAAAGCGTTATCGGAAGAACTTGAATCCAAAGGCTATGGTTGGCTTGGACTAGAAGACAAATAAATGAATAATAGAATACAGATCCTTTTTCAATTTAACTTTAACTAACCTTATACACCAGAATTTTTTTTCAATTTTTCATAAAAGGATAGAATATCCTGAGTATATTAATTTAGTTTCTCTCTCCTTAGTTATTTCTGATACGAACCTGGTAGCATCATCCACAACAGTGGTACTGTCAACAAGTCTAGCTTCATCGTTATCCCATTCTTCAGATCAACTTGTGACTATGATAGCTAGATGCAGAAGGTTGAAAGAAGATAAGAAATAAGATGTGTAATTATTAACTAAGACTTCCACTCTACTATCTACTGAATAATCATAAGATGTAATTTAGTATGTTATTTTTCCGTATTTAATATATTTCTGTAAAGACTATACACAATTGTAGTGGCAATGGCTGCTCTACTTGGTGGAATTACAGTTATGGGTAAACGTATTCACTCTTCAGTATGGATATTATTTACAGCTAGAGGAATTTTTCTATCACAAAACCCCACTTCAAAGGGGATTGACACATGAGACAGTACAATCGCTCTCAACTACAACACCAGTATCTACGAGATACGTTTGATTCTAAGTATAAAGAATGCTCTAGCTGTAATAACAGGAGCCAATTTACATGTATAAAATGCAGCTTTTGTTATAGCTGCCATTGGAAGAGAGAAGAGTTGGACAAGATTCCACCCTATCTAATACTTGATGACAGGATTCTTTTCCTAAAATAAAGGAAGATGATGCTTTAAGCTGAGGAGGAAGTAGGAAATCCTTAGTTGCTAACTAAAGGGGAACGGGGCTAAGCCAATCCGTTTTTCTACATCCACGTCATGATCTTTGGGTTTGTCAGATACAGTCCTAAGATCATCCTCTACTACTGTAGTTTGGTAAGTAGATCGAATTTCATTGCATAACAATTTCTAGCTAATGCTAATAGGATATCTTTACTCTTATCTATAGAGTATGTGGAGCAAGTCTGTACGTACACACATCTGAATCCAAATCTAGTAGAATATAACATACTGAGTGTCGTCTATGAGGTTCATTTACTTATTCTCGGGTTTTGATTTATCTTCTACTAACTTATATCTAGATAATTGTTTGTATGCTAGAAATACTATAAATGCAATAATTACAAAGTCAATTATGTTGGAAATTAAATCACCATATTTAAATTCGGTTATGGAACCTGATACATTTGTTACTTTGACTGACATGTTCTCTAAGCTCCCTGCGGGTAAAAAAAAGCCGATAATAGGATCAATTATATCTGTTACTAACGCGGTAACAAGTTTAGATGCTGCTGCACCTATTACAAATGCGATTGCTAAACCAATTATTCCAAATACTTTGAGAAAGTCAAAGAATTCTTGAGATAACGATCTAGTTACTGCTGCTGGCGGTGGTGTTCCTTCAGTAGGAGAAGAAGGAGGAGAGTCGCTATTCACTGCAACAGAAGTAAATTATGAAATAAATAGGGAATTCTACACTTTAGCCTAGAACATTTCATAGTATGAGGAAAAGTAACCATTATCATCATCAAAGGATAACAACGAGTGTCCGGATTTGAAACTGATCTGCAATCATTAAGAGTCAGACAGGGCTACGATTGATGTAGAAGAAGATACCGTATAGAAGCTTGCAGCTAATGGGACTATGGGTAGTAGTGGTGGAAGATAAAGCAATCACCAGCTTACCAATCTTTTCTCAACACCATTGATTCAGCTGAAACAATATTTTTATTCTTTTTACTTTTGAACCTTTTCATAAGTTCAGTCAGACTCTTGTAATGATGAAAGACGATAGACACAAGATTGGTTGTAGCCTACAAATCTAACAGAAGTAAACATTCTATACTTTGACTGATGTCTATATACTTGCAACCACAATGAAAGTTCTTTCACATGTTATGAGAAATATTAATGAATTCAATATACCAGCTGGGAATTCTAATGGTTACGAGATACTGTATTTTGGTGTAAATTTAATTCTTATGTTTGATTATAGGCTATCTTTTGATATACAAGTAAAGAATGGAAATAATGAAATAGAGGTTTTGATAATTAGCAGAAAACAGATTCCAGCTTGGAAAAGTGATGCCAGCAGTAACGAAGATATGAAGCCGTATTATAGTAATCGTGGAATAAGAGTTAATGATGTTTTTAAACCATTAATAAGTGATGCATATGCATTTATTTTAAGCAATAGATCTGCTTCTATCGCGGACTACTCTAAAACAAAATCAGTAGAAGTTACCCTTATTCATACCTGGCAGCAAGAAATAAAAGAATCTCAACTAAAAGACAGGAAAAATGACCTCAAAAGATAAAGACTGAAAACTAGCAACTCTTTTTCTCTTTCTTTTTGAAGCTCTTCATATATCTGCATCTAAACTACTATCACAAGATATTTTATATATCACAACATATTATCTTGCCCCAGATAAATATCCGCATCATTATCCTTATTTCTTTTAAGGAGAAAGCGATGCAAATAAGTAGGTATTCTTAGTAATCTAATTCCCTAAGGAGATGTTTCATGGTTGCTATTGAGATTGGTAACGTAGTTCAGGATTTTACTGTAATTATGGTTGTAGCCTCGGTTATGGCTTTGGCTTCCTACAAATTAAAGCAGCCTATGGTTATTGGCTACATTATAGCAGGAATGATTATCGGTCCTTATACGCCCCCATTTAGTTTAGTTCTTAATATAGATGTTCTAAATTTATTTGCTGAGATTGGTATCATCTTATTGTTGTTTGTTGTTGGAATGGAATTTCCTATAGAAAAACTCAGAAACATTGGTAAGAAAGCGTTTCTAATTGCGTTAGCTGAAGCATTAGGAACTCTTGTAATAGGTGTTATAGTAGGACTTCAAGGGCTACACTATTCCCTTTTTAATAGCCTCTTTTTGGGATTAGCAATATCGGTTACAAGCACCGTCATAGTCATGAGAATACTAGAAGAACTAGACATTGTAAAAGAAGAAGCATCTACCGTGATTTTAGGTGTTGCTGTGATCGAGGATATTATTATTATTTCTATCTTAGCAATATTGCAGTCTGTAGCATCATCTGCTACTTCTACAGGAGGGGCTCACTTATCTATCGTAGAGCTGGCAACAACTATTGGAACAGTATTGGCGTTTATTGCTGGTGTGATAATAATAGGCTCCAGAACAATACCAAAGTTTGTCAACTACGTTGGCGGCACAAATCAACATGATTTACTTATAGTGGCAGTTCTTGGCGTAGCTTTTGGTTTGTCATTTATTGCGTTTGAGATTGGTATCTCTGTTGCTACCGGAGCGTTTTTTGCTGGTGTGCTAATAGCAGAATCAAAAGTGCATTCAGTTACAAGAGTTCTAGCACTACCTATTAGAGATATGTTTGCTGCTATATTTTTTGTTTCTGTTGGTGCTTTGATGGATATAAGACAACTTCCCATCTTTATAATACCTGCTATTGTATTAGTGGTAGTATCAATAGCAGCAAAATTCTTTACAGTATTTCTAGCGGCAAAGTTGCAGGGATTCAGTATGTTGACCGCACTCAGAACAGGGTTCGGATTATCGTCTTCAGGAGGAGAACTAGCCTTAGTTGTTGCTAAAGGAGGGGCAGATAGTGGTGTCACTAGTTCGTTTTTGCTACCGATGATTGGAACAATGACTGTGATTACAACATTTATCACACCATATATGATAAAGGTAGGATGGAGATTTGCAGATATAATAATATCAAAGCATTTATTTTGGTCGTCTTATTCTGATATCATCAAGACGAAGATACGTCTGTCTTATTTTGATACTGTCAAGAAGATACGTCGATTCAGATTTTTCAAGAAATAAACAACACGACACCTGCAAAAATTCAACAATATACCTAAGATCAATGCATGGAATGGATCTGCCTACTGTTGAATCAACCAATTTAATTTCCTATGATGTCCTCTATCGTTTCCACTCTTCAACTGCTTTGTCTATTCACCATACACCTTGCTATTCAACACAACCCACATGAGTATAATCACCTGTTTTGCAATATTTACAATAAGGAACATAACAGTAAACCGCATAACCTTACTAACGTTTTTGTATACATTTGTTCAATCTTATGTAGTTGAAGTCAATCATAGTTACCGGAGCTTCCAGTGGAATCGGAAAGGCCGCAGTTATCAGACTTGTCCAATCGGGTTACCAGGTTTTTGGTTTGTCACGAAGATATGACCAACTCCTTGCATTGTCTTCTGAACTATCTTCATACAACTTGAAGGATGATCAATATTTTCCAGTTATATTCGATATTACTAGGTATGACAAGTTTGAAGAAGTACTTAATAATATACTTTCTATTTCTAGCGAAAAAACAATCTTTGGTCTAGTAAATAATGCCGGGTACGTAGAACCAGGAGCAATTGAGGATATAACTATAGAGGATCTCAGAGCTCAATTCGAAACAAATTTCTTCGGTCTTGTAGAATTCACAAAAGAAGTGTTGCCTTTAATGATGCAAAGAAAAGAAGGTAGAATTGTAAATGTTAGTTCATTGTCAGGATTAATATCTCTTCCATTGATTGGGGCTTATTCAGCTACAAAACATGCATTAGAAGCAATATCAGATGCACTTAGAATGGAACTATGGAATACAAATATCAAAGTCATAAATATTAATCCTGGTGTAGTCGAAACAGATATTTATAGAGTAATAAGATTAAAGCTTGCAATTATAGAAAAGAAGAAATCAAGGTTCTCTAATGCTTATAATAAATATCTAAATAATATTCCTTCTGGTTTGTCAGCAAAGATTGTAGCAAATGTAATTGATCAAGCTATTCGTTCGTCAACTCCAAAACATAGGTATATTATCGGCTCTAGCAAAGAAAAGTTAGCATTAAGATTGAGACCATTTATACCAAACAAGTTATTTTATTCACAAGTTGCAAAAAGAATATTGTCCTAGTCTTACATAAGACTAACAGAATAGGATAAAAATGATTCGATCTAAACTTCAAAAGGAAAGAGGAAGTAGATGTGATTTCTCTTACTTTTCGATATATATATGTGATCAGATGGATATAAAGGCGACGATGCTAATTAGTACATGCTATGAATAATAATTTTAAAACATTCTTTAGAAAAAACAGCAGCAATGGTACTAATAGCAATATTCCATCCACTATGCAACTAATGCTGCATATTAATAAAAAGATCAGAAGCCCTATTACGGGTTTTATGTTAGTAAGCCTTGGTGTTTTATTAGCTGCAAGCTCCGGCAGTTGGGATATCACAAATCATCTTTTGAATAAACCTGAAACATTCTCTTCTCCTCCTCATGCCGGCTTATACACAGGAGTGGCTATAGTTTTACTTGGATCAATAGTGACGCTACGCTATTTCCGCAGTAATTCCAATAATACTAAGCATAAAGATGATAATTACAATCCTATGCCGTTAGCTGTTAAATTAGTAACCATAGGAGCCATTATGTTAGTTGCAGCAGGGCCCTTTGATTATGCTTGGCATTTGGCTTTTGGCTTGGACGGCTTGCTAAGTCCATCTCATGCTGTACTTACAATAGGTATGGTACTAAGCAGTATCGGAGCTTTATTGGGAATGCTATCATTAAGCAATACTCCGGATATTTATAGAGGCAGCGGATTAGATTCCACTGCCGCATCTAGTTCTTCTATAGTGGATTCAAAAAATAATAAAAGACATACAATATCAAATATTCTGGTAGTCATCGGAATTGTTCCAGTCTGGATTACCATATCTGGACTAACTCATATGCTGTCTTTACCATTTTCAGATACAGAATATTTCAAATTTAATCCTGATCCGATACTAGCCGCAATAATTGCAACATTAGCCTTTCCATTTATCGTATCTTTTATCTTGTGTTCTTCGTTTGGACTGACAAAAAGATTTGGTATACTTTCTATTACTGGTACGATCTTTATTGTTGTCAACCTAACTACAGCATTGCTTCCAAACAAATATTTGGTTCCAACGATCCCATTTTACATCCTAAATTTTATTCCAATTCTAGCAATGGATGCATTACTATCTAGTTTATCAGCAAAGACAAAGATAGTAAATTACATAGCAGGTGCTGTCCTTGGTGTAACATTCTTTACGCTCTATTATCCTTTGATAACTCATACATACAACGAAGTTTTATCAAATCCGCAATCGGTTTGGCCAAGCCTCACTGGATCCATATATTTTGGAATGATCGGTAAAATATATCCTCTGATTATTATACCAGCTATGACAACAGGAATCCTGGGTAGTATCATTAGCACTAAGCTAACTCAATTGCGAAGCAGGACTAAAATATAAAATGTATTAATGTTTGCTTTGTGTTTTATCTTTAACGAATTAGTAACGAATTAGTAAAAAAGCAAATTGAAAGAATAAAAGGTCACATGTAGAATTATGAGCTTTAGAGAGAGAAAAGAGTACGACGGTGTGTTGTTGCAAGGAAAGACGGTTTTGGTAGATAATGGCATTGCAACTGGAGCAACGATTTTATCTGCTGCACGATGATTAAAGGTAAAACAAAATTGTAAAGAATGTTATAGCTGAGGTAGAAGTCATGCACTCCCCATATCCATTTAGCGCAGTTGTACATTTCTATCAGGATTTTAGTCAAGCCAGTTATAGCGAAGTTAAAGAAACAATGAGTGAGTAAACTTGGGTACATAACATTCTAGTTAACAATAAAATCAACAAATTATGTTATGATATTACTAGTTTAGACCACGTATGAGTAATGTCTATTGGGCTAAAAAGGACTGCATAAAAGAAAAGAGGAGTACTAACATCATAAGGGTCAATCAATCAATCAATCAATCAATCAATCAATCAATCAATCAATCAATCAATCAATCAATCAATCAATCAATCAATCAATCAATCAATCAATCAATCATGCTCCTGATTTCATGAAAAACTCAAACAATTAACAGGAATTAATGAAGATTTACAACATATTAGCAAATATACAGTAAACAGCTCCTTACAAAGTAGAGTCAGCGTTGACTAGACTTATGAACTACATCGTCCTTTCAGAGCGTAACAACCTGGTTAAATATCAATGTTAACTAGAGGATTAATGATAAAAAGAAGTGTGCATATTGGGAATTAAAAGAAGAAAGCAAATCCACAAGAATTGATCAGTCAATGGGTACAAGACAAAATCTGTCACTATATAGAATAAAAAAGCTCAAAGTTGTACTTTTACTTACTTCTGCCTATCTAGCAGTACAACTCATTGCTAGCCTATTCACAGGTAGCTTAGCTTTAATTGCTGATGCAGGACATATGCTTACAGATGTTGGCGGCCTTGCGTTAGCTCTATTTGCGATTAATTATACTCGTAAACCACCTACTCCTCAAAGAACGTATGGGTTCTACAGGATCGAGATTCTATCATCACTTGCGAATAGTGTTGTATTGATATTGATTTCTATATACATACTCTATGAAGCGTATCAGCGTATTTTAGAACCACCAGTGATACAGAGCTTTCCAATGTTGATTGTAGCCACTGTCGGCTTAGCTGTGAATTTGATAGGAATGTTACTTCTCAAAGGACATTCCCATGATTCACATCATAACGAAAGAGAAGAAGAAAGTCTGAATATCAAGGGCGCATATTTAGAAGTTTTTAGCGACGCATTAGGTTCTGCTGGAGTTGTTGCTGCTGCTGTAATAATGCTTGTCACTAGATTTTATATGGTTGATCCATTAATCAGTATCGGACTAGCATTGTTTATACTTCCAAGAACATGGTCTTTGATGAAAAAGTCAATTCACATTTTGATGGAGGGTGTTCCAGCTAATATTTCTCATGAAGAAGTGAAAAACGCGATACTCCAGATAAAAGGTGTAACTGGGGTCTTTGAGTTGCATATATGGACTATAACATCTGGTATGAACGCCTTATCTGCTCATGTAGTTGTAATTGATCCAAACAAATCACAGGCAATTCTAAAGGACATAAATTCTTCTCTTGAAAAGAAATTCAGGATTTCGCATGCTACAATCCAAATCGAAAATTATCACTCTGAATCAGGCGCATTCTAAACAACAGATATTCTGTATAGTGTAGAGAATAGCGATTTGATAAGTTGTCATTTTGTCTACAATATCCCTACAAAAGGCATAAAGCTCTCCTTATCGAAGTAATCATCAACTCTTGAAACTAAAGCAAATAATGCCAACACAGCAACCATGGCTAAAATTTATAGCACTATATTACAATTTTAGTATCCATCTTTTTGTTGTAAGAGATAGGCGATTGTGATGGTAGGAGAAGAGACAGATGAAAGGGCAAATAGAAGAGGGAACAACCAGAACTGATAAACAAATTGATGATATTGTATACAGGCTTTACGATATCGATGAGGCTGAACGAAGAATCTTTGAAGGCTCATAGGAGAATGGACATTAGTTCTTTCGTGGTGTATCCCAAGAAGGACTTGTTATTTGGTACTTGGACCTTATTTGTTGTTGATTTAAGTCTGTCACATACAATTCGGATATGCAATAGTAGATGCCATTTGATCTCATTCAAAATACCCATTTGCTGGATATTGAATGGTAAAGCCGTATTCCTTATCTTCATAAGAAATTTGTCTGTAGTAGAACTTTTTCTTATTTGCTTGTGTCTTTAATTCTTGTGCGCTAGTTGACCCGATTACTATTATTACTACTACTACTTTCGTGTCAACAGTCTAAATACAAGAACTTGGTGCCAATCATACAGAATTCAAATATGCACTTTCTGTCTAGCTTTACAAAAAATATTATATTTACTTGATTTGAAATCAATCATATGGTTTATTTCTAGAAACTTATTATGAATACAGGTTTTTTCATTGCTACACATTCTTTTTTGGATGTTTTTAACCCTATTCTGTTAAATAACAAAGTAGGGCTGGCCTGACAAAAAGATTAATTATTCTAAAAAATTGACCTGACTCATTTCCTTAGTTCTACTTGAAAATGATGGTATATTTCCCAACTTTCTATAGCAATGCTTCTAATAGTAACTCTATTTTTGCATTGACTGTTCTCCTTTTAAGATGAAATGCAGGTATTGTACCAGTGTGGACACCAATAATATGCAGGAGATAGAAGAGCATCTACGACGTTTACATCATGCAATCGTAGCTAATGATGAGACAGCAAGTAGGACTAATATTCATAGACTTATTCATGACATCGTTGAATGTTGGCGAAGTGATGCAGCATAGTTATTCTATTACTACCAGTACAGATATTTCACTGCAAGTAGTGAAATGATAACAATCAGTCTACTGTCTGGACACACAAAGGGTATAGACCAGTGACTAATCACAGTTAGCAATTGCTTAGAGATAAAATTTGTTAGATGAAAAACTACGATAATTTTATTTCTTAGATGCACATCAGAAAATACTTTTTCTGCTTCTTTAATTGTAATAAGTATTGACTCTATATTCTCGGCCGCCATCTCTCATCGAAAATATTATGGATAATGATTGGAGCATGATAAGTCAAATATTCAATTTCATTCTTGGCACAGAAGGATGAAATGATACTAGTACGTTCAGATAGTGTCATTTTCATAATATTTGAACCTAGTTGTTGTATTTCATGACCTTTAATTCTATATCCATATTTCTCGTAGAGATAGTTGATAATAGATGAGAAATTGGCAAGAGCATTCCTGTTTTGGGTTGATTTGAGCTGAAGGATTATCACGCTATATTCTATTAACAAGCCTAAGCCAGAAACTTTTCTTGTACTAGAAATATTAAAAAATACAAACCATGGAAGCATAAAGAAAAGTGCACTTATAGACAAACTAGAAGAAAAAGGCGTAATTAATGAAAATCTATCAAGTGCAGCAAAACACAGCAAAATAAAAGGATTGCTAAATCCTATTAGCATTATAGGCTTGTCAGATAATCCTTTAGTGGAAGTGGAATACAGAGGTAGGCAAAGCAATGTTATCCTCACACAACAAGGAGAAAGCACGTTGAAAATATTTGGAGACTAATTACACCTGTCACGATATCTGAACATTACTGTATCCAAGGTGGGGCCTAATCACGTAGTGTTATGACTAATGAAGGACGCAATGAATTAAGGTTTTTGAATATTTGGCCCCTAATAGAAATCCCAATTAGTAACAAGTATGCAGTAAAAACTAGAAATCATCAAAAGATTGGTGAGTTGTATAGATTATCAGTGCCCCCTCCTAATCATTAGACAAACTCTTGATAGTTGAATCAAGGTTTTTTCTTAGTAATATCAGAAGCTTCTTAAATTCCTTAATTTCTCCTGGAGCAGATATTGCCTTAAGTGTATTCGTGCCTACAGGAGTAAATAGCTCATTGATATCAAAATTCCTGCTTTTTACAAATTTTAATAATCTTACCCTAAGTAACTGATTTAATAACTTGTCCATGTCTGGTATATTGCCATCATCCTGGAAGAGATTTTCTTGCAACAGATCTTCCTTCACTCGCTTGTCGTTTCTTTTACGTTCTGCTGGATTGGGTACCTGTTCAATGAATTCATCATATCTCATTCTCTCATTATCGTCAGACTGTGCATTTCTAATAGCGTCATCATCAATTCCTAGAGATGTTGAAGCATATATTTTCCCTTTATCTGTTGGCTTAAAGATAAGCTTAATTCTTCTCCGATCAACACTAGTATTTTCTTTTTCTACAAGACGATGCTTTATTAATGATTGTAAACTTTGCAACAGTGTTATCCTATCTCTATCTGTTGCCTTCGATAAAGTCTTGTAGTCTGCATTTTTTCTCATGCATACATGCTTTAGTATTCTTTTCTGTAGGTCTGTTATTTCTCGATCTGGTTTCTTGACTGCTTGTCTCACGTAATATCTGAACAAATAGTAATACATATCTTTTTAAGTATTACATGTCGTAGTATAGTATACACATACGACAGCCTAATATACGGGACAGTTCATCTTTAAAATAATGCAGAAATTATTGCATGGCGGTGATCCTCTATGACTAGCCAAACACAAGAGCCGCAAGAAGAAGGGGAACTTAAGGACGCAAGGCTACTAGATGTCAAAGCCAAAAAAATCAAGAAAAAAGCCGACCCCCCTATTATTAGCCCCATTAAGCCCAAGAAAGGACCAACATCTACATCTACCAAGCAATCAATGGCTTATATCACCGTCAAAGGCATAGAAAACCAGACATCGTATTTACAGAGAGACTGGCCTATATTCGCTATGAAAGAGTTGATGGATAATGGCTACGACTCGTTAAACGATTACTATCCTAATAGTTCAGAAGAAGCAAGGAAGATTGCAGTATGTGTAAACTTAGACCCAATACCAAACATTAATGATAAGCTGATGTTTCGTATGGCAGT
>Ga0193747_1000396_pt1 | contig 15324 bp, 14 predicted proteins | sample L1m2metaG_FD_143048 | JGI IMG/M metagenome (GOLD analysis project Ga0193747, IMG submission 143048) | Soil microbial communities from a riparian zone of the East river system, Colorado, United States - L1m2 | ecosystem: Environmental > Terrestrial > Soil > Riparian zone | place: USA: East River...
CCTTGCTCGGGCCCGGCGGACTGTTCCTCGCCACGCTCGGGGCCGGCGATACGGAGGCGTGGACCGGTGAATGGCTGGGCACGACGATGTTCTTCTCCGGCCACGACCCCGAGACGAACCGGCGCCTCTTGGGCGAGGCCGGGTTCGCGCTGCTGATCGACGAGGTCCTCGAGATGCGCGAGCCCGAGGGCCCCGTTCGCTTCCACTGGGTGCTGGCCAAGCGATGACCTGCGACTTCTCGCTCCAGCACTATGGCGAGCTGCTCGACGCGGCGCGGGCCGGTGGTTATCGGTTCGAGGCGTTCGACCACGACCCCGTGCCCGGCGACCTCTTCCTCCGCCACGACGTCGACCTCTCGCTGGAGGCAGCGGTCACGCTCGCCGAGCTCGAGGCGCAGGCCGGCGCGCGCGCGACCTACTTCCTGATGACCGAGTCGGTCTTCTACAACCTCGCCTCGACAGCGGGGCAACGAACACTCGAGCGCCTCCGCGACCTCGGGCACCGCGTCGGCCTGCACGCCGTCTATCCGCGCTCCGACCTCGACGACAGGTTCGAGCCGGTCGTCGCGTGGCACAACCCTGACCTGGAGTACATGTCCGAGCCGATCGAGGGCGCCCAGAACGTGATGGCCGCGCCCTTCTTCCGGCCGGAGTCGTACCGGTCGGACTCGAACCAGAGCTGGCGGCACGGCTGCCCGCACGAGGGCCTCGCGAGCGGCGGGTTCGAGTGGCTGCAGCTGCTCACCCATCCTGAGATCTGGGCGTTCCCGGGCGCGACGATGCGCGAGACGATGGAGGCAATGCTCGACGCCGACCGTGAGTCTCGGCTGAAGCAGCTCGGCGAGGACCGGATCGATCTCGCATGAGGCCCGTCACGATCATGGTCACGGCCTCGGGCGCGCCCGGCACCGCGGCGCTCCTGCGCGCGCTGCGCGAGAACGGCGAGCGGGAGGTGCGGCTCGTCGGAACCGACATGTCCGAGCGCTCGATAGGGCGGCACCTCTGCGACGCGTTCCACATCGTCCCGGCCGGCTCCGATCCAGGCTTCGCGGACGCTCTCCTGGAGCTCTGCCGCACCGAGGGCGTCGACGCCGTGCTGCCGCAGTCGTCCTTCGACCTGCTCGGGCTCGCCGAGGCGAAGGAGCGGTTCGAGGGAATCGCGGTGCTCGTCTCGTCCCCCGAGGCGATCCAGCGCTCGAACGACAAGGCCGAGACGTACGCGCTGCTGCACCGGATCGGCGTTCGCGCACCCCAGTTTCGCCGTGTGAACGGGGGGCGCGAGGTCGCGGCGGCGGCCGAGGAGCTCGGCTATCCCGAGCGACCGGTGTGCTTCAAGCCGGTGTTCAGCTCGGGCTCGCGTGGCTTCCGGGTGCTCGACCCGACGGTCGACCGCGCGCACCAGCTGCTCCACGAGCGGCCCGGATCGGTTGCGATGCGGCTCGAGGAGGCAGTCGAGCTGCTCCCGGAGCAGGGCGGGCCGGATCTGCTCGTGATGGAGTTGGCGACCGGAGGCGAGCGCACGATCGACGGGTTCGCGGAGGGAGGGCGAATCCTGCTCGGCCACCCGAAGACGCGCGAGGCGATGCGTGCCGGGCTCGCGATGTTCTTTGAGACGCTGGAGGATCCGGCGCTGATGGACACGGCGGCGAAGATCGTCGCCGAGCTCGAGCTCGACCACTTCTTCAACATCCAGCTCGTCGGCGAGCACGTGATCGAGATCAATCCGCGGATCTCGACGATCGTCTACCAGGACGACCTGAATCTCCCGTACCTGGGCGTCAAGCGCGCGCTGGGCGAGCTCCCCGACGAGGAGCTCGAGGAGCTCCAAGGGCGCGTGATCCCCGGCCGTAAGGCATTGCGGTACTTCGACCAGGTCGAGTGGGACTGACCGTCGTCCACGCCCCGGTGAACACCGCCGGCGTGCCGTGGCAGAACGTTCAGGCCCTGCGCCGGAAGGGCGTTGACGCGAAGCTCGTCGTCTTCGAGCGCTACAAGCTCCACCCGGAGGCGGACGTCGACCTCGGCCTCGAGGGCCGAGGGCTCGCCGCCCGTCAGCTGCGCCAGTGGCAGGCGTTCGCGCGCCTGCTCCCCGGCACGGACGTGTTCCATTTCTATTTCGGGCTCACTCTTGTGCCAAAATCCCTGCAATTCGTGCTGCTTCGCGCCGCCGGCAAGCGATCCGTCCACCACTTCATGGGCTCCGACATCCGCGGCAAATCGCCGGCCGAGCTCGCCTACGCGCAGCGCGCGGGCGCGCGGATCGTCGGCTCCTACGACGCAGCGCGCTGGGTGCCCGACGCCGACGTCGTGCCCCCGGGGATCGACCTGCGCGACTTCGAGCCCGCAGCGCCTTCGGAGCGCGCCAGGCCCCTCGTCGTCCATGCGCCATCGAGCCGCGGCCGCAAGGGAACCGAGCACGTGATCGCGGCCTGCGCGCAGCTGCCGGTCGATCTCGAGATCGTGGAAGGGCTCCACCACGACGCAGCCCGGGAGCGCTACCGCGCAGCGGACATGGTCGTCGACCAGCTCAACGCGGGCTGGTACGGCCTGTTCGCGATCGAGGCAATGGCGCTCGGCAAGCCGGTGCTGACGTTCCTCCATGACGAGGCGGTGCGGCGCACCGAGGAGGCGTTCGGCCTTCCGGTCCCGATCGTGCGCACGACGAAGGAGACGCTCGTCGAGGATCTGCGCCCGCTCGTCGAGTCGCCGGAGGAGCGCCGCCGGGTCGGAGCCGCAAGCCGTGCCTACGTCGAGCGGGTTCACGACATCGACCGGGTAGCCGACCGCCTGCTCGAGGTCTACGCTCGACTCTGAACGTGGAGTATCAGCTCCGCATGTACACGATCGAGTCGGGTCGGCTCGCGCAATTCGCTCAGGAATGGCGGCGGATGGTCGTTCCTCTGCGCCGACGCTTCGGGTTCGAGGTCGTCGGCGCCTGGCAGGTAGCGGCAGACGATCTGTTCGTCTGGGTGATCTCGTACGGCGGGCCTGGAGACTTCGCCGCCGCTGACCGCGCGTACTACGACTCACCTGAGCGGGCCGCCCTCAGCCCGAGTCCGGCACGGTTGATCGTGCGTGCGGAGACCCGCTTGATGCGGGCCGTCGGCGAGCACGACGCTGAGTCGGCTTAGCATCGAGATGCTCGGACAACTGAAGCGGCTCGCGCGACATTCCGCGATCTACGGGCTCGGCGGAATCGTCTCGCGACTCCTCGCCGTCCTGCTGATCCCGCTCTACACCCGCTATCTCAACACGGGCGACTACGGGAAGATCGAGACGCTCGTCGCGGGCTCGGTGGTGCTCTCGATCGTCCTGCGGGCCGGGATCTCGAGCGCGTTCTTCCGCTTCTACTTCGACTCGCCGGAGCCGGAAGCGCGGCGCCTTGTCCTACGCACGTCCTTCTGGTTCACGATGGCGACCGCCACCGCCGGGCTCGTCGCGGGGCTCCTGCTCGCGCCGCAGATCTCGAGCGCGCTCTTCGGCAACTCCGGCTCCGCGGATCTCGTTCGCGCCGCCTTCGTCGGGCTGTGGGCGCAGATGAACTACGAGCAGCTGACCTCGCTCTTCCGCGTCGAGGAACGTTCGACCGCGTTCGTGATCGCCAGCCTCGCGAACATCCTCGTCACCGTCGCGGCGACCGTCCTGCTCGTCGTCGTGTTCGACAAGGGACCGCTCGGCGTGATCGTCGGCAACTTCACCGGGACGCTCGTCGTCTATCTCGCCCTGCTCGGCTATCGCCGCGAGCAGCTCGGCCTTCAGTTCGACCGCGACCTCCTGCGGCAGATGAACCGGTTCGGCTGGCCGCTCGTCCCCTCGGCGCTCGCGCTGTGGGCGACGAACTTCAGCGACCGCTTCTTCCTCATCAAGCTCTCGAGCGTCCAGGAGGTCGGCCGCTACTCGCTCGCCGTCCGCATCGCCTCGGCGATGGTTCTGCTGCTGACCGCCTTCCGCACGGCCTGGCCGGCATTCGCGTATTCGATCGACGACGACGAGGAGGCACGAGGGACGTACGGCTACGTGCTCACGTATCTCCTGTTCGTCTGCTCCTGGATCGCGCTCGCGCTCTCGCTGCTCGCGCCGTGGCTCGTGCGCGTGCTCGCGCCGACGAACCGCGACTTCTGGCCGGCCGCGCGCGTCGTCCCGGAGCTCGCCTTCGCCGCGGTCGCGTTCGCCGGCTACATCGTGATGGCGATCGGCGTCGGACGCGCGCGGCGCACGCAGTTCAACTGGGTCGTGACGGGTGTCGCAGCCGTGTTGAACGTCGCGCTGAACCTGATCCTGATCCCGCTCTACGGCATGCTCGGCGCGGCAATCGCCACCGCGGCGGCCTATGCGCTGATGTTCGTCGGGATGACGCTCAACGCGCAGAGTGTCTTCCGCGTCCCGTACCAGTGGCGGCGGGTCGTGACGGTGATCGCCACGGCGATCGGGCTGACGCTGGCCGGGAAGGCGCTCGACGTCTCGCTTCCGGTCGCGCTCGTGCTCATCGCCGTGTATCCGCTCGTCCTCGCGCTGCTCGGCTTCTACCTACCGGCGGAGCGGGCTCGGTTGCGCGGTTTGGTCTTCAGCCGCGGCTAGCGTTCCGCCGCAATGAGCCATCCCGATCTCCCCGCCGAGCAGGCGTACGTCGACCAGGCCTACGAGTGCCTCGACCGGATGGCGGAGGTCGTCGCGCGAGCAGGGGACGCCGCGCACGGCGAGGTCGTACAGGCCGCGCTGGACGCGTGGAGCGCACAGCGGCTGCAGACGCTCTCGGATGCGCAGCGCGGGCTGTGCTTCGGTCGCCTCGACTTCGAGGCCGTCGAGCAGCCGCTCTACGTCGGGCGACGCTGGGTGCACGACGACGCGAACCGCCAGGTGGTCGTGAACTGGCAGGCGCCCGCGGCGCGACCGTTCTACACCGCGACGCCGGTCGACCCGCAGCGGGTGACGCTCCGCCGCCGCTTCAGGACGGAGGGGCGGCGCATCGCCGACATCGCCGACGAGTCGCTGGACGGCTCGACGGTGGACGGCGCGTCGATCGGCGACTTCCTGCTCGAGGAGCTCGAGCGCAGCCGCGAGTCCCGCATGCGCGACATCGTCGCGACGATCCAGGCCGACCAGTACCGCCTGATCACGCACGATCCGGACAGCGCGCTCGTGATCCAGGGCGGCCCCGGCACCGGGAAGACCGCTGTCGGACTGCACCGCGCGTCCTGGATCCTCTACAGCCACCGCGAGACGCTCGGGCGCAGCGGCGTCCTCGTGGTCGGGCCGAACCGGACGTTCATGGAGTACGTCTCGCACGTCCTGCCGGCCCTCGGCGAGGACGCCGTGGAGCAGCGGGCGGTCGGCGAGCTCGTGGACGGCGTGGCGGTCGAGCTGCGCGACTTGCCCGCCGTGGCGCGCCTGAAGGCCGACACGCGGATGGCGGACGTGATCGCGCGCGCGGTCGAGCTGCGGCTCGAATCGGAGCCGGTCGAGCTGCTCGCGCGCCTCGAGGGCGCGTACGTGCGGGTGCGTCAGCGCGAGGTCGTCGAGCTACTCGAGCGCGCGCGCCAGGGGCTCGGCACCGGCGCGGCGGCGCGCGAGCGGTTCCGCATGGACGTCCTCCGGCGCTTTTACGAGGACTACGGGCGCGTGCACGGGGGCGCCGCGTTCCGCAACTTCGAGGAGATCGAGCGCGCGCTGCGCGCGAACGGCTACCTCGACCGCGTGCTGAAGGCGGCGTGGCCGGTCGTCTCTCCGCAGCAGGTCGTGCGCTCTCTCCTGTCGTCGCGGGCGTCGCTCGCGGAGGCGGCGGACGGGGTGCTCTCCGCGGAGGAGCAGAAGCTGCTTGCCGGGAGGCGCAGTGGTTGGAGCGACGGTGACGTGGCGCTCCTCGACGAGGCACACGCGTTGCTGGTCGAGCCGCCACGCGCGTTCGGGCACGTGATCGTCGACGAGGCACAGGACCTGACGCCGATGCAGCTCCGCATGATCGCCCGGCGGGCGCGCGGCGGAGCGCTGACGATCCTCGGCGACGTCGCGCAGGCCACGGGCCCGATCGCATATCGCAGCTGGAAGGAGGTGCTGCGCGACCTTCCCGGCGGTGAGGACGCGGCGGTGGAGGAGCTCCGCCATGCATACCGAGTCCCACGCGAGATCATGGAGCTGGCGCTACCGCTGCTGGACGAGATCGCCCCGGATGTCGAGCGGCCGCTGTCGTACCGAAGCGGAGCCGCGCCGCCCCTGATCCGGCAGGTGGAGCAAGAGCACCTGCTGGCCGAGGCGTACCACGAAGCCGAGCGGCTGGCGCGGGAGGAAGGCCTGCTGGCGCTGATCGTCCCGGAGGAGCTGGCGGAAGCCGCGATCGAGGACAAGTCGCTGTACGAAGGCGTCCCGGTGCTCACGCCGCGCCAGGCGAAGGGCCTGGAGTTCGACCATGTGATCGTCGTCGAGCCGGCGCTGATCGCCGAACGCGAGCAGGGCCTACGGCATCTCTACGTCGCGCTCACGCGCCCGACGAAGACACTTGTCGTGCTGCACGCGCAACCGCTGCCGGTGCCTCTGACCGCTTGATCCGCACCTGCGGCAGCCCGACCTCACTGAGCCGCGTGCAGTGATCGAACCAGTCCACTAAGCCGTGGCGATCCTGTAGACCTGCAAGAGCACCGCCGATCAGGACCTGCAAGGCGGAAAGGCGGCGCTGCTTGTAGTCGAGCAAGTCATTCGACGACAGTCCGTCGATCGTTGCCACGTCGAACCGACGATCGAAGTCGTAGGCGATCGGCTTGAGCGCCCCCGTCTCGGTGACCACGAGTGGATTGACGAGGTCGGCGAGCGGCCGTATCTCCTGAGACAGGCCCTCGCAGTCAGCCAGCAGGCTGGCATAGGCGTCCCGATGCCGCCACAAGCCCTGTTCAGGTGCGAGGTCGCAGGTGACCCGGATCTCCGGGAGCTCCTGCTGCAGCGCCAAGACGACCAGGTAAAGCCTCGCGCGGTCGCTTGCGGAGTAAAACGAGCCCTCGCTCAACGCCCGGGCCCGACCGGCACGGGCGACCGGGCGGATCTGCAGCGCCCGCGCGCCGAGCTTCACGAGGTGGTCGGACAGGTCCGGCAACTCGGGAATCGCGTCCCGAGTCAGTGAGATGGCCGCCCCGACTGGCAGCCCCATGAGCGCGAGCCGCCGCAGGCCGTCGCTGGCACGCTCGAAGGCGTCGGGTCGGCCGCGCATCGCGTTGTGCGACGCCGCCAGCCCGTCGAAGCTGATCGCCATGCCGTCGAGCAGCGAAAGCACCGGCATCATTCTCGGGGTCGCCAGCAGCCCGTTGGTGACCATCGTCACCCGAAATCCCAGTTCCCGGGATGTCTCCACGACTGCGCGCAGCGGCCGGTAAACCAGCGGTTCGCCGCCCGAGAGACTGACCGAGTTGTAACCCTCGGCTCGCAGCACACCGAGGGCGTCGCACAGGAGAGACTGATCGAGCGCATCTTTATGGCCCGGACCCGATGCCGAGTAGCAATGAAGGCAAGCCAGGTTGCAGAGCCGCGTTGGGTGGACGTGGATGATCCGGTCGGGGAGGAACCCCGATCGCCCTGCGCCGCCGCCCCGCGGCAGCTCAGTGGGTGAGGTCACGCATCAGACCTTTGCCTTCGAGCTCGTCGACGGTGAAGGCGATGCGCACATGGAATCGATCCCAGTCGATGATGCCGTACGGAAAGACTTCCCACTTGGCAATGCCGTGCTTCGGAGACAACACGTTCAGCTCCGGCATCTTGTCGGTGAAGTAGTCGACGCAAATGCCGTAAATGCAGGGATTGAACCTGCCGATCGACAGACCGTCGATGAGCACTCGGTCAGCGAGCTTCGTGATCACGGCGTCGCCCAGCTTGAAGTTGGCCAGGCGCTTGGACAGCTGCGCGGGCACTTGCTTGCGGTTCATGGTTGCCATGCGGGCCTCCTGATGGGCGTTGGAAACCCAGCGTATATGACTGACGGCAGTATTACGATTGACCGTGCGGCAACTCCGAAGGCGCAACTCTGACGCGTCGCCGCTAGGCGACGACGCGGTAAACCTCAAAGACCTCGGCATAGGTGCGGTTCACGTTGATGCCGTGGGTCCTCGCGATGTTCCAGATGTACTCCGCGTCCGAGTAGCGGCGATGCTGTTGTGACGCGTACTTCTCCAGCGCAGCGACCTTGCGTTCCAGATGCGTCTTCTCCAGCGCCACGTACGCCTGCAGGTCGAAGTTGAAGTTGTTCCACGGGATCTCGTAGCCGAGGATCGTCGTGCGCTTGAACGCGCGCAGGCTCTCGGCGGCGACGACCTGATGGTCCTGGTGGACGTCGTGGAGGCTCGGCTGCAGCACCGCGTCGGGCTTCCACTCCTCCCACAGCTTGATCAGCACCTCGAGGATCTCCTGTCGGCGTTCGGGGAACGTCCGCACCTCGAAGTCGTGCACGTCGAGGTGCGACTCCGGGATCCCGATCTCGGCGGTCGCCTCGCGCACCTCGCGCGCGAGGGTGTCGGGCGCGAAGCCCTCGGGAAGCGACTTGGTCGCGATCGAGAACGCCACATAGCGCACCTCGGCGGCCGCGTCGACGAGCCTTGCCATCGTGCCGCCGCAGCCGAACTCGCCGTCGTCGGTGTGCGGTGCGAGGACGAGGACGCGCTTCCAGGCCTCGATCACGCCGCGCGCTCCCGGTCGACGGCGGCGGCCGAGAGAACGGCCAGCGCGAGCAGCGCGAAGGTCATCGGATCCTCGAAGAAGGCGTTGTAGAACAGGCTGTGGACGGCGATCGCGGTCAGGGCGAGGCCCACGATAAGCGACGCGCGCCCCGCGAACGTCGCCGGAATGCGCTTAAACGCGAGCAGCAGCGCAGCAGCTCCCAACCAGATCAGCAGCACGAGCCCGATGAAGCCCGTCTCGGCGGCGACCGTCACCGGCGTGTCATGCGACGCCGCCTTCTTCGGCTCGCGGCCTTTCAAGCCGAGCCTGTCGGCGTAGGCCCGCTTGAAGCCGCCGATCCCCACGCCGTCGAGGGGATGGTGAAGAGCGATGCGCACCCCGTTCCCGACGAGGCTCGCTCGCCCGCTCGTGGCGCTGTTCAGGCCGGTGCGCGACTTGCCGAGCAGCGTGTGGCGGACCTGCGGCGCGGAGATCCCGACCGTGACGAGGACCGCGGCGACGAGCCCCAGAGCCGCGGCCGCACGCCAGCGCCAGACGACCGCCGCCGCGATCAGCACGCCCGCGATCAGAGCCGCGAAGCTCGATTGGGAGAACGAGAAGACGAGTCCGACCCAGACGAGCACGATCCCTGCCGCGGCGGCGATCGCGGTTCGCCGCGCCGCGCCGCGCAGGACGAGCACGAGGGCCGCGAGGATCGCCACGACGAGGAAGCGCCCGTAAATCGACGGGTCGTAGAAGACCGAGTTGACGCGGTAGAAGGGCGCGCGGGCATACGCGTTGCCGACGATCACCTTCGGGTTCCAGAACACGTCGCGCGTCGCGTACTGCGCCACTCCGATCGCCGCGAACACGACCGCCATCGCCGCGAGCTCCGCGAAGAGCCAGGTCAGCGCGCGGCGGCTCCACGGAAGTCGCGCCAGCGCGATCGCGAGGATCCCGAACGGCAGGTAGAACGCGGCGAGGTCGATCGCGCCCTGGCGGAGGTCGCCGCTCCACGCGAGCGAGAGACCGCTCCAGAGAACGAACGCCGCGAGCGGCCAGGCGAGCGGCCCGAGCTCGCGGGCGCGCGTGTCCCCGCGGACGAGCTCCCACGCGAGCACGAGCACCGCCCCGCCGAGCAGCGCGTAGAGCGGCAGGAGCAGATTGGCGTCCGTCGAGCCGAGCGTGACCGGGATACGCGCCGGAACGCACGCGAGCGCGGCGAGCGCGAGCGCCCAGGGCCAGCGCCGGAGCGCGAAGGCGATCGCGACGGCGAGCACAAGGCCGCCGAGGGCTGCCGCGGCGAGCAGCTTCGCATGGCCGCCCGGCGCGAGGTACGCGACGAGGCCCGCGCCGCCGACCGCCCAGGCCGCCAGGCCGGCCAGCCGAAGCTCACGGCGGCTCGCCGCGAGCAGGAGCGCGAGGCCCGCGCATGCGAGCGGCCCGCCGACGCGGGCGAGCTCGGTCACGCGGGAACGACCGTGACGATCGCGCGATCGGCGTGGCCGTCCTGCAGCACGAAGAGCCCGTAGTGGCCCGGCGTCAGCGGCGCGCGGATCCGCACGGTTCCATGCCTCGAGATCCCCGTCCGTCCGTCGAGCCGCCAGCGCACGGTTCCGGCTCCGGAGTAGCGCACGGCAATGACGCCTCCGGCCCGCACGCGGATGGCACGTCGCGCGAGGGTCACGTAGCGGACGACGATGGACTGCGGTGCCGTCGCACGGCCCACGTTCCCGGCGAGGTCGACGGCGCCGACGGAGACCGCGTGCCGGCCGCGCGAAAGGTCTGCGCCTTGCGAACGCAGATAGAGATCGAGCTTTCCCTCGAGTGGATAGAAGTTGCTCGCGACGACGCGACGGCCGTCGACGTAGACGATGCCGCGCGCCTGCTCCGAGACGCGATAGCGGACATGCGCCTTGCGGTGTGTCGGCCCGAGCACCCGCGGCGCAATCGACACGAGTGTGGTCACCGGCGGCGTCGTGTCGATGCGAATCGGATTCGGGAGGACGATCGTCTGGCGCGCCCGCGCGAAGTGCACACGCGGCCGGTAGGCGCCGTCCGGCGCGAGCGCACCGCTATCCGTCCGCCCGTTCCAGACGAAGCTCTGCCTGCCGCGTGGGAACCGAGCGCGCTCGACGAGCTTCCGCACAGGGTTCCCGTCCGTGTCGACGATGGTGATCGTGAGGCGATCGACCTTCCTGAGACCGAGCTGCACCTCCGCGGCGTCCTTCGGACATTCGCAGAGCGGCGAGAAGACGATCGCAGGACTCGTCCCGGTGATCGGGCTCGGCTCGAGCTTCAGCCCCTCCGTCACCGCGAACGCCGCCGCCGTTCCTCCGAGCAGAAAGAGGACGAGCAACGTCGAGAGCAACCGGGCCACAGCCCGGCGATTCTAGGTGTGCTGAATGGGCTAGACCCCGGCCAACACGCGCTCGCGTCGCGGTCGCACGTGCGTGCGGACGCCCGCGGCCAGGCCGAGCCGCTCGCAGTCCTCGCGCGTGACCTGAGCCCAGAGCTCGCCGTCGTCGTCCAGCTGCAGCTCGACCCGGACCTCGAATCCGAGGTGGACGACGCGCCGGACGGTTCCCACGGCCGTCCCCTCGCCGGGCTCCAGCAGCAGCTCGACGTCGTGCGGGCGGATGTATTCGCCGCCGAGGCTGCTGACGGGGCCGACGAAGGTCATCACGAACTCGTTCGCCGGCGCCTCGTACAACTCGCGCGGCGCACCCACCTGCTCGACGCGACCGCTGTTCATCAGGACGATCTGGTCGGCGACGTCCATCGCCTCCTCCTGGTCGTGCGTAACGAACACGGTCGTGACGTGCACCTCGTCGTGCAGGCGGCGGAGCCAGGCCCGTAGCTCCTTGCGCACCCGCGCGTCGAGCGCGCCGAACGGCTCGTCGAGAAGCAGCACCTCGGGCTCGACCGCGAGCGCGCGGGCGAGGGCCATCCGCTGGCGCTGGCCCCCGGAGAGCTGCGCCGGATACCGCTTGCCGAGCCCCTGGAGCTGCACGAGCTCGAGCAGCTGGTCGACGCGCGCGCGGATCTCTTGGCGGGGCCGGCGGCGGATGGTCAGCCCGAACGCGACGTTCGCCCACACAGTCATGTGCTTGAAGGGTGCGTAGTGCTGGAAGACGAAGCCGACGCCGCGCTTCTGCGGCGCGAGCGCCGTCGCTTCCTTGCCGGAGATGAAAACCGCGCCGGCGTCGGGCCGCTCGAGGCCGGCGATCACACGCAGGAGCGTGGACTTGCCGCTCCCGCTCGGGCCGAGCAGCGCCGTGAGCGAGCCGCTTGCGACCTGCACGGAGACGTCCTCCAGCGCGACGAACTCGCCGAAGCGCTTGGTGACATTCCGGGCCTCGATCAACGGGTTTCCTCCTTGGGTCGAAGCACGGACATGACCAGGAGAGTCAGCATCGCGAGCGTCGCGAGCATCACGGAGGCGGTGTACGCGTTCACGGTCTGGAACTCCTGGTACGACTGGTCGACGTAGGTCGTCAGCGTCTGCGTCCGCCCCGCAATCGAGCCGGACACGACCGCGAGCGCGCCGTACTCCCCGATCGCGCGGGCCGTCGTCAGCACGACGCCGTAGGCCACGGCCCAGCGGATCGCGGGCAAGGTCACGCGGCGGAAGGTGGTGAACGCGGAAGCGCCGAGCGTCGCCGCGGCCTCCTCCTGGTCGGTGCCGATCTCGCGCAGCACGGGCACGACCTCACGGACGACGAAGGGCAACGAGACGAAGATGGTCGCGAGCAGCATCGAGGGGAACGCAAACAGCACCTGGATGGGCAAGCCGTGGAGCCAGCCGCCGGGCCCGTAGAGGAGGACGAGCGAGAAGCCGACGACGATCGGCGAGAGCGCAAGCGGGAGGTCGACGAGCGCGTTCACGATGCCGACTCCCGGGAGCCGGTGCCGGACCACCGCGAGGGCGCAAAGCACACCGAAGACCGTGTTCAGCGGGACGGCGATCAGCGCGAGCTCGAGCGTCAGCTTGAGGGCGTGCAGGAAGTCGGGGCTGGAAACGACCTGCCGCACGGGCTCGAGCCCGTGCTCGAATGTCCTGTAGAAGACGAGCCCGACGGGGGCGAGCAGCAGCAGCCCCACGTACGCGAAGGCGACGAGCCGCAATCCCGACCTAGCGATCATGGCGCGTCGACCACCTCCTCAGTGCGCCGATCCCGAGCAGCACGGCGAACGAGAGCGCCAGCAGCTCCAGCGAGAGCGCGGCGGCGCCGTTCGTGTTGTCCGCGTTCAACTGGCCGAAGATGAAGACGGAGGCGACTTCGGTCTTGAAGGGCAGGTTGCCGGAGATCAGGACGACGGCGCCGAACTCGCCGATCGCACGCGCGAACGCGAGCGCGATCCCGGAGAGGATCGCCGGCAGCAGGTTCGGAAAGACGATCCGCCGGAACACGGCGACCTTGCCGGCGCCGAGCGACGCGGCCGCCTCCTCCATCTCGCGGTCGAGCTCGAGGAGCACAGGCTGCACCGTCCGCACGACGAACGGCAGCGTGACGAACAGCAGCGCGACGAACACGCCGGCGCGGGTGAACGCCAGGCTGTGGATCTTGCTGTTAGGCCCGTAGAGCGTGAGCAGGGTCAGCCCGGCGACGATCGTAGGCAGCGCGAACGGCAGGTCGATCACCGCGTTCAGGACGACCTTCCCCGGGAAGTCGTCGCGCACGAGCACCCACGCGATCAGCGTTCCCATCACCGCGTTGACCAGCACGATGCCGCAGGCGAGCCCGAGCGTGAGCTTGAGCGCCGCGGTCCCCTGCGGATTGGAGGCCGCCTGCCAGAAGTCGTGCCACCCGCCGCTTCGAGCCCGCGCCGCCAGCGCCGCCAGCGGGAGCAGCACGACGAGGCTCAGATACGTGACCGAGACGCCGCCTGTGAGAAGCGGCGCCCGGAGCGGCCGTCTGGTCGCCCGGGGCGCGGCGGGGCCAGCGAGAGCGCCTGCGTCAGCCGCCAGGATTGACTCCCAGGCCGCGCTCGATCTTCGCCATTACTCCGTTCGTGGGGTCGAAGAACTGCGTGCTCACCTTCGCCCAACCGCCGACGTAGCCGATCTTGAACAGCTGCGGGCGCGACGGATACTTGCTCGCAAACTGCCGGGCGACGCTTCGCAGCACGGGCCGGTAGCCGGTCTCGGCGAACAGCCTTTGGCCCGCCAGCGAGTAGAGGTAGCGATAGAAGGCCTGCGCCTGCGTCTTGTTCTTGCTCTTCGCGACGACCGCGAGCGGGTTCTCGATCTGGATGGTCGCCTTCGGGATCACGAAGAAGACAGGCCGCTGCTGCTGTTGCGCGAGGATCGCCTCGTTCTCGTAGGTGAGCAGGACGTCGCCGCGGCCCGCGAGGAAGGTCTGCAGTGCGTTGCGGGCACTCGTGTCCTGCGAGACGACGTGCCTGAAGAGCTGGCCGAGATACGCGATCGCCTTCTTCGGCGTCTTCTTCTCGCGGAGCTGCGCGCCGTAGGCGGCCATGACGTTCCAGCGCGCGCCGCCCGACGTGAACGGGTTCGGCGTCACGACCTGGACGCCCGGCTTCACGAGGTCGTCCCAGGTCTTGATCTTCTTGGGATTGCCGTTGCGGACGACGAAGACGACGACGGACTTCGTGACGAAGCCGTGATAGGCGTTCTGCTTCCAGCTCTTGGCGACGAAGCCCGCGCTGACGAGCCGCTGCATGTCTGGCTCGACTGAGAGGTCGACGATGTCCGCGGGCAGACCGGCGATGACGGCCTTCGCCTGCACCTCCGAGGCGCCGTACGACTGGTCGAACGAGATGTCCTTGCCGGCGGACGTCTTCTGGAACGCCGGGATGATCTTCGCGAACGCCGCGCCGGGGGTCGAGTACGCCACGAGCGAGAGCTTGGTGTCCTTCGTGGCGCCGGCCGCACCACCCGCCAGGACAAGCGCACCGATCGCTGCAATGATCGTTCTACGCACGGAGCCTCCTATAGATAGGCAGAACTAATTCGAGAGATTAGCGATGTCTATCTAGAGGCTCCGTGCGTGTCAAGCCGGAACCGTCAGCCCGGCGTGGCTACTCGGGAACTGGTTCGGCGCGCCGTGCCAGGAGGCTGCGCACCCAGTACACGGCGAGTGCGACGGTCCCCAGGCCCAGCGAGACCGCAATGATGAGCGACGCCTGCGGCACACCGACAAGCTTGATCCCCGACAGGATCAGCACGACGGCGAAGCCGGTCCGCAAAGCGGTGTCCGGGATCTTGATCGACATCTGGCTCCCGAGCAGCACGCCGGGGATCGAGCCGACCAGCAGCCAGGCCATCGCGTGCAGGTCCACGTTGCCGTGCAGGAGGTGGCTGGCACCCGCGACCCAGAGCAGCGCCGCCGCATGAAAGACGTCGGTCCCGACGATCTTCCGCGCGGTGAGCGGGTAGATCAGGAGCATCGCGAGGCCGAAGAATGTCCCGGAGCCGACCGACGTCAGCCCGACCACGAAGCCGCAGAGCGCTCCGATGGTCACCGCGATCGCCTTGTCGCGAGTGCCGAGGAGGAACGGGGCGTCGTCGGCCGTCCCCGACAGGAACGTCTTCGCGACGAAGCCGAGGCCGCCGAGAATCAGGGCCGCGCCCACGATCTTTCCCATCACCGAGTCGGCACCGTCGCCGAAGCCGCTCGCGATCTGGACGCCGACGAGCGACATCGGCGCCGAGCCGAGAAGCATCCAA
>Ga0193747_1000397_pt1 | contig 15322 bp, 13 predicted proteins | sample L1m2metaG_FD_143048 | JGI IMG/M metagenome (GOLD analysis project Ga0193747, IMG submission 143048) | Soil microbial communities from a riparian zone of the East river system, Colorado, United States - L1m2 | ecosystem: Environmental > Terrestrial > Soil > Riparian zone | place: USA: East River...
ACCTACCAAGCTCCAACTGGCCCCCGGAAGAGTTGGGCCGTTGGCTCCTGCGATACGAACGTTGTTGTTCAGATACCAGATCGCCGTTTGACGCGTGTTTGCATTGTAAAGCACGTAATCAGGATGGCCGTCGCCATTAAAGTCATTCGTGTCTGTGTTCCCCCCGCCTACCATCGTGGCACCGAGGAATGTGAGCACTTGACCAATCGGATTCGCGATCGCAGTCGTGTTGCTGCCGGCAAAGAGCAATCCAATCGCCCGCGGCTTTGTCGCCACGTCTTCAACCATTAGTGATCCCGAGTCACCGCTGTCCAGAAAATGATTCCCAGAGTTCGCGATCACGATCTGTCCGGTGAAAACTTTGGTGAAAGCAGTGCCCCCTGCGCATTCGTTGTCATACGTCACACTGACCGTCGCATTAAGGCCAGAGACCGAACTATGTGTTAAACCTGTGGTTCGGCCGCTCTTTTTTACCGTCTGATTGATGAAAGCACTTACCGTGGTACTTGAGATGGTACCGATCTCAAGAATCGCACCGTCCGTCCGCACCATTCCTGGAACGACCGCCGCGATTGCGCAATCGACGTTGCTCCCCGGCAACGAACTTCTCTTGACCAGCGTTCCGACAGTTTGGGAGAGATTATTATTGCAGCTCACATCAATCAAGCCTGGCTGAATGATTGGATCACCTGTCCTCGCAACAATGCCATTTCCACCGGGCACAATGTCCGATTCAAAAACGTGATAATTACTCAAGATATACTGAGTGCTGCCAATTTTCACCAACGAGCCTAGGGTGCCGCCACAGCAAAAGCCATTTGCAAGATCGTACGACCAGCCACCCGATGTCCCAAGCTGAATTGGAGGCGTTTGTCTGGCTGTGTGAGCCATTGCGCGGAATTTGTCTGTCAGATGCACTTGCACGCCCACGCCGCGAAATTCTCTCGGCAGATCCTGAATCACTCGACTCGTGTTCGGGGAATCGCGGTCAACGTAAATCATCAACACAGGAACGCCCGTGGCATTGACGCCCACGGCAGTTCCCAAAATCTCCGCCTTCCGCATCAGGTCCTGCGTAACCTCTGCTTGGGCAGCCATCACCGCCCAAACGCCCGGATGCGTTTCATCGAGAACACTTACCGGTGGACCAGCAAGCGTACCGATCGCGAGGAAAATGGAGGTGATTGTTGCGAAGAACTTAAAAAGACTGCCAATGAATCGGCTCATGAGAACGATCGGATCGCCAGTGTCTCGGCGTTGAATGGATTCTATTGTCATCCCTGCGAAAGCTTGTCCCTTGTGATGCGCGGAGTCAGATCCGTTTAGCGCACTCAATTTTGAAAGATTTCGGAGAACGTGTCAATGCAAAAACTCACCACAAAGAGCACAAAGGACTCAGAAAATTGTGGACATGAGTTTCTAATTTCTCATAGCGTCCCGATTATCTCGGAGATCTTCGTGTCCTCCATGGTGGGGCGAAGATTAACCGGTCCCAGTTCAATCCTTGATGGCGACTTGCGGCTGCGTCACCGTCAAAAGCTGCTCGCTCACTTGCTGAAGGCCCGCAGTCACAGCTTCAATTTGCCTCTGTTGTCGCGCGATCGTTGCTTTTAGCTGCGCAATTGTTTTCTCCTGCGCGCGCACGTTGCGGTCTTGCTCTTCCACTCTGTGATGCTCCTTGAGGAACTCGTTGAGCAACATCGCGTTCACGGCTTCGTAGCGCACGGTGTAGATCTTGCCCGTATCGTCACGCACGACCAGATCGGGATCCACTTCCGCTACATCTTCGGCAACCAGACCGAATTGCGGCATGTTAGCGTTGTCGCTTTTGTAGCGGAACGTGACCGGCTTGAGCGCCAGGATTGCTTCGCTCTTCTGATCCATGGGTTTAATCTCCTTCTTAAACCGGCGCGAGGAGGATTGCGTCCCGAGCTGACCGCTGCTATTGATATAAACGGGCAACTTTGAGCCGCCCCCACTCGCGCCGTAAATTCCAGCGATAAAGGTTCTGATTTGATCTCCGCTAGTGCCTATGCGGATCGTGTGCGATTCGCCAGGAACGCCAAAGTTGCCAATATCGATATTGTCACTGCCAGTGGTTAGGCTGCGGCCGGCTTGAGAGCCCAAAGCAATGTTAGAGTTGCCAGTGGTATTCTCGTGGAGCGCATCATCACCGATCGCCGTATTATCGGACCCGCTGGTATTTCTGAACAGGGCCGATTCGCCAAACGCGTTATTTGTGTCTCCCGTTGTATCGAAATGGAGTGCGTGAGCGCCTACGGCGTTATTATAGTCACCCGACACATGGCTGTAGAGTGCATATGCACCGACGGCAGCGCTGCGAAAACCGCTGCTATTGTTAGCGAGCGCTTGATAGCCAGTAGCCGTATTATAGCCACCGCCAGTATTGCTAAACAGCGCATAGACACCAGTGGCGGTATTACCGCCAACGGTGGTGTTGTTGAAAAGCGCTCGAACTCCTACCGCGGTGTTGTAGAAGCCGCTGCTATTATGATAGAGTGCTTGTAAACCGAGCGCCGAATTCCATGTGCCATTCGTAAGGCTAAAAAGCGCCGCATCTCCTACAGCGGTATTCCCATTTGGATAGCCTCCATCCGGGGCTGGACTGACAGATCGCGTTTCAAGGGGAAACGCGCAGTAAACAAGGACCCACAAGAGGACAAAAAAACGCCGTCTATTGGGCAACCAATCCACTAAACTTCGCATATATTCTGTATTCATGGTTTTCACTTTCTATATTCCCGCTTCGCTGGTCTGTGACTATTCCACATGAAAACGAGCGAAGGAGCCGGCGGGGCGGCCGTTTCGTTCGATCCAAATCGTCATTACCAAGGTTTATTTTTGCAGGATAGCGCGCTTCACTGGCAAGAAAAAAGTTTATTTTTCCTAAGCAGCGTCCCCCTCGAGCGCAGCTGGTTCATCCGGTGGCAGGTTTCGAACGCATTACGGCCTATCGAATTTACTCTGGCTGCGAAGTTTCTCTTTGGAACTGCGATCGCGACGCTTCACGGCGCAGCGCGCCTAGGCTATCGAGAAGTCCGGCGGCTTTCAGACCATGCTAAGTCGTTAACGCTTTTGCTGTGGGTCAGACCGGCCTCGAGCCTTGATTTCGCCGGTAACTTCCGTAACAACAGGATAACCTTCGATCATCCGCGGAATCTTTCGCTCTGACTCTGGATTTGCTCGAGCGAGCATGACCTTCAGACAGAGCTGGCGCTCATTTCCGATAGTGCCCACATACACTCCCACGACATCGGGGATCGCGAGCAGCTCCTTATCGTGTGCGGCGAGGACGGTGTTGATATCGCGATTGGGCGAACTGTTTTGGGCCATGGCGTGAGGAAAACAGGCGAGCAAACTAAACACGTAAACGAAAATCAGAAGCGACACATAAGTGACTCGCTCGCGCCGCTCCGTTCTCACATCACCATCACTTTCCAACCATGCTCGCACTGAGAAAATTGAGCACCTGCCCGATTGGATTAGCAAACGCGGACGAATTGTTGCCTGCAAACAGCAAACCGATCGCGCGTGGATTTGGCGAGACATCCTGGACGAGAAGCGATCCCGAGTCGCCAGCGCGCAAGAAAGCCTGCGATGCATTGCTCACCACGATCTGGCCCGTGAACGTTTTCTGGTAGGTGCTGCCGTGGCATTCTCTGTCAAAGACTACTGTGACCGTAGCGTTTAACCCCGAAACGTGGCTGCGCGTCAGCCCTGTCGTGCGGCCACTTTTCTTCACGTGCTGATTAAGCGCCGCCGCCGCTGTGTAATGGGAAATTGTTCCAATTCCCAGAATAGCGCCGTCGGTCCGCACCATTCCACCGATAACTCTCGCGATGGCGCAATCCGTGTTGCTCGTAGCTATTGATCTTTTTTTGACCAGCGTGGCGACGCTTTGCGCTAGAAACCTGTTACACTGCTCGTCAATTAATCCCGGCTGGATAATCGGGTCGCCAGTCTGCGCAATCCTGTTGTTGCCGCCCAGCACGATATCGCCTTCCAGGACATGACTGGCACTCAAGACGTACTGCGCGGTTCCGATTCGGACGAGGGCACCGAGGGTGCCTCCACAACAGTATCGATTCGCGAGATCGTACGCCCAGCTGCCCGAAGTTCCCAAAGCAATAGGTGGCGCTTGTTTTTGTGTATTGCCCATTGCGCGAATTTCGTCCATCAACTCCACCTGCACCGGTGTACCGCGGACTTCACGTGGCAGACTGCGAATCGCCTGGCCCACATTCGTCCCCTCGCGATTGACGTAAACCTTCAACACCGGGTTGCCATCATCGCCGATACCCACCGCGGTCCCCAAAATTTCCGGCTGCTGCATGAGTGAGGGAGTGGCCTCGTCCTGAACATTCATCACCGCTCGAACAGCGGCATGCGTGTCATCGAGCACCTCGGCCGCTGGATTTGCGAATGCGCTAATTGACGCGGAAGCAAACGCCGCTGCTGTGAAAAACGTCGCAGCGCAGCGAAAAGATCGGCCAGTCGAAAACATCACCAGAGAAGAGTCCCGAAACTACCGCATCACCTTACGCATACCTTATAGATTGCAACGGTAAAAGCTCCTGGAGTTCGGCCGCCCAGCACAGCCATAATTCCGGAGACGCACGATGCATTTGAGTGAATATTGTGAATCGTTTCGCAGTCGTCGGATTGGTGATTTTAAGCGGCGCTCTTCCAGCAGCGGCGAAAAAGAAGCCGATGCCGAAGAAAAATCCTCCGAACAAAGCTCAGATCGAGGCAGCCGCGCGGCTCCAGGTTTTCCTCGACCGTGCAAACTTTGGCCCGGGTAAGATCGATGGGCAGTACGGAGATTTTACCTTGAAGGCACTTGCGCTTTATCGCGAATCGCGCGGGGAACAACCGCAAGCACCACCGTCACAACCCAAGGCAAAACGGAATCTGGCGCCTGACGTCAACGGGCTCGACCTCGCCAGCGTGGAACCGGTGTACATTCCCTACACTGTTACCGAAGCCGACCTGCAAAGCATTGGACAGCTGCCGAAGCAAGTACCTGAGCAGGCAAAATTGAAATTTTTGCCGTACCGCGATGCCGCAGACGCCATCGCCGAGAAATTTCACACCGACGTTCATTTCCTTGAACAACTTAACCCTGGCAAATTGAAAGGAATCAAAGCAGGCGATCAAGTGAATGTGCCGAATGTCGAGCCATTCGAAGTCGCTTCGGTAAAAGATATTAAACCAGGCAGTGAAACTGCCTCGCAAGCGGCGAACGAAGTTGAAGATCAACCTGAAGCTCAGGCGTCAACTCCTGGCGAAAGTAGCGCACCAAGAAAGGTTTTTATTAAGGTCGACAGGAAAACAAACATGCTAGGCGTGTTCGAAAACGAAAAGCTGATCGCAGGATATCCGATCACGATTGGCTCTGGGCAGACGACCTCGCCGATTGGTGACTGGAAGATTCGCGGCATCGCCAAGTTGCCCAAGTTTCGTTACGACAAGGAGATGCTTAAGCACGGCGAACGCAGCGGCAATTTCTACATGCTCGCACCCGGCCCGCGAAATCCGGTAGGAGTAATGTGGATTGCGCTTAACAAAAAAGGCATCGGCATTCACGGCACCGCTGATCCCGGTTCTATTGGACGCGCTGTGAGTCACGGTTGCATTCGCCTCGCGAATTGGGATGTGGTTCGGCTTGCCACAAAAATCAAAGCGGGCGATAACGTTTCAATTTATTGAGTTGAGATGAGTGAAACGCTCGCTGCTAGCGCCCAGACCATTTTGCACGACTGGATCCAGTCCGAGAGCCTTCGCAAACATTGCTACGCAGTCGCTGATTCGATGAAACATTTCGCGCAATTGCGCGACGAAGACTCCGATCTCTGGGAAGCCGTCGGATTGTTGCATGACATGGATTACGAGCGGCATCCGAATCTCGAACGCAGCGCCACCGAAGGGCACCCGTTTGTCGGTGTCGCGTGGCTGCGCGACAACGGTTGGAGCGAAGAGATGTGCCGCGCGATTCTTTCGCACGCCGATTACTCAGGCGTTTCGCGCGAAACGCCTCTCGAAAAAACTCTCTACGCAGTGGATGAGCTAAGCAGCTTCGTCGTGGCAGTCGCGCTCGTGCGCCCGACCAAAAGCATTCACGACGTCGACGTCCGAGCGGTGAAAAAGAAAATGAAAGACAAGGCGTTCGCCCGCGCCGTGAACCGCGAGGACATCACGCGCGGCGCAGAACACTTGGGAATGCCGCTCGACGATGTCATCGCGCAAGTCATCGCCGCGCTGAAAGGTGATGGAGAGCGATTGGGCCTCGTTGGAGCGTCATAGCGAGACCGGGCTTACAATTTTTCCGCGATGATTTCTAACACCAGCGGTGTGAGCATCCGGGCATTCGGATTATTCTCTGCGCTCGCGAGAGCGGTGCGAACTTGCTCGGCAAACTTGTGATCGATTCGCCCCATTTCAATCAGGCGTTCGAGATAAGTCTCGATGAATGTGGCAGGCCATTGCCACATGTAATCGCTGGGGTGCAGGCAAAAGATGTGCGGTCTTGCGGAGCGAACCAAAAAACCATTCTCCCCAAGCAGTCCAGGTAATTGGAGCGCGCCGTCCGGTTCCCCGCCAGATTCGCGCCATGTCGCGATCACGTGTTCGCGGAAACGTTCCTGCATTGGCAGCCGCGGAAAGAATCGCCACGTCTCGTAATGGCCATACTCGTGAAAAATAGCCACGCTTCCTTTTGGCATAACGCCGCCGAGTTTCTTGATGAATAGCGACTGGTCATCGACAAAGGACACGACCCAGCGGCACCACGCGAAATCGTAGTCGCCCTTCGGCAATTCAGCCCTCATCAAATCCAGTTCGTGAATCCTCACATTCGGGAGCGAGCGAGCGCGGCACGTTGTTTCCATCGCGCGAATGAAATTTTGCGAACGTTCGAGCGCTACTACTTCACCGGTGGGCCCGACGATCTCAGCCAGATCAATGGCGGCGTAGCCGGGACCTGCTCCCACGTCGAGCACGCGTTTGCCAATGGTGATGCCGGCCCGTTGCCAACAATCCAAAACAACCGGTCGCCAGACACGGTGTTGCAGGCCGAGTCTGGCTAATTCCTGCTCATGCGTGCCAAGGACATAATCGCCTTCCGCTGCCATTCCTGATCGTCACTGATCGATACCGGATTACAAACGCGATTTTGTTTTGCGCAGTCGGATCTGTCCTGGCGCGTCAGCGATTCTCCAGATCGAGGAGCACAGAAGCGACACGGGACATTTTCTCTTTCGAGAGTTCGGGATAGATCGGAAGGGAGAGACAGTGTTCGCACAGTGCTTCCGTCACTGGCAGGTCGCCTGATCGATAATCAAGATGCGCGTAAGCTTTTTGAAGATGAATCGGCACAGGATAATGAATGGCACTCTGGATCCCGACGTCCTGCAAGGCCGAGCGGACGCGATCGCGCTCTGGAGTTTCAATCACGTAGCAATGCCAGACGCATTCTGAATCGGAGATATAGGTTGGCAGCTTGTATGACGAGTCCTTCAACAATTCTGTGTATTGTCGCGCGCAATCGATGCGAACCGTGTTCCACTCGTCGAGGTGTTTGAGTTTTATGGAAAGCACAGCCCCCTGGAAGCTATCCATGCGGTAGTTATACCCGATTTCGTCGTGCAAGTATTTTTGGCTTTGGGCGTGATCGCGGAGAGAACGCGCGCGCTGCGCTATGGATGCATCGTTTGTGATCAAAGCGCCGCCTTCCCCGTACGCCCCGAGATTCTTGCCCGGATAAAAACTGAAACACGCAATTTGGCCAAACTGGCCTACACGCTTGTTTCGGTACTTTGCTCCGTGCGCCTGCGCTGCATCTTCGATCACCGGTATTCCGTGTCGGTCCGCAATCGCCATAATGCGATCCATCTCTGCCGGCATTCCATACAGATGCACCGGGATAATTGCTTTTGTGCGAGACGTGATCGCCGCTTCGAGGTTATCCGGGTTCAACGTGCGGCGGACAGGGTCAATATCGACGAAAACCGGCGTGGCGCCGACGTAGGTAATGGCCCATGCAGTCGCGATGAAAGTCATCGAGACTGTTACCACTTCGTCTCCTGGACCGACATCGAGACAGCGCAAAGCCAGATGCAGCGCGCTCGTGCCACTGTTCAAGCTCACGCAATGTTCGACGCCACAGTAGGCTGCGAATTTCGCCTCGAAATCTGCGGTGGTTGGTCCTTGAGCAAAGTTGCACGACTCGCAAATTTCCCGCAAGGCTGTTAACACCTCCGTGCGAATACCGTCGTATTGAGCTTGAAGATCTAAGTAGGGCACCGCCTCCATATCAGTGTGCTCAAATGTATATAGCCGATGATGTCACGCCGGAAAGGGCTCGGCCGCAAAGGCGCCAGCGCTTTATATTCAATCCATTTTCTTCTCCGCTCATCGTAAGATTCATAAGCGGGATGTGACGTTCCTGCAATGCAGCTTCAAGGATCAGCGGTCTGCAGTCCGCCGAAACAAGGAGGGCCATTTGGAGATCGCCCTCCTTGATTGCATCAGCTCTGGCGTCACCTCACCCCTGAACAGCCATAACCGCTTGTACAGTAGCGTGAGTATCATCCAGAACGCCGGCGGGCGGGCCACCGAATGGGCTGATTGAATGGAAAAGAAGGGCAATTGCTGCGGGGAATTCGATCCCATTCTTGTAGTATCACAATTTATGCGGCACTATTCGGCATGAAATTGATGCCGCATTTGTTTTCAGCGGTCATTGCCTGTTCGCTCACGGCGGCCATCTTGTTCGTTGGCCGGATGGTCGCCATTCATCTCTGGACGATTTTTTTCAGGACCGCACCCCTGAAAGCTGACAAAAGTATAATGCTGCGTTAATTGCGGCGAGTCGCACATAACTCGAAACTGAATTCTCCAATGGTTACGCCCGAATCTCTCTCCGACAAAGTTTTACAAGTGTTGGCATCCGTCGCCGAGAGCGACGAGGTGCGCGTTAACCTCGATCTACCTCTTTACGATTACCAACTTCTCGACTCGACCAAGACGGTTGAGTTGATGGTAATGATCGAGGAGGAATTTGGTGTCAGAGTCTCTCCGGCGGAATTCGAGCGCGAAAGTTGGAAAACGCCGCGCAAAATTATCGCCGACATTAAGCGCCGTATAGACGCGTGAGCTGGATCGAGGGGCATCCAAGGTTGCAGCGCGTACTGTTGATTCTCTACTACTTTGCCATCATCGCGGGCTTGATCGTGATGTATGGCCGTGGGGATTTCTCCACGCCGCCCTTTGTTTATCAAGGTTTCTAAGTGAATCTGCTCGAACGAATCGATCGCTGGGCCGCGGTGTCCCCGGAAGCAATCGCACATGTCAGCGACGGCAGGACCTTGACTTATGGCGAGCTGCGCAGGCGCTCGGATGCGCTCGCTGCCCATTTGGCAGAGCGCCTCGGCGCTGATCGCACGCCGATCGCGGCGCTGGGACATCGCGAACCAGAAATGCTGATCGCATTTCTTGGCGCGGTGAAATCGGGCCGGCCTTATGTGCCGCTCGACACGGCATTACCACAGCGGCGTATCGACAAGATTCTCGCAACTTCGCGCGCGGTGTTGATGCTGACTCCGGAAGACACTTCGCAATTTTCCGCGTCGAACGCTCCCGCTCCCGCCAAGCGCGTGCAGCGCGACGATCCATTTTACATCCTTTTTACAAGCGGCAGCACCGGTGAGCCCAAGGGCGTCATCATTACCCTCGCCTGTCTCGAGCATTTCCTTGATTGCATGATTGCAGAGCAAAGATTCACCGAACTCGGCGAGACTTTCTTGAACCAGGCGCCGTTCTCATTCGACCTCTCCGTGATGGATTTGTATTGCAGTCTGGTTACCGGAGGAACGCTCTTCAGCATCAGTCGCGATCTTGTCGCAAATCCAAAAATGCTTTACCGCGCGATTGCGAGTTCCGGCGTCACCACATGGGTTTCCACGCCGTCGTTTGCCCAGATGTGCCTCGTCGAACAGACATTTGATGAGGCGATGCTTCCGAGCGTTCGACGTTTCCTCTTTTGCGTTGAAAAACTCGCGCCGCAGACCGCCGCGCGCTTGCTGAAACGGTTTCCCGGAGCACAGGTTTGGAATACCTATGGTCCGACGGAGGCGACTGTCGCTACCACCTCTGTACGCATCGATCATACGATTTTGGAAAAATATTCGCCCTTGCCGGTGGGACGCCCGATGCCCGGGACCGAAGTTTTTGTGACCGATGAAAATCGCGAAATTCTGCCCGAAAACAAACGCGGTGAAATCATCATCGCGGGACCGAATGTTAGTCCCGGCTATCTTGCACGTCCCGATCTCACCGCAAATGCCTTTTTTCAACATGGCAATCAGCGTGCTTATCGTACCGGCGATTTGGGGCGGATCCGTGACAATCTGCTTTTTTTTGAGGGCCGCATCGATCAGCAAATCAAGCTAACTGGATATCGGATCGAACTTGGCGATGTCGAAGCGAATCTCCGTGCGCTAGCGCTGGTGCGGGACGCCGTCGTAATCCCGGTAATCAAAGACGCGGAAGCAAAATCGCTCGCTGCCTTCGTCGTCCTTAGCGCGCGGAACGAGGCATCGGATTTCGAATTGGCGCATATGATCCGGAAACAGCTGGGCGAACGACTTCCGGCGTACATGCTGCCGCGTAAATTTGTTTTCCTCGATGCATTTCCGATGACAGCGAACGGTAAAGCTGACCGAGCTAGGCTGGCCGAGTCGCTGTGATTCCCTATTCCGATTTCACGTTTTTCGGACTGCTGCTTTACGCGGTCGTCCCTACATTGATTCTCGGTCTATTTGGCCGCGCGGGCTGGCGTTGGGCGCTTTTCGTGACTGCGGTCATGCTCGTCCTGCAGTATCGCGGGCTGTTAAACATCCGTTCCGATTTTGCGGTTCGCGAAATCTGGATCGTCATCGGTTTTGCCTTCTGGCAGTGGGCGACTGTGCGCGCGTTTGCGGCCGTCCGTGCGCGAGGAGCTTGGTTGTTTTACAGTGCTATTGGGGCAAGCCTGCTACCACTTGCGGTGGCGAAATTGTTTCCGGTTGTGTCGCCCGGAAGCCAGTTTGGTTTTCTCGGCATTTCCTACATTACATTTCGCGCGCTTGATCTCGTGTTTTGCCTCCGAGATAACGTCATCGCCCCGCCCGGCACGCTTGATTTCTTGATGTTCCTATTTTTCTTTCCGACCATTTCGGCCGGCCCGATCGACCGGTATCGGCGTTTTGCAAGCGACTGGAGAAGAGCGCGAACACGCGCTGAATTCCTTGCCGATGTCGATGGCGCAGTGCAACGCGTTTTTCGCGGATTTTTTTACAAGTTCATAATCGCTGCGCTGATCAAGCAATATTGGCTCGAGCCTGCGGCGTCTAGCGCAAGCTTCGGCGCGCTCCTCAGCTATATGTATGCATACAGCTTTTATTTGTTTTTCGATTTTGCCGGCTACAGCGCCTTTGCCATTGCTTTCAGTTATCTCTTTGGCGTCCACACACCGGAAAACTTTGACCGGCCTTTTCTCGCGCGAAACATCCGTGATTTTTGGAACCGCTGGCACATCACGCTTTCGTTTTGGTTTCGCGATCACGTTTACATGCGCTTCCTGTTTACCGCCATACGCGGCAAATGGTTTGCGAGTAAACACACTGCTGCAATCTTGGGATATTTTCTTGCCTTCGGGTTAATGGGCTTGTGGCATGGGATCGAGCCACACTACATTGTTTATGGTCTCTACCAAGCGACCTTGCTCTCAACGTTCCACGTTTTCTCCAGCTGGAATACGCAGCGCCGCTATTGGCGCGACGGCCCGCTTTCGCATGCGCTGGCTATTTTCATAACTTTTAACTTTGTTTGCTTTGGATTCCTCATTTTTTCCGGACGCATTGGCGCCGCGCCGCTACCGCGCCATGTGAGCGAAGTCGAGGAGGCCGACTGCAATGCAATTTCTGGCTGGGTCTGGGACAAGTACAAACCAAATGCCCAAATCAATGTCGATCTTTGGGATGGCGAACAGTATTTGATGACGTTCCCTGCGAATCAGTTCCGACAGGATCTGGTTGACGCACGTTACGGAGACGGCAGGCACGCCTTTCGGATCCTAACTCCGCCTGTATTCAAGGACGGCCACTCGCATACGATCCATCTTCGAATTGCCGGCACGAAAAGAGATTTAACCAATATGCCGAAAGTAATTGTCTGCCCATAATGCCAAAAACATGTTGTATTGGTGGCGCGAGAATTCGGGCAGCCAACGCGATCCAAGCCATGCGTGAAAATCTTTCCTTGCTGATGCGGGTGAACGCACTGATGCGTCACATGCGGTATTTTTATCAGAGTCTCATCCGCATGATTGAGGGCGGGGCTGTTGCAGCTCCAAATCTTGCCGCGGGATCTTAAGCGGTGGTCGCGGAGAACATCTGTCAATCGTGCCAACTAGCGATTGTGCGAACGGCGATCGAAGATTACACCTCCAGAAATTGTGATATACTCTACCAATGCAAAAACCAGAAGTTACCGCATATCTGAAGACCTATTGTGGCTGGAGCGCCGGTGTCCGCGCTGTTCTAGCCAAATACAATTTGCCCTACACCGAGAAAGACATCATTCAAAACCCGGCGTTCCGCTGGGAAATGGAAACCAAAAGTGGGCAGCCGCTTTCGCCGTGTGTCGAAATCAACGGTCGCATGCTTGCCGATATCAGCGGCGAAGAAGTCGAACGTTATCTCGTCGAGAACAAACTCGTCGAAGCGAGCGATGCTACGACCGACGTCCCCACCAACGCGCCGTGTCCGAACGAGCAACACGAGGGCGTGGTAAAACTGAATCTTTGACGAACGCAAGGAGGGCGTCCGCGTCGTCGGCGCCCTCAAATCTAGTGGAAGAGCGCAGACATCCAGCGCATCCGCCGGTTAGAGATAGGTTTAACGAACCTGTTATTATTTTTCTCACAGTCTGTAGCAAAGATCGCAAACCGCTGTTTGCTCGTGCCGATTCGGTCGGTGTGATAGTTGATGCATGGTGGCGGGCCGAATCGTGGAGCGTCGGCCGCTACGTCGTGATGCCGGATCATCTTCATCTGTTTTGTGCTCCAGCTGTGTTTCCGATTGAGCCACTGATGCAATGGGTCCGCTACTGGAAAAGCATCGCTTCGAGAAATTGGCCACGGACACACGAACAGCCGATCTGGCAACGCGATTTCTGGGACACGCAGTTGCGGCGTTCGGAAAATTACGATTCGAAATGGCAGTACGTCGTGGACAACCCGGTCCGCGCGGGACTAGCCGGGAGGCGGATGAATGGCCGTTTCAGGGAGAATTAAGTTTCTTACCATGGTGATTAGCTTTCGGTGCGCTGACGGCGCAGCGCCCTCCAGGTTGATCCTGCCTGCGTTTTCTTTCGCGCAACGCGATGTGCCGCTGGATTCGGGCTTGTTTCCTAGCCGATGAAATTGTTCGTCCGCCTTCGACGCCCGAAGAAAGCGCGCGGAAATATTCTTTTTCGTTACGGCTGGAAGATAACGCTGCTTCTTTTGCTGTTCGGCGCCGCGTTCGCGGTTTTTCTCTTTTACGGCACCTGGGCGCAAACCTTCGACATGAAAAACGTCGGGGAAATGCCGGAGCGAAGCACCGTTTACGATGTCGATGGGAAGATCTACAGCCGCCTTGCAGGCGCGAATCGTCTCAAGGTTTCGCTGAGCGAAGTCTCGCCAGAATTCATCGCGGCTGTGCTGGCGCGCGAAGACACTCGATTCTATGACCACAAAGGTATTGATTGGCGTGGAGTGCTGCGTGCGTTGAGCCGTGACATTGTCAGTATGTCGGTGAAGGAAGGCGCAAGCAGTCTCACGATGCAACTGGCGCGTAACAGCCTTCCCCTGGGTGGCCGCACGTTCAGCCGGAAACTGCTGGAAGCAGTGGTGGCGCTGCGAATCGAACGCGAGTTTACGAAGCAACAGATTCTCGAGCTATACGTTAACCGCATTTATTTCGGTGCAGGTTGTTACGGAGTCGAGACCGCTTCACAAGCTTACTTCGGCAAGAACGCGTCGAAGCTGAATCTTTCGGAAGCGGCGGTGCTGGCGGGTCTGATTCGCGGCCCGAATCGTTTCTCGCCGTTGAAAAATCCCGAGGGTGCGGCAAATCAACGCGACGCGGTTTTGGACCGTATGGTGGCACTGAAAAAAATTACGCCATCACAGGCCGAGCAAGCCAAAAAAACAAAGATCGTCACGCATCCGAAGCGAATGCTACAGATCCAGGAGAACTATGCGATGGACGCTGTGCAGCGCGCCTTGGGGCTGATCCTGACTCAAGACCAAATGGATGACGGCGGGCTTTCCATTTACACGACGCTCGATCCATCTGTGCAAAACGCTGCGCAGGATGCGCTGGAGGCGCAACTGAGCAAGATCGAACGCCAGTCCAACTTCCGGCACCCAACCAAGGTAGAATATAAACCGCCCGAAAACGGGGAAGGGGACGCGGCCATGCCGTACCTCGAAGGCGCGGTCGTTGTTATCGATAATGCAAGTGGCGGGATCCGAGCGCTCGTGGGCGGCCGTGATTACGCGCAAAGCAAATTTAATCGCGCGCTGGCTCCGGCGAACCGGCAGGTGGGCTCGGCGTTCAAGCCTTTCGTCTATGCGATCGCATTCAGCCACGGCCTGTTGCCGGGGGCAGCGATTAGCGACGGTCCGATTCAGGCGGGCGAAATCGACGGTGCCGGTAATTGGTCGCCGGCGAATTCCGATGGCACGTACGGCGGGACCATGCCTTGCTCCTACGGTCTCGTTCATTCGCGCAACACCATGAGCGTGCGCGTTGGCCAATTCGCGGGGCTCGATGCGGTGCACAAAGTCGCGAACGACCTCGGCATTGCTCAAAACGTTCCGCACGGCCCGGCCAGCTACATCGGTTCGTTCGAGAGCAACCTGAAAGATCTGACTTCCGCTTACACTGTGTTTCCAAATGCCGGAGTGCGCAGGCAGGCGTACATCATCGAGCGCATCGACGATCAGCAACACAAACCGATTTATCTCGCGGCGCATATCACTTCGCAGGCCGTCGATCCCGGTGCGGCCTGGATGACTTCAGAAGTAATGGAGGACGTGTTAACCAAAGGCACCGCCGCGAGCGCGCGCTCGTTAGGCTTCAAATTACCTGCGGCAGGCAAGACCGGCACTACGAACGATTACAAGGACGCCTGGTTCGTCGGATTCACCAGCACGTTGACCTGCGGTGTGTGGGTCGGATTCGATCAACCGACCACGATCGTCGCGCGCGGATAC
>Ga0193747_1000398_pt1 | contig 15251 bp, 14 predicted proteins | sample L1m2metaG_FD_143048 | JGI IMG/M metagenome (GOLD analysis project Ga0193747, IMG submission 143048) | Soil microbial communities from a riparian zone of the East river system, Colorado, United States - L1m2 | ecosystem: Environmental > Terrestrial > Soil > Riparian zone | place: USA: East River...
CCTCCGGCCGGGGGGTTATTTCGCCTTGGAAACCCAGGTATATGATCATCCAGAGGACGCAAATATCTGCTACTTCATGCACATGCAAAATAATGATCCGACCAACTTTTGGGCGTTGAGCAGCAGCGTGCTGACAAAGTGTTTGGAATTGGTAGGATTTCGGGAGATTCGTGAACTGCTGAGAGTCGTGCCGACGGAAGGTCTCGCCAAACACATGGCGCGCATCGTCTTGGTCGCACGGAAACCGGAAAGACCGTCTGTCCGGCCTTACCCTTTGCAGCAGCTGCGCGCCGCTCTGAGACGCGTAAGACGCGCTGGCACGCAGTATATGATGAAGCTATCCTGCTAAACTATCTCGAGTAAGGAGGTTTTCGTTCGAGGCTTGCGATCCCCAAAACCTGCAAATCCTGTCGCTCCCTGTAGTCTAACTGCAACCAGCGGCTCTCATTGGCTGCGGCGCCAGATCTTCTCATTCCTTGTCCGGAACTTGGTGGCGGTATTAGCTCTTGATCTCTCCTTGGACATCATGTCACTTACCCGCTCGTAGTTGCTATTAGATGGAAATGCAGACCTTGCTATGTGGCGTTCGCGCGGAACTGAATTTGCAGCGACTCTCACGGCAAGAACGTCTCACGCTGGGCGCGATAAGTCTTTGCGCGCTCATGCTGTACGCTGCCCTTCAACATGGCCGAGCATTTATCGGGGACGAACTCGGTACCCTCACGTACCTGAAGGAAAGCCCAACCTATCTGTTGACCCATTTCACCCCTCATCTCACGATCAATTATTTCATTTTGGTCGAAAAATGGGTTGCCTGGCTTTGTGGAGCATCGGATTGGCGACTGACTCTGCTGCCGATGGCAGCGGCCGTTGCAATAATTCCGCTAACTGCTTCGCTCGCACTCAAATTCACCGGCTCAACACGCACGGCGCTGATTGCTGCCAGTTTGGCTGCATTCAATCCCTACCTCCTTTATTGGGCTCCGTTGATTCGCTCCTATTCCCTCCTTGTGGCGTTCGGTCTATTGGCAATCAATGAATTTTTTCGTTGGTATCGTCAGCGCGACTGGTGGAGTGGTGTGCGATGTGCCGCCGTGGTACTACTGCTGTTACTTGCGCATCTGAACGGCGTTTACACAGTCGCGTTCATCATTCTGTTAGTCGGGATCGAAGCCATTTCCTCGGGTTGGTCTGGCGGCCGAAAGTTTCTCTGGGAGTCCAGGACTTTGTGGATCCCATTGGCTGGAGCGGCTGTAGTGGTGGGTGCGGCGTACTGGCGCCTGCTGCCTGATATTGCGAAGATTAACAGGGAGTGGGGAACCGACACGCCGCCAGCAAGCCTGGGATATCTTCCGCAGGTCTTTACAACCTATATGAGTATGGGTGTTGGTTACGCCGCCTCCTTGTCCGTTCTGTTACTGCTCGCGGGCTGTTGGGCAGCGGTACGAGAGAAGCGAGCGCTTCTTCTGCTGTGCGTAGCGATCATTCTGGGACCTGTTGTCATGTCCTTGCAGGGAGTCTCTGTTCATACGTCGGACCACGCGCGTTATCTAATTTTTTCCCTGCCCTGGCTCCTGATGTTAATGGCAGCGGGCATCGATTGGCTTGCGCAGCGTGTTCGGATACGAGGAGGCACCGCCATAGGAGCCTGGGGTCTTACAGCAATAATTGTCCTGTGCTGGACACCGTCCATCGCCGCGCTGTTTCTCGCGAAGAAACAACGGCCATATGCCCAGGTGGCCAGGTTTCTGCATGAACACATGCGGAAAAACGATGTTATCGTCGCGGGATATCACTTCGGGTACACATTGTCGCAGTTTTTCGACCATCCGGAAAATCGTATTATGCCGCCCGACCAATACGTTAACAGAGTCGCGAACAGACTCGATGCCCCTTTGTCTGGACGCGTCTTTTACGTGACAGGGCTAGGTCTTTCAAATGGTCGCAAGGCGCCTATCAAGCGTTTCGGAGGAATAGAGATTACAACCTATAGCGGTCATACCGCGCGGGCGTTGCTCCATGAATGGCGAGAAGATCTGTTGCGCCGAACTGCGGACCGCGTTTATGCGCCTTTTCAGGGCGATTATCAGCTCCTCGCGCTGATCGAAGAGCGGCTGCCTTCTGGGCAGTCGGCAGATCATTGGCGCTCGCTCGCCGAGCGTTGCTACGTTCAAAGTCCATACGGGCGTGGTGTTCCGCCGCACCTGCAAAAGGTGGTACAAGCCATCAGATTTCCGTGACCCGACTTCGGACAATCCTTGCCAGACATCCGGCGAAATGACCTTAGTGAGAAAGGCGTCGACCAGGGATCACCCATGCCGATCCACGGCACGTCAGGCCATCCATTAAACTCCATAAGATCGCGCATTGGTTTTCCGCGTCGAAGGTATGGAAGAGAAATTAAGACAAAAAAGACCAACGCTCGTCAAACCATCTGTCATTAGTTAAATTCTGCCGTGACCGACGCAGTTGAGCTTACCATCGTGATGCCTTGCCTCAACGAGGCGGAGACGCTCGCACAGTGTATTGAGAAGGCGCAGGTAGGCATTCAGCGTTCTGGCGTGCGAGGAGAGATTGTTGTCGCCGACAACGGTAGCAAGGATAATTCAGTCCTGATCGCGGAGAAGCTTGGAGCGCGCGTTGCTCATGTAAAAGAAAAAGGATATGGGAACGCACTGCGCGGTGGCATCCAAGCCGCATCAGGGAAATGGATTATCATGGGCGACGCCGATGAGAGTTACGATTTTTCTGTGACCGACCGCTTCGTTAAGAAATTTCAGGAAGGCTTTGAATTGGTCACTGGTTGCCGTCTGCCGCAGGGCGGCGGAACAATCTTGCCGGGTGCGATGCCGTTTTCACACCGCTGGTTGGGAAACCCCGTGTTTTCACGAATGGCAAGGCGCATGTTTGCCGCGCCTATTCACGATATTTACTGCGGCCTCCGTGGATTCACTCGGGAACTGTACGACCGCCTGGAGCTTCAGTGCGACGGAATGGAATTCGCCACCGAAATGATTATTAAAGCCAGTTTACACGGTGCCCACATAACCGAAATCCCGATCACCCTTCATCCCGACGGCCGCAAAACGCACGCGCCCCACCTGCGGACTGTTCGTGATGGCTGGCGGACTCTGCGCTTCTTTCTGGTGTTTAGCCCGCGCTGGCTCTTTCTCGTCCCGGGTTTTGTTTTCGCCCTGCTCGGACTAGCCGGATATGCTGTTGCATTACCGGGATTGACACTCGGCGGCGTGACCTTTGACGCTCACACACTCTTGTTTTCCAGCCTGGCCATTATGATGGGTTATCAATCGGTTCTGTTTGCTATTTGCGCCAAGTCTTTCGCTATCGGGGAAGGTTTGCTGCCGAAAGACCCGCGCATTGACCGGTTTTTTAAAGTGATTTATTTGGAACGCGGTCTGGCCATTGGTGCTCTGGCTTTTTTAGCTGGCTTGATTTTGTTAGGCGTAGCGGTCCTGCAATGGAAGTCTGCCCATTTCGGTCGTCTCGATTACGCTGTCACCATGCGCTGGGTCATTCCAGGCGCGACTCTGACCGCGCTGGGCTTTCAGACTGTACTTTCAAGTTTTTTCGTGAGTATTCTGGGAATGAAGCGGCGCCTATGAGCCAGTTTTCGATAACAGCGATGCCTGAATTTGTGGTTGGTCACCTTCTGGCCTTCACCGTAATCAATGATCCCTGATTGGTTTTGGCAGGCTGGGCCACTTGCCTGGACGACAACCGTCATGCCACGGTCCTTTCGTGCCAAGTCGCCCAGTTTCTTCACCAATATTCGCGGGATACTGAAATGGATTTAATCGAATCTGTTCATGGACGATACGTCCACAAGAGACGCACTTCGGTCCTGAGTGGTTGGTGTTCCAGACTTATTCCATTCGATTCTCAGGTGCTTGATGTCGGCTGCGGTGACGGTCGACTCGCTCGCTTAATCGCGGATAAGCGACCTGATATTTCGATTTGTGGAATTGATGTCCGGCAACGCAAAGATTCAGCGATGCCAGTGGAAACGTTCGACGGCAAATCCATACCGTATGGGGACGGCAGCTTCGACGTTGTGATGTTCGTTGATGTAATCCACCACGCCGACCAGCCCATGACGCTGCTTCGCGAAGCTGCCCGTGTCGCGCGGCAAGCCATTCTTATCAAGGATCATCTCGTCGAAGGAGCATTTGGTTATTTAACTCTGCAGTTAATGGATTGGGTGGGAAATGCGCGCCATGGTGTTTCCCTCCCCTATAACTATTGGACGCTAGCCAGGTGGCATAATGTATTCGACAAGCTACGGCTTAACATCACGTTCTGGGAATCGGACTTGAGGCTTTATCCATTTCCGGCGGATCTAATCCTGGGAAGATCCTTGCACTTTGTCGCGCTGCTTGGAATGCAAGGTGAGAGTGAGGTCCAGATTCAACATGATAAAATCCAAACACAGGGAGCTAGCTGAGCACAATCCCCTTCCTAATGACCCATGGGAGCAGGCGTACCTGCGCTTTGAAAGCCCTGAGGAAGAAATCCGAAAATTCATTGGACGACTAAAATTTATGGGTGCCACGAAATGGCCGCGGAATGCAAAGATCGTGGAGTTGTTTTGCGGAAGGGGAAGCGGATTGAGGACCCTGCACCAGCTAGGCTTCAGCGAGGTCGAAGGAATCGACCTGTCGCCCTCACTCGCTGCCGCGTACGCCGGGCCGGGAAAGATCCTGGTCGGGGATTGCCGGCAGCTCCCATTTGAAAATGCCAGCAAAGATATCCTTATTGTCCAGGGCGGCTTGCATCACTTGCCTTTGCTCCCCGATGATCTCGATCGAGTACTTAATGAAGGAGCGCGTGTCCTGAGCAAAGATGGCTTGTTTGTCGTGGTCGAGCCGTGGGCTACTCTCTTTCTTTCCCTGAGCCATGCGCTTTGTCGAAGCCGAACCATCAGGATGTTATCACCAAAGATTGATGCATTGGCCACGATGATTCATTACGAACAAAAAACGTACGAACAATGGCTAAGCCACCCTGGACTTATCCTGGATTCGCTCCGCAAAAGCTTTGGAGTCGAGCGCTGTCATTTCAGGTGGGGAAAAATATATTTCGCCGGGCGTAAAAGGACCTCTTGAGTTAGCAGGGACTGCAGCTCGCCTGAGCACTTTGTGAACAATCAGCCAGCGGTAACCATAAAGTAAGTCGGACTTTTAAACGAACTTCATTATGCAACGTGACTCTGGGCTACAGCGTTGGCTGAAGCTTCCGTTTTTGTACAACTTGCTTCAGGACGCGGTTGGGGCAACCGCGCTACGTCGGAGGGTCATTCAAAACCATGTTCGAGCAAAGGCTGGTGACAAGGTAGTCGATATTGGGTGCGGTCCGGCGCGAATCCTGCGCTGGCTTCCCGATGTGCGATATCTCGGGCTCGACATCAATCCCGACTATATTGCCTCTGCCAGGCGCACGCACGGTAACAAAGGCACGTTCATCGTTGGCGACACAACGTCTCTTCGAGATGACCCGCGATTTAAAGATGCCGATATTGTGATGGCCCTGGGTCTTTTGCACCACCTGGATGATGAAGAAGCTGCGCATTGTATTCGCTTTGGTTATGACGCGCTAAAGGAAAAAGGGCGATTTGTGTGTCTTGATGGATGTTGGATCCCAAATCAGGGTTCATTTTCAAAGTACGTGATGTCTCATGATAGAGGGCAGAACGTTCGGACCGAGCATCAATACCGCCAGCTTGCGGCGAAAGTTTTTAGAAACGTGGATGCCTGGGTCGACAAGAAGCCAATGCGCATTCCATATGTGACTGTCGTTCTCGAATGCCAAAAGTGAAGCTCCGCGAGCGCAGGTGCCTTGCTTTCGGCCCCGAGTTTAAACTGTGCCTGCGGCACGTGGTCGCCGGCTATTACTTGAAAGCGGCCAAGCCCGCAATAACTTCCACACACCGACAACTACCAACAGCAAAAAGGTAGCTCGTTGAAGAATTAGCAGATTCCAGAACAGCGTTGGTTTAAACTCAAACTCAACGTAGTGACGTCCGGGTGGCAACACGACGGCGGGTTGAGTGAAATTCACTCGCAAGACTTTCACTGCCTGGGAATTGACTCTTGCGTGCCAGTCATTGCTCCACCGTTCGTTGAGAATTAACAGTGCCGGCTGCGGAGAATTGGCCTGCACACTAATCACATTTGGTGTGCGAAAGACTGGCTCTAGGAGATCCTGGGACATCGGAGCACTAGGAATGCTCTGGTCAAGCGCTCGAAGCAGCGGAGGGATTATTTGTTCCTTTGATTTCTCCACGGCTGCGACGCGGTGATAATCAAATCCTGCAGCAAGCTCCTTTCGGAACGAGTCTTTATTGGAGAATGGTATTGCCTTATGTACCAGCGTGTACAGTTCCATCGGATCAGGTGCTTCGTACACCCGATAACCGCTTTCTGTAAAAAGGAGACGAGCCTTCGGATCGAATGGAATTGAGTCCTGCCCACAAATAAAATATTTCGTCCCGCGTAGCTCGCGGAAATTCACTTCCCGCTCGCCGAACATCTCGCGAAATTGGTCATCGGGCACCGGGGTACAGTTGAGATAGAAGGTGCGAATCCCATAATAACTGGCATTACTTCCCCACTCGGGAGGCCGAAACGCCGAATCAAGAACAACCACACGGTAGTCTGCAATGCCCGGAAGCTGCGCCACCCGCCGCAGAACGCGATGCGACTTTAGATTGTCCGCGCGCAAATATTCGGAGACCCAAAATGGCTGCGTTCCCGGCGGAGATAGAACTGAAGCCAAACACGTCAACAACAGCAGTCCGCTACCGGCAAAACGTTCCCGGCGCGAGGATGTCGGCCAAAGCATCCAGGCAAGCGGCAATACCGCCAGCACGAGCCAGCTCGTTGTCTTTTCGTGGCGATCGAAAGCCAGAGCCAGAACAAAAATCAGCAAGCCCAAGCCCGTCGCGATCCAAAAATACCACGACCATTTGCCTTTGAGTTCGAATTTGCGGCTTGCCACATCCATGATCGCCTGCAAGCCCAGACCTGCAAGAAAAGCTGTTAGAATTGTAAAGACTGCAAGGTATCGACCCGCTTCCCGGATTCGGTTTAGGAGCGGCAGATGAAAATGGACATAAGCTAGCCCGAAATGTGTTCCGAAACCTGCCAGTAAAAAATAAAAGGCTATCGTGCCAAACGTAAGCAACAAGAAGCGGGTCAAGATGTCAGCACGCCGATAGAAAACGACACAAAGGAGTATCCCTAACAAAGCCAGTGGCCCCACATATATGCCGCCAATGACATGAAGATCGGATGAGTCGAAAATTAGGTGAGTAAAATCTTTCGCTGCCAGTTGATGCTCATTAAAGCGCTCCCAAGGGATTGAAGCGTGGCCGATGATATGAGAATTCGATCCTAAATGACGAATCATCGCTCCTGTCGCCAGGGTCATAGGCAGAAAGGCGACGGCAGCCAGACCGAAAGCAATGGTTGCGCTAACGCCCAAGCCTAGTAGCAAGCGACCTGCTGTAACGACACCGTCCTTTAACCACCGCCATACAACAGCGGCAGCAAAAAAAAGCGCGCAAACAAACGCCGATTGAATTACCGGCTGCGCTGGATTTGCAGTGCAAATCAGTGCGGCGGACAGCGAAAACAGCGCGATACTTCCGAACGAGAGTGGCGCTCGTAGCAGGCGGATCGTCCCGGCAACAAACAACGGAAACCAACTCCAAGCGGCAGCGATTACGATCCAGTGCGCGCTGACCTCGGTGTTCCCACTAACCAGGCCGATAGTAGCCCCGCAAAGCGAGGCAAGGCCACCCGCCCCGGCAACTCGCAGTAACACATAGAGATTCAAGTACAAAATAAGAACGTGGAAGCATGTCACGTAGCTCAGGGTGTATAACACCTCGAGCGCTTTCCCATAGTTGAGCAGGCCAAAGAAGTAAAAGGGGTAGGTCGCTGAGAAATGCGGTGTTTGATAAAGCGGGAAGCCTCCCAGGACTGTGTCCAGCCAGTATGGGAAGTTGCCCGTCAGCGCGATTTCAGACGCGCGCGAAAAAAGCGGGCCGTAAAGCCAGACATTATCCTGGAACGGAGCGTACAACTGGCCATGGGCGAATGCCGGCCAAAAGCGCAACGCGAACAACGCCAACATCAGAGCAAGAAAGACTCCATCTTCACGCCAGAAGCGACGGAGTTGAGCGACAGATGACCTGTTCACAAAAGACCGCCGATCAGGAGCTGTTTTTGTTGTCCGACTTTGATGGCGTTCAATCTCGGCACGACAAAGACTGCGGCCAGAGTGCTCCAACTAACAAGAATCATCGCGAAATACAGGTGCTGCGGATAATAAAAGTGGATCGTATTCTCGCCGCTACGAACGCGTACCGCGCGAAAGATGAAGTTCCCACCGAATACTTCCACCGGAATTCCATTAACTTTGGCGCGCCAGCCAGCTGCCCATCGGTCAGTCACCAGCAGCCAGCCATCCGCAGGACAAGAAACTTTGAGCTTCAAATCGTTGGGAGTGTACTTTAGAACTTGCGCTGGAACTCTCTGAGCCGGCGCCAAACGAGAGATGGCGGTGAGCTCGGCTTTGTCTGGAAGTACCGGCAAACTTCTCTGACTCACTATTGTCATTTGCGCTGGAGGATGCGCGACCATTACCGGCGCTCCCAGTTGTTCGCTCCGATTCACAAGAGCCAGGTATGCAAGGTTTGAAGGGGCCGCGATAGTAGCATCTTTGCTGAACCAGATTCTATCAGCGCCCAATCCCATGTTCAGTAAAACCGGATGGTCCGCAAATCCAATATGAAACCGATTCTTCATCGTGGAATCATTGTAGAAGGTCGCAATCCTGAGAGTGAGTGAGGTATTGGCGTGAGCGCCACCGAGGCGGGGGGAGGGCTGTAGTTCGCGCTGAAGACTTTTCAGAGTCAATCTGGTCTTGTGGCCAGCATCCGGCCGACGCACCAACGAACGGCCCCGACGGCTGTCGGTGGACATGAACTCCTGAGAAAGGCGTAAAGTGAGCGATGCGTCCAGGATTGCCAAAACGCCGAACAAAACGGGAAGCCATTTTCTCGCCCCTTGAAACAGGAAAAGCAACACAGAAACAGCAACCGCGCTGAACCAAATACCGGCGAGATGCAAATTGCTAAGATGAAACTGATCGCCCAGGTTAGCTACATGAGAGACGACGTGCACGTAAGCCCACACAGCAGCGATACTCGCTGCAAGTGATAGCACGGCTAATTGCCACCATATCCGAGTTTCATGGTTTTGAATTGCTGCTTCAAGATCACTGGTAGCCAGGAGAGCTAACACGGCTGCCGAAAAGATAGCGTAACCGCGAAACATTGCCGGATACGCGAAATACCGGGTGGGAGGACAGTAATCGTAAAGCCAGCCGCGAACCGGCAATCTGTCGCCCACTGCACACACCAGAAAAAAAACGATGATTCCAAGGAGCCACCACCGCCAGATCGACCGCGGGCGTTGCGAGAGCGCCAACAAGCTTAAGATGAGAGGAAGGACGCCGATGTAAACGTCAGCCATCGAAATATTGGTCAATGGCCAAAGGTGGGGGTTTCGAGGAGGGAACTTCAAGGCGGTGAGATAAGGGCTTGCAAAGGTCGCAAGCGCCCCAGGATCAAGAGCATTCCCAGCGATGGCCAGCCAGCGGGGCATCGCTCCAGCTCTTTCGGTATAACCGAGTCCTTCCCTGAAAAACGCCACATAAGTAGGGGCAAGGATCAGCACTCCAACACAGAAAACCATTACCAGTGCCAAAAATGTAAACGTCAGTCGCTTTCGGATTGGTTGCTCGTACATCAGCAGTGGCTCTCCGTTGCCTCTACAGCAGCACCGCCCCAGTCCCCACAGGAATAACATTCCTCCGCTTAGAATCACAATAGCCGGATAACCACCCAATGCGGATAGTCCCCATAGCGCGCCGGCTTGAGCAGCTGGTTTGAAGCGAAGCGACGTTAACGCCACGTCAAACCGCCAGATAAACCAGGGCACAAACGAGAAAGAATAAAGAACCGTTGTGTGCTCGGCATGTGCCGTATAAAAACCACAAAACGAGTACCCTAGTGCCACCAGGAGAGCGCCCCAGGGAGGAGCACCGAGATGGCGTGCCAACAGTAGCAGACCTAGCGGCCCAAACAGCCAGATAAAAAGCCAGTAACCCCGGAAAGCTGTGGAATTACCGCCACCGATGACACCTGCAATGATCGCAATAGGAGAAGCAGCGGCAACCTGTGGATCGGCGAAATCCGGTGTACCGGCAGCCAGCCAGGGATCCCAGAGAAGCAAGCGTCCAGCACGAGCATAGTCGGCCACTAACGAGAATGCCGGAGTATAGAAGCCGCAAGCATCCCAGATCTGAACCCTCGCGCCGCTTATCAATTCTCGGTTATTGATCAGGAAAACGGCCATCAATAACAAGGCCACCAGCAACCAGGCCGACAGTTTGAATGGTTTGGAATTGAAGAGGGGTTTCTCCATCTTTCTGCTGTTACGGTTTACAGCAAACGTCGGCGTTGGCTGTCCGAATCGCTGCGCAAGCTATCAGGATCGGCGGTACAGACCAACACAATTTCAATGGAGCCACCCCCTACGCACCAAGGTGCGGCTTTCTGCCGACCATCAAGCTGCATTCCTATGGATGGTCATTGCTGGCCTGCTCGTGTTTTGCAATTTTCGCGATGGCCAAAAACGCGGATACAAATGCGTGGCGAACTTCGAGCAAGTCCTTCGATTTAACTCTTTCGGGCCACTGCGAAGACGGAGACTCCGAATGGAAAGCTCAAGTGTCGCAAGAAAAAACGTTCCGCACCGAAGAGGTTGAACAGCACCGCATTTGATGGCTTGCGGACATAGGCAAAGTCTCCCTCGGCTGCGTATGTCTGACTTCTATGGCGCGCAATCAAGCGAACTACGGCAATTGGCAGAAAAAGGAACGTGTTAAAGTACGTCATGCGCTCAATGGTAAAATGGGCGGCCTCGAATTTCCGTCTGAGCTCAGTAAGCGTGTAACGCCTGCAATGTTGATTTACGATGTCCTGCTGCCCCCATAACCACATATACGCTGGCACTGACAAGGCAATTCGACCGCCGGGTTTCAATTTGCGATTTACGATCTGGAGCGCACGGGCGTCATCTGGAATGTGCTCCAGCACGTCAAACATTGTGACTCCGTCATAGGATTCTTCCTGGATCTCTGGAGGAAGTTGATCGATGGACGCGTTGAACACCGGCATTGGACTCCGCGCCGCTGCGAGACTAGCCAGTGCGGGATCAGGTTCAACGCCTTCAAGGCGCGCGCCCGATGGGTATATTTCCAGCAGATTATGGCCGGGTCCAACGCCAATCTCCAAAATCTTCGGTTGTGGCGGCCATTCAAGCCGGGCAAGCAAATCCCGCAGTATCAGCCGCCGTGCCCGAAACCACCAGTGCTCGCCTTCCAGCAGTGCGTACTGAAGAGCATAACTCTCTTGCATTAGAGTTTTACGTTGCTACGCGCGAAAGCGCTGGATTGACGCGCGATTGACCCACTTCGCTTCTCTGCCATGATTTCCCGTAAGCCAATGGCTGAAATACCCGTCGAATTTTCCATCGCAGTCCTTTGTTATCGTGCAGAGAAAGAGATCATCCCATTTGTGGAAAATCTTCACAAGATAATGTCCTTGTTTCGCTTCGAATGGGAAGTGATCCTCGTTGCGAACTTTTGGCCGGGCTCCGACGATCGAACCCCTGAAATCTGCCAGCGACTTGCCGAGCGGTTGCCGTGTGTACGCGCGCTGGCCGAGCCGAAACAAGGGGGAATGGGTTGGGACATGCGCAGCGGATTGGACGCGTGTACAGGCAAATATATCGGAGTGATCGATGGTGACGGCCAGTTTCCTGTCGAAACGATATTCTCCTGCTTTGCGAAAATTCGAAGCGCTGATTTTGACCTGGTAAAGACGTACCGCGTCGAACGCCAGGATGGTTTTTATCGAAGACTCATTTCGATCGCTTACAACTGGCTTTTTCATCTCTTCTTCCGCGGCTCCACCAAGCTCCGGGATGTCAACTCGAAGCCGAAGATCATGAAACGGGAAGCCTATGAAAAGATGATGTTGCAGTCTAACGACTGGTTCATCGACGCGGAGCTCATCTTGAATTGCATCAATCTAAATCTCCGCATCTACGAGATTCCAGTAGAGTTCCACTCTCTGGGAGCGCGCAAATCATTCGTGAAGCCAGGCGCGATTTTCGAATTCCTCCGACACATGATCGATTACCGCTGGCCCTCACGTTCGCGAGCGCGGAAAAGCGAATAATGGAAACCGCTTTCGTTACGGGTGGAAGCTCTCAGCTCGGGCAATATGTCCTTCGGAATCTGATGTCACGGATCCGGATCATGGCGGTGATCCACCGTCGTAAGATCAACGTTCCTAGTGCCGAGATTGAACTGTTGCATGGAGGGCTGGAAGAGACCGTTCGCAACCCAATGACATTGCAGAGGGCGCAGGTAGTTCTGCATATGGCCGCGGTCACACATTCAGATGATCCATCCGAATATCTTCGCGTGAACGCGGAACTGACCAAACAATTGGTTTCAGTCTGCAGCCCGTCCCAGCATTTTGTATATGTGAGCACAATTTGTGCGCACCCCGATGGCGGTGCCTACGGGAAGTCCAAGTGGCTGGCCGAAGAAACGGTCCGCAGCAGTGGACTGGATTACACGATCATCCGTCCAGCCGAGATTTACGGCTCCAGCAATCGCGAGGGAATTGACGCGCTGGTTGCACTTGCGCGAAAACTACGCGTCCTACCAGACTTTCGCTGCGGCGGTTCAATCGAGTATGCACCAATCAGCGCACAAGACGCCGCATGCTTTATTGCTGAGGCAACAGTTTATCGCCGTTGCACAGGCCAAACCTATACTCTTTGCGCCGACCACTCATGCGTGGCTCCCGAGATGGCGCGAGCACTTCGCAATTCTGTGCGACCTCTATTTGTGGTGCCTGTGCCGATAATGATGCTGCGTCTGGCGAAAGCGCTTCGGTTACCTCTACCGTTCAAGCGCGATCAACTCGATCGCCTGGTTGTGCCAAAAACGTACGATAATGCCCTGGCACGCCGCGATTATGATTTTCAACCCCGTTCCTTCCTCGATCACCTGACCGAATGAGAAATTTCGCTGCGCTCGACAAGCCCAGTTGGTTACCGCTGCGTTGAACGACACGAAATAATCTCTCCTAACGACGCCGACCAACAGTAACAAAGATCCAGAACAAATTCCTGAATGCGCAACAATAGAAATCTCACAACCGCGCATGCCTTGATGGGCGCGCTGCTATTTATTTGTGCATTAATATTCTATTACTTTTCCGTGCTGAAAATTGATTATCACGACACCAACCTACTTTATCTCGGATACGCGGATGCGGCACACTACTTCGCGCACGGAAAGACGCTCCTTAAACATGAACTGCCCACTATACAAATCGGTTATGACAAACTGCCGCCGGTGGGGCCGGTTGGATATCCCGCGCTGATGCTTCCCTGGCTGAAGATCCTTCCGGAAGCAGATTCCATCCTTGCGCCGTACAGGACGAATCAAACGATCGGCTTGCTGCTCCTCTTCGGTGTATTTGGCTTTTATCTTTATCTGGCCATGCCGCTAACTGGCGGATTTGCGGCGCTTTTGCTCGCCGCGCTGCCCGGTTTTTTCACTTTCTGTCGCGCGCCATTGAGCGAAATCAGCGCATCGGCATTCGTCGCACTGGCTTTTATGTTTGCATACTTGGGTCTGAAGGAGGAGCGCCGTTGGAAAATCTATGCTTCGGCAGCGTTTCTCGGACTTTCGCTGAACATTCGTTTACAGTCGATTTTCTTCGTGCCGTTGTTGTTGGCCATGACTCTATTCCCGGTTAAGGGAGCGCGCGTACGCTGGGTTCTACATTGTCTTGCACTTCCGATTGTTTTCGCTGTGGCAGCGAGCCCGCTGCTCGTGCTGAATACGATTCAGTTTCATTCACCACTTCAAACAGGATACGCCTATTGGCTCAGTCCAATGTTAGCAAAGGTCGCGCTTTTTTCCTGGCGCTACATTCCAAACAATGCTGCGCTGCTTTGGCGGGAACTCGCTCTGTATCCACAGCACATCGCGGTGGCCAATTATTTTGGCACCGGCACCTATTTTGTTCCAGCATTTATCCTTTTAGCTTGTGCCGGGGTATTCTTCACCCGACTCAACAAGTTCGTTATCTGCGCTTTTTCAGCCGGCTTGAGTTTCTTTGCGCTGACCATCAGTCTCGCCGTCATGGACTTGCGGTACTATCTGCCACTCCTAATGCTGTTAGTCGCAGTTGCCGTTCTACCTGTGACGTGGGCAGCAGAAAATCTCCTTTTGCGAAAACGAACTATCGCTTCTCTGGCAATCTTCGTTTTGTTTGCAGCGGCTTGCCTGGGTTATCCTTCGCGCTCGGTCGATCCCGGACTGAAGGCGGATCGGTTGCAGAGTTGGGAAGCTCTCCACTTTAGCACCCGCCCCCGCCAATCGGCCGAGTTTAACGCGCAACGGTGTTTTATTGAGAGTGTTGACCAAGCCGGTGGACTCGTCTTTTCGGATATTAGTCCCGTTTACCTGAATGCTCTTTTCCCGCCGGGATTTGTGGCGGCTCCTTTGGATGGGAAAAGGTACATCCAATTCAGATACATTGTGCATTACGATCACGCGAAAGCGATCGCGCTAGCCGGACTCAGCTTACACCAATCCATTCCAGTTTACGCGCTGTTCGTGTCTCAGAAAGAGATGGAGGAAAAAGCTGCGCGATTGCCGCAGGTTGATGGCTATTCGTGGGTTGTGGCCGAAAATCTACCCGCGGAAGCGGTGGTTTTGAAGCTCAGCCCCAGGTAGCCCCTTTCCTGAGCTGAAGGCTTCGCGCTGTGCAGTAACGTTCCAATCCCCGCACGGCGGTAGCGTAGCGGGTCCGGGCTTTTCGTCTGAGCCTGTCCAGAAACATTGAAACAACGAAACGTTTTCGATCATGTTCCTTTCGTAGTGACACGGGATGACGATTGAGACCTTCGTTTTTGACGCGCACCGAATTCCGCGGCCGCAAGCGTTCTATTTTACTTTGATTACGCAATTTTGCTGGAGAAAACGTGCGCCCATGTTTAACTAATAGGTTCGACATTTCCCGTCAGAATGCCTGCACAAGTCATCAAAATTAGCGGTGCTCGCCAGCACAA
>Ga0193747_1000399_pt1 | contig 15242 bp, 11 predicted proteins | sample L1m2metaG_FD_143048 | JGI IMG/M metagenome (GOLD analysis project Ga0193747, IMG submission 143048) | Soil microbial communities from a riparian zone of the East river system, Colorado, United States - L1m2 | ecosystem: Environmental > Terrestrial > Soil > Riparian zone | place: USA: East River...
GGCGGCCAGTTTTGCCAGTGGGACGCCGATCGCTTTGCTGACAAACGGCACAGTACGCGAGGCGCGCGGATTCACTTCCAGCACGTAAACGTCGTCGCCCTTCACCGCGAATTGCACGTTCATCAGACCGCGCACATTCAGCTCGCGCGCCATAGCTTTAGTCGCTGACGAAATCTCGTCTAGAACTTTTTGCGAAAGGGAGAACGTCGGGATCACGCATGCGCTGTCACCGCTGTGGATGCCCGCTTCCTCGATGTGCTCCATGATTGCGCCGATCACGGTCGTCTCGCCGTCGGAGATGCAATCGACATCGACCTCAATGGCGTCCTCGAGAAAGCGATCGATGAGCACCGGCCGATCGGGCGTCACTTCAATCGCATTTGTCATGTAACGTCTGAGGTCCGTCTCTGTATACACGAGCTCCATCGCGCGCCCGCCCAGAACGAAGCTTGGCCTAACGAGCACCGGATAGCCAATTTTCTTCGCTATCGCCACGGCACGTTGTGTGCGTGTCGCCGAACCGTTGGGCGTTTGGCGCAAGCCGAGTTTGTCCAGCATCGCCGCGAATAGTTTTCGATCTTCCGCGGTCTCGATGCTTTCGGGCTGCGTCCCAAGAATAGGAACGCCAGCCGCTTTCAATCCACTGGCGAGATTCAGCGGTGTTTGGCCGCCAAACTGGACAAAGACGCCGTCCGGTTGTTCCTGATCGTAAATGTTGAGCACGTCCTCGAGGGTGAGCGGCTCAAAATAAAGTTTGTCGCTTGTGTCGTAATCGGTCGAAACGGTTTCCGGATTCGAGTTCACCATGATCGTCTCGAATCCGAGCTCGCGCAGGGCAAAGGCGGCGTGCACGCAGCAGTAATCGAATTCAATGCCCTGGCCGATCCGGTTCGGTCCGCCACCGAGGATCATGATCTTGCGCTTGGCGCTCTCGCGTCGCTCGTTCTCGTCGCCGTACGTCGAATAGTAGTAAGGCGTGTATGCCTCAAACTCCGCTGCGCAGGTGTCGACGAGACGGTATGTCGGTGCGACTCCTTCAGCTTTTCTCTTGGATCGAATCGCGTTTTCCGAAGCGCTTCGCGCGACTGCCAGTTGTCGGTCTGAGAAACCGAATTTCTTCGCGCGCAAGAATGTCTTTGTTTTCAAACATCCGATTTCAGCAACGACCTCAGCGATGTTTCGCAAAAACCACCTATCGATTTTCGTTAGGTCGTGAACTTCATCAGTCGAGGCGCCTTTTTGAAATGCCTGGGCGATGTAGAAGATTCGTTCCGCATTCGGGATCGCCAGCTTCAATCGCAGTGTTTCAAGATCGACAACCTTGTCCGCGCCGTCGCCTAACAAGCCGAAGCGTTTGATCTCCAGGCTGCGGAGCGCTTTTTGCAACGCTTCTTTAAACGTGCGTCCGATTGCCATCGCTTCTCCGACGCTTTTCATCCGCGTCGTGAGCGTCGCGTCTGCTTGCGGAAATTTTTCAAACGTGAATCGCGGCACTTTGACCACGCAGTAATCGATTGTTGGCTCGAAACAGGCCGGCGTTTCGCGTGTGATATCGTTTTTGATTTCGTCGAGCGTGTAGCCGACTGCGAGTTTGGCCGCGATTTTCGCAATCGGAAAACCGGTCGCTTTCGATGCCAGCGCACTGGAGCGCGACACGCGCGGATTCATTTCGATCACGACCATGCGACCGTCATCGGGATGCACGGCAAACTGAATGTTCGATCCGCCGGTCTCGACACCAATTTCACGAATCACTGCGAACGCGGCGTCGCGCATCATTTGATATTCTTTGTCGGTAAGCGTTTGCACAGGCGCGACTGTGATGGAGTCGCCGGTGTGCACGCCCATGGGATCGAAATTCTCGATGGAACAAACGACGACGCAGTTGTCCATCCGATCGCGCATCACTTCCATCTCGAACTCTTTCCAGCCGACCAGCGATTCTTCGACCAACACTTCGCGCACTGGCGAAAGATCCAGGCCGCGCGCGGCGATCTCATCAAGTTCCTCGCGGTTGTAAGCGATCCCGCCGCCAGCACCGCCCAACGTGAACGCCGGACGAATGATTAGCGGAAATGTTCCGATCTCGGCAACGATGCGATCGAGATCCGCGACTGAACGCGCTATGCCAGAGCGCGGCACGTCGAGCCCGATACGCAACATCGCTTCCTTGAACAATTGGCGGTCTTCGCCTTTTGCGATCGCCTGAGCGTTCGCGCCGATCAATTTGACGCTGTGCCGCGCCAGCGCGCCGTTGCGATTCAATTCCATTGCCGCATTGAGAGCAGTCTGACCGCCGAGCGTCGGCAAAATCGCATCCGGTTTTTCGCGCTCCATAATCGCTTCGATCACTTCAGGTGTGATCGGCTCGACGTAGGTTCGATCGGCGAATTCCGGATCGGTCATGATGGTGGCTGGATTCGAATTCACCAGCACCACCTCGTAGCCTTCTTCGCGCAGTGCCTTGCACGCCTGCACACCGGAATAATCAAATTCGCAGCCCTGCCCGATCACGATTGGACCGGAGCCGATGAGAAGAATTTTTTTGAGCTCGTTATTCCGCGGCATCTGCGCCAGCGGGGATGGTAAGCGAAATTACGCGAAGGTCACGCGAAACGTAACAAAGATATCTTTCTGCCACCGGGACGAATTCGCCGTGGGAGATGTGTGCTACGCGACCTGCGCCATGCGCTGCCGGTCTAGCCAAACCTTGCAGATGCTTTTGATCCGCGTGAGGACGTAATAAACAGTCTGGCTGCGGAGGCGCACCAGTTCCGCGCCCACGACGCGCGTCACAAAATCGCTGGGCAGATCCAGAATCTCCTGCGGCGTCGAGCCGTCCAGCCCCTTGCAAAGAATGGCCGTCATCGCGCGAGTGAGCGTTTGCACTTCCGGGCCGAGAGTCATACGAATGTGCGCCTTGCCCTCTTCATCTACGTGCAGATAAACGCCGACTGTGTCTGTGCACTCCTCATCTTTTCGCACATCGACGAGATCAAAATTCTCGCCCTCGCCCGGCTCCTGCCTTTTCGCATTGTCTGCATACGAAACGAGCGTCTCGCGCCGCTCATCTTCCGGCAGCGATTCAAAAAGATTGATGATCTTGCCTAATTTACTTGGATACATCGCATCCAGAAGCTACCGCTGATCTTCATGATGTCATTCCGAGCGAAGTCGAGGAATCCCGTCGCGAAGCGTACCGGTGCGTTCGCGGGATGTCTCGACTTCGCTCGACATGACATGTAGTTGGCTTTGCTCAACGAAACGTTTATGGCTAATTGCGCCATGAAAACTCCGATTCAAGTCGCTGTGACTGGCGCCGCCGGGCATATCGGTTACGCCCTCCTGTTTCGCATTGCCTCCGGACAAATGTTCGGACCTGATCAACCGCTCAGACTTCATCTGATCGAAATTCCTGCTGTCCTCGGCGCGCTCGAAGGCGTGGTCATGGAATTGGACGATTGCGCGTTCCCGCTTCTGGAATCTGTGACGCCGACGGCCGACCTCGATCAAGGTTTTCGCGACGTGAATTGGGCATTGTTAGTCGGAAGCGTGCCGCGCAAGGCCGGCATGGAACGGAAGGATCTGCTCGGCATCAACGGCAAAATTTTCATTGGGCAAGGTCAGGCGATTCAAAAGAACGCTGGAGCCGATGTGCGCGTGCTTGTGGTTGGAAATCCTTGCAACACGAATTGCCTGATCGCGATGAATAATGCGAAAGAAATTCCGAGCGACCGCTGGTTTGCCATGACCCGATTGGACGAAAACCGCGCTTGCGCCCAGCTCGCGCAAAAGGCTGGCGTGAGCATTCGCTCGGTCACGAACATGACGATCTGGGGAAATCATTCTTCAACTCAATATCCAGATTTCTACAACGCCAGAATCGACGGTCGCCCCGCGAACGAAATGATCGGAGACGAAAAATGGTTGAAGGAAGATTTCATTACGGCGGTGCAACAGCGCGGCGCCGCCGTCATCAAGGCGCGGGGACTTTCTTCAGCCGGCTCAGCCGCCAATGCAGTTGTCGATACAGTCGTTTCGCTTACTACCGACACGCCAGCGAACGATTGGCACAGCGTCGCGGTTTGTTCTGATGGAAGTTACGGCGTCGAGCAGGGATTGATCTCCTCGTTCCCGGTCCGCGTGCGCGGAGGCAAACACGAAATCGTTCAAGGACTTCCGATAAATGATTTTAGCCGCGTGAAGATCGATGCGTCGGTGGCAGAGTTGAAAGAAGAAAAGTCGCTAGTGAGCGACTTGATTTCGTAGAATCTATGGTCACGCGCAACCGCTTCATTTTGGCGAAGACAGCAACAACGTGTATGCCTTCTCGGCTCAGCCGAGCGTTATTGAGCACGTGCTGCCGGCAAGCGCGCCCCTCGACGGTCTGAATCTATTCGCTGCCGCCAAGAAAAACGATTGAGTAGCACAAGCGACAGTACCTCACGCTCCTCTAATTGATCCGAGTGCAAGGTGTAAAACATTTAGCCTATGTTCTAATGGCTGAAGAAAACCGAGCGCCAAATCTCTTGCCGGCAGTCGTTATTCTGGGCGCGTGCTTGTGGATGTTCACGATGACCGGCGGCGGGGACGTCTTTGTAGAAGAAGTGCTCGGCAAGGCTTACGATTCACAGGGCGAACACTTTCTGCGAGGTGATGTCGGAGTCGACGCAGAAGTGATCGCGCATGAGGTATTGATTGTAGACGGTAAGGCGCGCATGTACTTCGGGCCCTTCCCAGCGTTTCTCCGTATTCCACTAAACCTTATTTACCCAGTGGAACGGGGATATTGGTCGCGAGCATTAGGGTTTTGTGCGGGAATGATCGCGTTAGCTGCATTTGCTGGGCTTGCTCGAATGGCATTGCGCTCGTCCCAGCTCTCGAGTCGTTGGAGAAACTGGGTCGGGAATGTTTCAGTGGTGGGATTTGGACTCGCATCGCCGTTGCTTCTGCTTCTCGGAAATCTTTCCATCTATGACGAAGCTATCATTTGGGGTCTCGCCTGGTCTCTCGCGGCTCTTTACTTCGCATGTCGTTTTCTAACAGGAGAAGGCGTTGCCTGGACCCGTGTCCTGCTAGCTTTTTCTTTGTGTGCTGGAGCAGCTTTGCTATCCAGGGCCACGTTCGGCGTGCCATTTGTGCTGATTGCGCCCATTCTCGGATATGGTTTGTTGCGCCGAAGTGAGAAGTTCAGTCTCGCCGCGCTTTTTCTGCCGCTTGGGGCAGCGTTCGTCTTTTATGTATTTTTGACATATGCGAGGTTCGGGAGTTTTAGCGGCATGCCGTTGCGTTACTCTATCAATTCCGAACAACGGGAGTTCGCACTCAAGCATGGACTTTTTCGGCTTGAACGGGTACCTTACAGCTTCGCTGACTATTTCATCCTTCGAGTTCCTGAACTCAAGCATGAGCCTCCTTTCTTGCAGGCAGGTCGGCAGCCCTATGAGCATCCGACTCTTTACGTTATGCCTTTTACCGAAAGTTACACCTCGCTGTTATGGTGCTCGTCGTGGATTTTGCTCGGCGCATCGCTCGGCGTGGCAATGCTGCTTCGAACTGGAGATTCCGGCGGAGTAGAGCGTATGATCGCCGCGATCCTTTTCCTCCAGGTCATTCTCATCTTATCGTTTATGTGCCTGGTGTTCGCTTTCTTCGTTTTTCTAAGAAGCGGCCCCGTGTTCCGGCTGCGATACGCGCTTATTGCGTTGGTTGCTGTTTCGGCTGTCATCAACTCCCTTAGTACGCTGTCGTGGCTCGTCGAAGCCGACCTGAATGTACCTGCAAAGACGCGGGCTAAGTGGAATAAGTTCCTAGGGAGCAGCCTGAAAGACCAACGAGCTTGATCCTGGCTTTGTCGTGCCAATAACCGGTTGACCGATCCTTTCCCCCCCTTTTTTTTCTCCCAAACTCGCCTGCAAAGCCGTAACCAACCTAGGACAGCGGATCACGCGTCGAAAAAGCGATAGCATATGCTAGTCGAAGCCGCACAATGAATCTCAAAAGCTGTAAACTCGTCGACTTGCCGAAAATAATGGATCCGGAAGGTAATCTTACGCCCATAGAAGGTGGTCGGCATGTGCCGTTCGAGATCAAGCGGGTTTTCTATCTTTATGATGTTCCTGGAGGCGCTACTCGGGCAGGCCATGCGCTTAAGACTTGTCAGCAATTTATTATTGCCATGTCGGGAAGCTTCGATGTTCTCCTTGATGACGGTACGAATACCAAGCGATACCACCTTAACCGCTCGTATACCGGTTTGTATGTTCCGGCTCTAATTTGGCGCGTGCTCGAGAATTTTTCCTCCGGGTCAGTCTGCACCGTCCTGGCCTCCGAAGTCTATGACGAGGAGGGGTACTACCGCGACTACGAGGAATTCCGGAACGCGGTTCGCAGCTAGAGGTTGTTAGGAGGGAATTGCTACCAATTTCCAGCAGAACTGTGGGGCTCCCATTTGTTACAGGCGTCGATCACCTGAAGGATTTCCGTTTCTATTAAAAACGGGTGGATAGGGAGTGAAAGTTCTTCAGCAGCAAAGCGCCGGGCATTGGTCGGCTCGAACGACACTTTGAATGGAATGTTTTTCGTAAGAGCCGATTGGTCGGGGATTATGCGCGGATAGTGGATAGCCGTGTCAATATTCCTCTCTCGCAGATGCCCGCGCAAACTGTCGCGTGTACCTTTGCCGACCAAGATCGGAAATAGATGCCAGACAGGGTCGGAACCGGTTGAAGGTGGGCACATTCGTATTAAGGGATTGCGGATTGCATCGAGATAGAGCTGAGCTGTTCTTCGCCTGAGCGCTATCCATGCCTCAAGGTTGGGAAGCATGACATCGCACAGAATAGCTGCCTGGAGTTCATCAAGTCGGGAATTGCTTCCTAGCTGGTCATGAACGTTATGCGCCGACTGCCCGTAGTTTCGCAAGACCCTTGCTTTGGTAGCAATCTTCTTATCGTCCGTTAAAATAGCGCCACCGTCGCCCAGTGCTCCCAGGTTTTTCGTCGGATAAAAACTCGTGGCTGCAAGTTGTCCAACCGTGCCGACGGAAATGCCACTGTGAGATGCACCAATTGCTTGAGCGCAATCTTCCACTATCGAAAGATCGAAATCGTCCTTCAGTTTTTTTAGCTGATTCATGTCAAGCGGTCGTCCGTAAAGATGAACAGGAACGAAATGCCGAATCTCAGGATCCTGCTGAAGAAGTTCGCAACACTGATCCAAGGCGATTCCACCGCTCTCGTCGACATCGACAAACACCGGCACGCCGCCAGCGCGAATGATAGCAAGCGTTGTAGCAAAAGCGGATAGGGGTGTAGTTAACACCTTGTCGCCGGGGGACAATCCCAGGCAACGTAGTCCGATCTCAATAGCGTCCATGCCGTTGGCAACACCGACTGCGTGCCCAATTCCCCAGCGTTTTGCGAGCAGAGATTCGAACGCTTGAACTTGCTCGCCCAGAATGTAGCGGCCACTTCTCCCTACGCGCTGGACTGCATTCAGCACCGGTTGCTCTATCGCAACCCAACGACGCTGAAAATCATTTTGCGATATCATTCAAAGCACATGGAGCGAATCAGGCGATTTTAAAAGTAAACAAAACTAAATCTTTCCGCCATTCAGCGTATCCCCCGAAGACTTCTCTCAAACGACGTCCGCTGACAGGAAATGCCAGTACTGTGCGAGGTGGCCAGACGCGCCTGAAATTATTCCGATCGCGCTTCACCAGCAATATTTTTTGTTGCTGCGTAGGCCCCTTCCCGAGCTTGGAAGTGTTCGCCGAAGTTCTCTTGGCGGTACCGCTTTTCTACTTCACTCTTTGAATCGCGATACTGATACTTGGGCGCAACGTCATCGAACAGCAAAAATGTGAGGCTGTTGTAGAAGGCCCTGCCACGTAGCAACGTAGGCAACAGAAAGACTCGTAGCAAGGCAGCTAGAGTCTCGATGGTAAATGGTGTCCAATACCAAGGAACAACCAGTCTCGAACTCGATAATAGAACCTCCAAAACCTCCGAGTCCGGGTCTCGTGAGCCAAGGGATAGAGCCACACAAACAGCCTTCCTTTGTTCTTGACGAATTTTTGAGAGAGCTCCAAAGGCTTGCCGGGAATTGCTCGTGTGATGGAGGACGCCAGAGCAGTAGACACCATCGAAAACCAATTCCTTAAAAGGCGGATTACTCACGTCGCCACATATCCAAACTATATTTGAGATCCTGGCATGCTTGCGCGAATTCTCGTAGATGGTTTGCGAGAAATCCATTCCGACGAACTGAACTTGAGGATGACTATTCGCCAATTCGGCAGTCAAATCAGAGTTCCGCATCCCGCATCCAGGACTAACTTCGGCGACTGGCCCGAAGGAAACAAGGTCGACCAAATCTGGATTGCGCGAGTTGATACGCTGACCTAGAAGAGAGTGTCTTTATCTTCGGCGATAATTCCTTCATCCCTCAATTTCCACTGCTGCGAGAATGCATTTTGTACAGCGCGGGAATGGGCGGCAACCAGCAGATCCGGTACACCATCGCGAATATCGTAACTCGAATTGCAACGATCACAGCATAGAACTCCAGTTGCTACCCATCCATTTGAAATGGAAGAATTTCCGCCTCTTAGTTGTAGACTTCCTCTTTTACACCTTGGACATTGCAGAATATCAAGGATCCCGGTTCTCATCAGGGGAAGGTCTCCAAGGAAGGGTCCGATATTTCGCTTCGCGACTCAAATAGCCGAGTCGAGCTTGCGGGTCGAAAAACGTTCAAGTCTGCAAAAGTTCAGTCGCGGGACAATATCCTAGCGATAGCGTGACCACCAGCGTTCGTAAGGATAGTATTCCGCGGCAGTGGCGATGATTTTGCGAACGTCCACCGCACCTGCTACTACCCTGTCCCAGTCCTTGCGAAGTTCGTCGCGCGACCAACTGTATTTATGACCCATCCCAAAACGGATATCTTTGGGTTTTAGTTCCGTTGCAAGCTGCCCGTGGCGACTGTGCGTTTGTTCAAAATTGAGGTATTTATAGTGCAACAGCAAAACTTCGTCCCGCTGAGGGACGCGAACATTGCCGATGGGATTGGCGGTATGCCGGCCGACTGAAAAGTTGATCTCCTCAATTTCCGATGGCTTGAAAATGCTGGGCTTCATCATTTGTGTCCAAGGCGCGCCAAAAAAGCGAGACTGACAAAGCGTTTCTCCAGGTGCCGGGACATCCTCGCTGATCATTTGGAATCCGAGCGCGGGAATCAATGTAATGCCTTCGGCGCTGCAGATATCCATATACTGAAGCATTGATGGGTGAAACAAATGCTCATCGATATCTGTGACAATGACCCAATCAGCTGCGCCGCGACTTTCTTTCCAGCAATGGTTCGAAAGCGATTGCTCCGAAAACGCGAACGACTCTGTATCTGACCAGACGAACTGCCGCACCTCCACGTTTTGGTGGTCCGCCAAGAGAGATAAAGTGCTGTCGGTCGACCCGTCATCGAAAAGAACATACTGATCCACGAACGGATCGTAATGCCGGAAGAAGAACGGGAGCATGAACTCGTCGTTCCAGCACTCTGCGTACAACCGAATACTCACGACCGAATTAGACCCTGAGGCCACGCTTGAGATGGCTGCTATAGTCTGCCGCTTTCCGCGCGAACGTCGTGGCTCCCACAAGCCGGACGTCCGTAAATCGAGGGGGCAAGATTTGCTCTACGGCGAGGCGCCGGTGGCCATCGTGTCCTTCGGCATATTCCCGCGGCCTCGTATTCCGCAAAACGATAATGCCACCAGGCTTCAAAAACGGCACCCAACTTTCAAATGCCTCCCGTGCGCCCCGCGGAGACTGGTCGCCATCGAGTAGGAGCAGATCAATTGGAAGTTCCCAAGTTGCCGCGACTCCAGCCGCTCGCCCCTGGTGCACCTGTACCCATCCGCTAAGGCCGGCTCTGCGGATATTCGCTTCGAAGTGATCTCTGAGCGACCCGCCCCCGAGTGAAGCAACGATATCCCGGTAATACGGCAGGGAAAAAGCGTCACCGGAGCAGTCAAAGGGATCCACCGAATGAACCTCGCCTGAGCCTCGGACGCATCGTGCGCCAGCCAAGAGTACCGTGCAGCAACCAAGGAACGCTCCGATTTCAACAATAATCGCGTCCCTGCCTAGAGAAAAACTGGCGCGTGCCAACTCGTCCGCGTCCGCATTTCGCGTCCATCCGGGAATGACGGAAGACATTTGGACGTAGTCTTGTAAAGTCGGCATAATACTAACAGATACTGTAGAGCACCGCTGGTGCATAGTGGCATGAGGCCATTTGGCTCTGGCTAACGTCCAGACTATGTCGCTTGCGAGATCGCCACAAGCGAAAAAGCAGACCAGACGAAGCCACGACTCACCTCACGATTACCATACCACGTGCTCCACCTTACCGCCGCCTTGCGAGCGCCAACAATTTGCCAGGCATATGCTCGGTACCTACGTTATGTAGAAGATGATCCGCCTGATTTGGAAGGCATGATTCGTGAGCGACGATCCTCTAATTGCAGCATCGGTCAGACAAACGTTTGCTTAAGGTACGGAGCGCCGAAATCTAGCTCTTTCGATGAAGAGGTCCCGGTCGCTGGGTCGACCTGTTGTAATCGTCAAGGCGACAGGCGCAGCAATTTGCCGCCACCACGCGATGAAGCGTGACGGCCCGCTCGAAAGCTGCGGCAGGGGGTAAACCTACTGCCGCAGTGAAGGACGCTTATCCGGCTCGGTAATTAAGGGTGTTTCTCCCGACCGAAGGCCGAGTTGTCCCGACCGAAAGTTTAAGATTCCAATCTCGCTCTGCAAAGATAAAGGACTCGCTCTTTTGGTTCGCTCCCTTATTCTGGAGTCAGTGGAAAGTTGGATTGCAACTGCTGAGCAAGACACTATCCGCAGCCGAATTGCGCATGAAGATTCACAGTCTGAGCCTCATTAAGAACGAGGTCGACATCATCGCGCAGTCGCTTCGGGCGGCGGCTGAATGGGTCCGACAATATTTTCGTCCTGGACAATGGCAGCACGGACGGGACGTGGGAGCGCGTCCTAGAGCTGGCTCGGGTTATTCCCCGACTTATTCCTGTACGGTGCGATCCGAGGTCCTACCGTGATGCGATGCGTTTGGAGCTTCTGAACCAATACCGTGCAAGCGCCAGCGACGGGGACTGGTGGTGCATTCTCGATGCCGATGAAATATACATCATGATCCAAGGAGTTCCTTTCTGCTATACCAGATGAATTTCAAGCGGTCGAGACGCAAGAATTTGCATATTTTTTTACTGATAGGGACTTAGAGGCCTTCCGGCAGGATCCTTCGTTGTTCGATGACGAATCGCCAATCGAACGCAGACTGCGTTTCTACGCGTCTCCGGATTGGTCAGAGGCGAGGTTTGCTCGCCATTCGGAAAACGTGGGAGAAATTGGCTTCCACCAGCTGCTCTTTGATATAGTCTTGTAAGTTCGCCATAATACTCACAAACGGATTATCGCCGGCGCCATAACGGCACGCGGCCACTTGAGGCGGGTAACATTTAAGATTATCTCGGTTGCGCCATCGCGACAAGCGAAAATGCAGCGGAGACTACGCCGCGAATTACCGCAGTCTCTGTATTTAGATAGGCGGATTTCTAGTCGAAAAGCGTCGCCGTCGTCTGAGTTCCTCCTTTATTAAATCGGCCCCCGCTACTAACGCAGAGACACCGAGCAGGGCCCCTGACCGCTAACGCTAGTCGTTACGCCGGCATCGGAAGTGTTCGCATATCCTGCGTTATTGAAGCCTTGGGTCAATGAAGTGTGCCGTCTGGCGCATGCTTTGGTCTGCCTGCTGTGCTTCAACATTCTCGGTCGATAAGATCACGTCGTGTTGTCCCCAGGCAGGAGCGAACTCGGCGTCCCACTCGAATGTTAGATTGTCGCGAAGCGAGCGTTCGGCGCAAAGCGTGATCGCACCGGTATCAGCGCTCAGAATCTTAACCTTAAAGCTGACCAAGCCCCGAGCGTTACTCGTTCCTATGGTTGTTTTAAAGCGCGAATGACCAGTAAGGTTAAGTCGCATACACACACTTGCAGCCGGTGACCCCGGGGGGTTCGGTGTAAGCTGGATGCCCGTGTACCCAAACCTAAAGAAGCTTAGCCTATCCTTAACATTTGAGAGAGTAAACGCCCGCGTTTGAGGCGACGACGCAATTAAATGGAGCGTGGTTACGGGCGGAGGCAAACGACGGAAATCCGCTAAACGGTTGCTGAAGATCACAACCGGTCCATGATTACGCCGCTCAAACTCCGCCTCCGGCAGCGCAGATGTCAGCTTTTCTGCATCCCCAGCTTGCCAACCCTGACCTCCCGGTCTCGTAATGACAGTCGCGGTCTTCTCAAGCCAATCAGGGCGCGGTCTCAGCAAGGTATCGACCCGACCTGCATGGCTGGAGCACTTGATCAAATCGACCCGGTCCCAACCATGTTTTTCGAGGATATCGCTTATTGTGTAGCCGACAACCCTGTCCGCGCTCGGGCCAGCATTGGCCTGCCTGAAATACAAACCCCAGTCTCCGTAACTGCAATCGGCGAATGTGAGTTCCGCTCGTTCGTGCCAAACTGCGGCCGGAAAGCAGCGGATATTTGGGTACGCAACCGTATTAGCAAGGAGAATGTCGAAATTTGAGCCAGGCGGCTCAACCGAAATGATACTGGCACTGGCAAAACGATTCGCAAAATATACGGCCGTGTATCCGACATAAGCGCCCAAATCCAATATTTTGTGCGGCTCGGGCATTTCGACATCATACTGGCGGTCCAAGAACACCTGTCCCATATTCCACACATCGGAACTTGCTCCCCGGAACAGCAGAGGAGTTGTTATTTCAGGCAGCACCGCGAAAAACGAGCCAAGATGCGAGCGAGAGATTTTATCTAATATACCGAAATACCGAGTTCTAAGGGCGTGCTTGCTGGGATTAATCTGCATTTCTGCTTCGAGCTGATACTTTTCGCGCAACAATTCACCGATCACGACAGCCTCCCAATAATCCGACACAAGCGAAAAATTCTTGTATCATTTAATCCAAAGCTTCAAAGAGATATTTAAGCCGATCGTCAAGAAGAATTAAAGCGATAAACACTTTGCGGAACCGGGTGGCCCACAAGTTCTTTTTGGATGAACTTAACCCGACGAAGCGGACATATGGCGGCCGCAGCATTTTTACTCAGTAGGGGCTGGAGATATTTTTGGTTCATGGCCAACTGCAACAGCGATGAAAAATTCTGTTACTCCAGCTCGATCGTAACGTGCGAGAAAGCGCGGCCACCGAAATGAGGAAGCGCTATCAAGATCCAGGTAAACGGACGATCGTCGTTGACCAGATGAGTTTGTTGAGTTCCCTAAGCCTGTATTCGACATTATCGCGGATGCTAAAAGAGACGGCGCTAATATCGTTCAAGCGATTATGTATGACCGCTTTAGTGCCAATGGTAAGCTCCGCAGCTTCGAGGCCTCATCGAACTTATCAACACTTCTTCCGGTCAAAGCTCGATTTATAAAAGCAATGGAAGGAGCGGACCACAAAGGCGTGCTCGTCAAAGGACTGGTTTAATACGCAATCTCGAGAACTTCCTAATGCACAACCTGTCCTTTCCGGGTTGTGAACATTTCCCGCTGGCTGTATTCTTTTGTATGGGGCGGCCGCTTCGCGTGGAGGAGTTCGGCGGCGAACTGAGAACGATGTGGCGCTCGGAGCACGATCATGTCTAACGGCAAGCTGAGGGTAATAGTGCTTGGTTGGTTAATTCGCGAGCCAACAGGCGGGCAAGCGTGGCATTCACTTAACTACGTACATGGCCTCGCCGAGCTTGGTCACGATGTTTATTACATCGAGGATAGCGACGACACCCCGATGTGCTACGGCGCCGATATCAGCAGCCCGAGTAACGACGCCACGTATGGATTACGCTTTGCAGCGAACGCGTTCGCCCGGCTTGGTCTCGACGACCGGTGGGCGTACTATGACGCTCATACCAACGAATGGAAGGGCGCGCGAGCACGTGATGCTCTTAGCGTCTGCAAGAGTGCAGATTTAATGCTCCATGTTTCAGCGTTCCACCCATTGCGTGATTGGCTGGAACGTATTCCGGTCAGGGTCATGATTGACACGGATCCCGGCTTCACGCAAATCCGCAATCTCACGAATCCGCAATTCCGCGCGCGCTGCGAGGTCCACACTGCTTTTTTCAGCTTCGGCGAGAATTTCGGAAAGCCGTCCTGCTCCATCCCCGCAGATGGCTTCTCATGGCAGGCAACCCGTCAACCCATGTCGCTCACCGCCTGGCCGCATACGCCAGGGCCGCGCGATGGTCGCTACACGACGGTCATGCAGTGGCAGAGTTGGCATGCCCCTTGGGAATACGAAGGCCTTAAGCTCGCAATGAAAGCGGAGTCATTCAGGCAATTCATAGACCTCCCCGCGCGGCTCGGACCGATTTTCGAGATCGGAGTTCGGTCGCGCTGGACGTCGCCACATGCGATGCTGCGGCAAGCCGGCTGGCAGATCGCAGATATCGATGGCATTAGTCGCGATCCCTGGACCTACCAAGCCTTTCTACAGGGATCAAAAGCGGAGCTCGGCATTGCGAAAGCCGGCTATGTGGAGACGCGGTGCGGGTGGTTCAGCGAAAGGAGCGCAGCGTATCTGGCCAGCGGGCGCCCAGTGCTCCATCAGGACACGGGCTTCCCGGATTGGCTGCCGTGCGGCAACGGGGTGTTTGCGTTTCGATCGCCTGAAGATGTAATCGATGCAGTTTCCCAAGTCGGCGCCGATTACGATGCCCACTGTCGCGCCGCCCGGGGTCTGGCCGAAGAGTTTTTTGCCGCAGATCGTGTTCTACCGCCGCTGATCGAAGCAGCCATGGCAGCATCGGCTCCGCGAAAAGGAGCTTCCGTGGACTCGATATGAGCAAACCTTCGATTATTCTCGGTATTGGCGGAGGTCTCGGTCACGATGCCAATGCAGCGCTTGTTGTAGATGGTCGATTGATCTCGGCCAGCCAGGAGGAGCGCTTTACTCGCATCGAACACGAATGGAACTTTCCCCGCCTGGCGATCCTCGACTGCCTCAACTCCGCCGGCTTGGAACCAGAACAGGTCGCGATCTGTGCGTTTGCCGAAAAGCCAGTGCAGAGCCTTATTTTCGATCAGGTCGCCCGGTCATTTTGGTGGCTTGATGATTATCAAGA
>Ga0193747_1000400_pt1 | contig 15235 bp, 11 predicted proteins | sample L1m2metaG_FD_143048 | JGI IMG/M metagenome (GOLD analysis project Ga0193747, IMG submission 143048) | Soil microbial communities from a riparian zone of the East river system, Colorado, United States - L1m2 | ecosystem: Environmental > Terrestrial > Soil > Riparian zone | place: USA: East River...
TCAAACCCGCAGTTGCCGACGAACTGCCCGGTAGAAGTGTGGGTGTCTGCGCGGTTGCAGAACCGATCAGGAAGGCGGCGGCGACAACCAAAGCCGACATCAAGAGCGCTCTCACCGAGTTTCCACCCCTCGTCATCGTTAGTGAAAGTGAAACGCGGTGGCGCGTACGGCTGGTTGCGGCTTTGAAGTCATAACCCCCCGACCGGGGAGGTTGCCTTGACCGCAGTCCTGAAGCCAATCACTCTTGTTGCGGAACCCGGAGGAATGCAGTTCCCGGGTCGCATTCGGTTACGGCATTTCAGGGAAGCGGACAGTACTCACCACCGAATAGGGGACTGGTGGAACTAAACGAAGCCTTTCGACGGATTGTTCTGCAGCACGTTCGACTCATCGCGTGCTTCGTGATCACGGGCCTCGCCGTGGGTGCGCTCGTGCATCGCGCCACAGGGAAGACCTTCACCACATCGGCGCGGCTGGCGCTTGACACGCAGGACCCGACGTCCCGGACCGAAGCGGCTGCGATAGCCGACATGGGCCAGGCGATCGCGACGAGCCCAGCGCAAATCCGAGCAGCGCTCAACCGCAGTCATGTCCGTCGAGATGTCGCAGGCGTCGCGCACCACGTCGCGGTCCGACCTTTGGGGACGTCGGGCGTCCTCGAGCTCTCGTATAGCGATCGGACCTCGCAGGGCGCGAAAACCGTGGCGGACGCACTGGCCGCTCAGCTGATCCGGACTCGCCTCGCGATCAGCAACGGCGAGCTCCAGCGGGCCATCTATGCAAGCGCTCGACAGATCGACGGGCTCAATCGCAAGATCGCCGAGCTCGACGTGAGGACCGGGTTCGACCCGGCGGCCGCTGCACAACGGGATCTCCTTGCACAACAGCGTTCGACGATCGAGAACGAGCGTGCAACTCTCGTTTCGAGCGCAGCGCTACGACCGAAGCCGTCGATCATCAGCAGGGCAGAGCTCCCCGCGCACGCGACTACTTCCGGCCTGATCCCGTACATGACACTTGGCGCGATCTTCGGCCTGATACTCGCTCTCGGCACCGCCGGCCTGGTGGAGATGATCCGACCCACAGTCGTCGGTGAGGACGCCCTCGCCCGGGAATTCGATGCGCCACTTCTGGGCAGGTTGTCGGGGGTACCCGGTCAGGCATCGCTGGTGGCGGACACGACTTCATTGGCAGACCGCATCAGGCTCGCCGGTGAAGGCTCCCAGGTACACGGTGTCTGGCTGGTCGGCGCAGGGCCTTCGGTCGACTTGAGGTCGCTCGCTGTCGCGCTCACACGTTCCGGCGATTCCAACGGCTCGTCCAGGGCTCCAAAGGCAGCCAACGACCTACGTGCGCGGGGCGTCACGATCGACGTATTCGATGTGCACACGTGGTCGCCGAACGGCGGAGGTGCCGGCGTGGTCCTTGTCTCGCCGCTCGCCCTCAAGAAGGAAGATCTCATCGAGACAAACCAACTCCTCGAGCTGAGCAGGTTGCCGGTCCTGGGTCTGATCACCTATGCCGGCGAACGCCCGCGGCGGCCGGGCCCACCCCCCGTCGACCCGATCGGCAAGGGTATGACGCAGCCTGTTCAGCAGAACGGCCCAGAGAAGGTCACTCGCTCGAGCTCGCAGTGAACGCGATGCGAGGGCGGCCGTCTGTGCTCGTTCTATGCCGGCCCTCCGGGTCGTGCGTCGCCTAGTTGCCTTTGGCGCAGGAGCTGTGCTGATCGGGTTCATGGTCGCCGCCCTCGGCGACGCGGCCGGCAAGCCCTTGGGCGGTCGTCCCTCGGCGCCGGCCGAGACTAGCAAGGCGCCACGGTACCGCTACATGATCGACTCGGGCTCGAGCGCGCCGCTCGTCGCATCCTACGGCTGGAACCTTCTCGACGTCAGCTCGAAATGGAGGGCCGACCGGCTCCCGGGCAGGACGCGCGGCCTGGTGTGGCTCGGCGATTACGACAATTCCACCTGCGCGTGGGAAGTCTCCGATAAGGAGCTTCGACGAGACGTACAGCAGATGGCTCGCGACCGAAAAGTCTTTGGGTTCTACATCTCCGACGAGCCCGATTCGAACGCGTGCCCGGCGGCGCCGGCACAGCATCGAGCACGCACGCGGCTCATACACGCCCTCAGTCCGGGCAAGCCGACGATCCTGGTCGTTGACTCGAATTCGGGTCGAGCGACTCTCGAGCAGATCCCGAAATGGGCAGGCGCGGCCGACATTCTCGGGCTCGATCCGTATCCCTGCTACCGGGGCAAGCGGTGTCACTTCGACTGGATTGGCAGGGTCATCACGGCCGCCAACAAGGCGCGAGTGTCGTATTGGGGAGTGGTGCAGGCCTTCGCCGACTCGACCTGGCGCTGGCCGACGAACGGCGAGGAACGGCACATGCTCTTGCAATGGGCAGCGTCGAGGCAGTCCGGCTACATGACTTTCAGCTGGAGGTGGGACGGCCATACCCTCAAGGAGCGGCGAGGCTTGCTCGGCGTCTTCAAGCGCTTCAACCGATCCGCGCCCGGCATGCGGTCCGCAGGGCGAACAACGAGACTACGACCACGGCGGACCCTAGGCGGCACGGCCACGGAGCTGCATTACGCCTACGCTGGTCCCACCTCGGTGAAGTTCGACTGGACGGGAACGGCTCGCTCCCTTCGCTACGGGCCGACCATGCGCTTTGGATCGGTCGTTCCCGCCCGCCACCCGAGGATCACGCCCTTTTCGTCGAAGGGGCCATTCTGGCAGGCGACGATCACTGGATTGCGGCCCGGGAAACGGTATCGCTATGCCGTGGGCCGAGTGAAGTCCGCATTTTCGACCCCGCCGGTAGGCCGGTTTCGGTTCGACGTCGAAGCCGACGTCGGGGCATCCAGTGACTACGGCGCCGTCAGCGCGACCCAGAAACAGATTGCCGCGGACAAACCGGCCTTCGTGATCCTCGCCGGGGACCTCACGTATGGAAACGATCACGGCCAGCAGGCCGTCGACAGGCATTTCAACGACGTGATGGCCTGGAGTCGCCGTGCCGCATACATGGCCGCCTGGCAATCACGAATGGGACGAGTCGACGGACGACCTCCGAAACTACAAAGGGCGAATCGGAATCCCACACGCGCACGCGTCTCCTGGCGCACCGCATGAAGGGTGCTGCGGCGCGGATTGGGGCTGGTTCGACGCCGGCGGCGTGCGGTTCATCTCCTATCCGGAGCCCTACACCAATGCTGCGTGGACCAACTGGCAAGGGAAGGCGGCGCGGCTGATGGCGGCCGCCCAACGCGATCCTCGGATCCACTTCGTCGTGACCTTCGGCCATCGACCCGCCTACTCCACCGGGCACCACCCCGGCGACAAGTTGCTCGCTTCGATCATGGACGCCCTCGGAGACCGCCATTCGAAGTACGTCTTGAATCTGAACGGCCACTCTCACGACTACGAGCGTTTCGTGCCGATCCACCATGTTGCGCACATCACGGCCGGCGGCGGCGGCTCGAGTCTGGAAGCGTGGTCGCGTGGCCGGGACTCTCGTACAGCCTTCCGCGCTCTGCACCTGGAGCATTTGCGAGTCGACGTAAGCGCCAGCAGGATGCGGATCGAGGCTTTCTGCGGGCCGCCCTCCTCCGGCCAGGACCTCAACTGTCGGCTGGGAACGGTGATCGACTCGTACACGATCCACACGCCGCGCCGAGCGCGGGCGAAGGCGAGAGACGACTGACCGTGGCAGACGGCTCGATGTCCTACTGGAGTGGTCGCCGCGTGCTGGTCACCGGCGCCGGGGGTTTCATCGGTAGCCACGTTTGTGAGTTGCTCGCCGGCGCCGGGGCGACCGTCCGTGCGTTTGTTCGCTACAACTCTCGAAACGACTACGGGTGTCTCGAGTTCTGCGAGCCGGAGATGAGGGAGGAGCTCGAGATCTTCACGGGTGACCTCGCAAACCCCGAGGCGGTCGCCGGAGCGGTTGCCGGGTCCGACGTTGTTCTCCATCTCGGCGCGCTCATCCCGATTCCCTACTCATACCGGCACCCGAGGGAGTTCGTAACAGCCAACTTGGAGGGAACCCTCAACGTGCTCGAAGCGGTGCGTCGGCTGGAGGTTTCGCGGATCGTCCAGACTTCGACTAGCGAGGTATACGGAACGGCGATGAGTGTTCCGATTCCGGAGCACCATCCACTCCACCCCCAGTCGCCGTACGCCGCGTCCAAGGTCGGCGCGGATCAGCTGGCGCTCTCGTACGGGAGATCGTTCGAGACGCCGGTCGTCGTTGCCCGTCCCTTCAATACTTTCGGTCCGCGCCAGTCGGCTCGGGCGGTGATTCCGACAATCATCACGCAGGCGCTCTCACGCGAGGCGATCGAGCTCGGGTCCACCTTGCCCACCCGTGACTTCGTCTACGTGGAAGACACCGCGCGCGGGATCATCCGTTGCGCAGAGGTCGACGATGCCCTGGGTGAGGTGATCAATCTCGGCACGGGAGTGGAAGTTTCGATCGGTGGGATCGTCGAGCGGGTGCTGGCGCTCGTCGATCGCGAGCTGCCTGTGCTCGTCGCCGAGGATCGACTTCGGCCACCCCACAGCGAGGTCGAGCGGTTGATCGCCGACCGCAGCAAGGCACGCGCGATGCTCGGCTGGGAGCCTGCCATCGATTTCGACGATGGGCTTCGTCGCACGATTGAGTGGCTCCGCGGCTCGCTCGCCGTGTACAAACCGAGCATCTACAACGTCTGACCGACCGGCCCTGCGAACTGGTGTCCGCAGGGCCGTCCGCCTACCTGCTAGGGGGAAGCGATGAAGGCGTCGTCCGCGTAAAAGACGGTGCCGGGCGCAGCTTTCGCGACGTAGGCGTTGAAATCCAGCGTGGAGGCACCGGGCGCAGCAACGGTGTGCGTCACCGAGACCTGTTGCCACGACGTCGTCAGGGCCAGGTGTACGCTCGTCGTCCCCACCAACGTCGAACCGTTGTACTCCCGGAACCTGAGCGTGATGATCGCGCCGGGCGTGTCCGCGCGAACCCAGATGCCGCCTACATAATCGCCGGGCAAGGTCGTCTTCACCCAGTTCGGTGAGTCGTTGAGGTCGGCCGTGCTGGCCGTCGTGCCGGTGTTCATGACCTGAGCAGCCCAGCCGCCAGAGTGGCTTCCCGCTACTCGTGTGAGGACGATGTTGGCGTCCGAGCCGGAGGTGTTCCAGCCGGACAGATCCGTCTCGAAGCCCGGGTTCTTCACCAGGTTCGCCGCAGCGGTGACAGTGACTTGAGAGCTGGCGCTCGACGACTGGCCGGCCGTGTCCGTCACCGTCACGGTGACGGTGTAGGTGCCCGCAGCTGGGTAGCTGTGGCCCGCGCTCGCTCCTGCCTGCGGGCCGACCGTTGCCGAGCCGTCGCCGAAGTCGAAGCTGTAGCTGGCGATCGGGGTGGCGTCCGTGTCGCTGGAGCCGGATGCATCGGCCGTGACCGCAAGCGGCGCAGGGCCCGAGGACGGACTGACCGTCAGCGACGCGGACGGGGGCGCGTCGAGGGAGCTCGGCTGGAACTCGAATGCACCGGCGTCGTCATAGGTGCGAGGGCCGGCACCCGTGTTTGGCGTAGCAGGGTCGTCGACCCGAGGATGACCCTCGGCGTCCTGGGCGGGCTGCCCGCTCGTGCCTGAATCTGCGTAGTCGATCGCGGGGGAGCCGGCGGCGAGGTGGAAGTCGCGGGCGCCGATGTCGCGCCACTTCGGGTCGGCGTTGAGGCCGTGGCTCATCTGCCCGCTTGCCGCCTGGTAGGCGGCCAGCGTCTTGTAGCTGACCGAGTTCCAGATCAAGAGCGTGTCCGGTGTCGTCAGGCAGACGATGTTGTAATCCACGGTCGTACCAGCCGTCGACCCGCTCTCGACGCGGATGTCGCTGTGTGTCCGCGGGCTCTTGATTCCGTTGTCGGCGCTGATGTTGTTCCAGATCGTGCCGCCTGTTGAATTGCCCTCGAGGTTGATCCCGGCGGTCACGTTCTTGTAGACGGTGTTGCCGATGATTCGCTGGCCGGTGGTGCGCAAGTCGTCGATTCCGTGGTCGCCGTTGTTGTACGAAACGTTGTTGTAAATCAGGGTGTCGTTCGCGCCTGAATACGACTCGATGCCGGAGTCCTCGTTGTCGTGCGTGATGTTGTTGTCGACGACGTTCGCGGTCGACGCATAGATTCGGATGCCCGGCGCCGCACGCTCGAACCCGCGGGCGTTCCTGAATGTTTCGTTCCCCCGCACCTCGTTTCGCGTCGATCCACCGACCACCATGATTCCGGCGTAGCTGTTGTCGTGGCTCTTGTTCCCCACGATCAGGGAATCGGTTGAGTTGTTGAGCCGAATTCCTCCTCGGGTCATTCCGCTCGCCTGGAAGCCGGCATAGCTCACGTTGTTGTTCGAGATCGTGATGAACGACGAGTTCGACACGTTGATTCCGTAGTCGGGGGTATTCGTTACCGTGAACCCGTCGACCGTGATCCAGTTCCTGCCGGAGATCACGAACCCATTCGTCCCACCTGTCACGGTTACGGTCTCGCCGGGCGCGGCCCTGAGGGCGATCGGCGCGGTCGCCGTCCCGGACTTCGAGACCGTCACCTTCTCGGAGTACGTACCCCCTGCTACCTGCACCGTCTGCCCTTGGGCGACTTTCGCGACGGCCGCGCCGATCGTGCAGAACGGTGCGCCTTCCGCGCCGGTCCCGGAGTTCGAGCAGCTAGGACTCGAGCCGTCGACGTAGAGCGTCGTCGGAGACGCGCCGAGCGCGGGCGAAATCGAGGTCAGGACCAGCGCAACCGCCACAGCGCAGAGTCCGAGCGCTGCCGACCGCGGGCGAAGACGAAACCGACGCAGCATGGGCGGTCTTCATTGTCGAACATCGCCTCCAGAACGTGACCTCCACGTTCGGGGGGTCTTCCGCCAAGCCCGTTGACACGCTCGGCGGAGCGGCCGACCATGGACGCACCCTCAGTTGCGACCGGGTAGAAGAGCCGAGAAAGGGGAGAGAGGGGTTCTGTGATTGCCATTTCGCGCACCGCGCCACGCGCGCAAAGCGTGAGCGCGAACCGCTTGATCGACATCGCCGTCGCCGGCGCGTTCTTACTCGTCTTAATGCCCCTGTTGCTCGTTATGGCCGCCGCAATTCGGATCGACAGTCGGGGGCCGATTTTTTTCCGCTGCCGCCGGGTCGGTTTTCGGGGCGCCGAGCTGCAGATGCTGAAGTTTCGGAAGATGCGCGACGGCGCGCCCGGCGATGCCGTGACGCTCAGCACCGATGAGCGGTTTACCTCGGTTGGGCGCGTTCTCGCCAGGACGAAGCTCGATGAGCTACCCCAGTTATGGAACGTCCTCAAGGGTGAGATGACCCTCGTCGGCCCGCGGCCGGAAGATCCACAATTCGTCGCGCTCCGCAGCGACGACTACGCAACCATTCTGACGGTGAAGCCGGGGATGACCGGCTTCTGTCAGCTCGCCTTCGCCAAGGAGGGCGACCTCCTCGACCGCGAGGACCGGATCCGGGACTACGTCGAACGGCTGTTTCCGCAAAAGGTGGCGCTCGACCTGCTGTATGTCAACCGGCGCTCGCTGTTGCTCGATCTGCGCATTCTCGCCTGGACGTCAGCCGCCGTGCTTGGAAGGCGCGACATCGCCGTGGACCGCAGCACCGGCGCGCTGGGAGTTCGGCGACCACGTCGCGAGAAGGCGGCCGTTTCAGTGCCTGCCGGAGGGGTTGGGCTGGAGCAGTGACCGAAGGCGTCTTGGACTTGCGCGACGACCTCGCCGCCCGTGCTCGCCGGCGACGCCGCCCGAAGGCGGTTGTCCTCGCGGGCGGAAAGGGCACGCGGCTCGCTCCGTACACGTCGGTGCTACCGAAGCCGCTGATGCCGATCGGCGACCGCTCGATTCTCGAGCTGGTTCTCGGGCAGTTCGCCGCCTGCGGGATCACCGACGTCACCCTCTGCGTCGGGCACCTCTCACATCTGATCCAAGCCGTGCTCGACAACCGCCCCGACGACGGTGTCGAGATCAAATTCGTGCGTGAGGACGAACCTCTGGGCACGGCCGCGCCGCTAAGGCTCGTCGAGGGGTTGGACCAGACCTTCGTCGCGATGAACGGAGACGTCCTGACGACACTCCCCTACGACGGGTTCATTCGGCACCACCGCCGCAACCGCAACATCGTGACGATCGCGACGCGAGAACGCACGACGCAGATCGATTACGGCGTCCTCTATCTCGGCGGGAACGGCCGGCGGAATCAGGTCGCGTCGTACGACGAGAAGCCGCAGATGACCGCGACCGTGAGCATGGGCATCTACGCCGTCGAGCCGGAGGCCCTGGCCTACATCCCCCGGCGCGGCCGCTTCGACTTCCCGGATCTCGTGAAAGCCCTTCTGCGGGCGGGAGAGAAGGTCGGCGTCTATCGGCACGACGGGCTCTGGTTCGATATCGGCCGCCGAGACGACTACGAAGAGGCCGTCGCGGCCTGGGTCGAGACGCCGACGCCTGCGCTGGCGGTAAGGGCCGTTTCCTCCGCGGCTTCACAGGGGGCCTGAACCGTGGCGACCCGAAGCGTCGAGAGCAGTTTGCGAACGACTGCCCGGACGGTAGCCGCTCCGCCCGTGGAGCCCGCCTGGAGCGTGCCGCTTTCGGACGTCCTCGTGGACGAGGAGATCGAGTATGCCGTCACGCAGACTCTCCGCTCGGGCTGGTGGAGCTCAGGCCCGCGGGTCGCTGAGCTCGAACACGAGTTCGCCCGTTTCTCCGGGGCGCGTCACGCCTTGGCGGTAGCCAACGGCACGGCGGCGCTACACCTCGCGCTGCTCGCCTCTGGCTGCGGCGCGGGAGATGAGGTGCTCGTGCCCTCGCTCAACTTCGTAGCGGCGGCGAACACGATCGTTCATACGGGCGCTACGCCCGTGTTCTGCGACATCTGCGGCGGAGACGACCTCAATGTCAGCCCCGAGGATCTCGAGGCCGCGATCGGCCCTCGGACGCGTGCTGTCGTCGTCATGCACTACGGCGGACACCCGTGTCGGATGGACGCGATCCTCGAGCTCGCAGCGGAACACGAGCTTGCGGTCATCGAGGATGCGGCGCACGGGCCGGGAGCACGGTGGCGAGAGCAGATGTGCGGGACGATCGGCGACGTCGGCTGCTTCAGCTTCTTCTCGAACAAGAACCTGCCGATCGGCGAGGGCGGAATGGTCGTCACCGATGACGACGCACTCGCGGAGACGGCGCGCCTGCTGCGCTCGCACGGAATGACGACGCTCACATGGGATCGGCATCGCGGGCACGCCTCGAGCTACGAGGTCGTCATGCCAGGTTTCAACTACCGACTGGACGAGCTCCGCGCGACGATCGCGCTTGTGCAGCTCGGCCGCCTCGAGCGGCAAAACGCAGAGCGCGCCCGGATCGTCGAGCTCTACCGGGCTGCACTCGACGGAACGAACGGCCTGTCCATGCCGTTCGCACCGTTCCCCGACGTCACGCCCGCTCATCACCTGGCCGTGCTACTGCTGCCAGAGGGTTGTGAGCGGGGGCGGTTCCGCGCCTCCCTCGTGGAGCGGGGAATCCAGACGAGCGTCCATTACCCGCCGATTCACCGCTTCCGGGCCTATCGGGAGTTCGCGAAACGTCGGGTGCTGCCACGGACAGAAGCCGTCGGCGAACGGCTCGTGACCCTTCCGCTCTTCCCACACATGTCGAACGACCAAGTGTGGGCCGTGACCGACGCGGTGGCGTCCGCGACTGAGGGCGTGACATGAGCTCCGTCGGTCTCGCGGGAACTCGGGGCGTAGTTCGCCCGGCCAAGCCGAGGGCGGCCCTGCGGCTGGGGGATCGCCTGAATGTGCTCGACCGGGCGCGCACGCCCGTCGTGTTCGCCGCGGCCGCGGTGGCACTGCTCCCGCTGCTCCGCCCGGGCGGCCCGGGAGCCACGGCTCCAGTCGATCTCCTCATCGCGTTCGCGCTCGCCGCTTGCATCTTCTGGGGTGTCAGCAGCGAGGAGCGTTGGTATTTCCCCTACGCCTTCGCGATGCTTCTGTTCCTCGGGGGTGGAGTGATTGGGGGTCTTGCCGGCCCGGTGCCTGGTGCCGGAATCAAGGCATTGATCCAGGACGCGGTCTTGCTCAGCTGGTGCTGGGCGGTCATGAACATCTGCACCTCGACCAGCAGCATGAGGATTCTCCTCCGAACGTGGGCCTACAGCTCGATCGTCTGGGCGACCTTGCTCTTCCTAGGCCTCGCAACCGGAACGACCGCACTCACGGGGCGAACGTCCCAGGAAGCCGGCAGGACGATGCTCACGTTCGGGAGTCCGAACGTGGCTGCGAACTACCTGTTCATCTCGGTGATGGTGATCTGGGCGACGGGTCACCCGCGGCGTCGGCTATTCCGGTTCGCCGCGTACGGCCTCCTTGTCGCCGCTCTCATTTCGACCGGCTCCAACAGCGGGATCCTCTCGCTCCTGATCGGCGTCTCGATCGCCGCACTCCTCGGCGCCTATCGGCGGGCGGGCACGATCGCGACCGTTACGACGCTCTGTTTTCTGTTGCTCGGCGGATACGCGATCGTGGCCAACCTCAATGTCAAGAGCATCCAGGACAGGGCTCACTACAGCCGCTATGCCTTTATTCGTGACGGCATCGGCCGCCAGGAGGAGAGCGTCGCTCAACGGGGCTCGATTCTGCACGAGAGCATCCACCTGTACCAAAAGGGAGGCCCGCTCGGCACCGGGCCGGTTTCGACGAAACCCCGGCTCCAAGCGGAGCAGGCCCCGTTTGTCAAGGAGGCGCATGACGACTACCTCGCCGCCCTGAACGAGCGGGGGGTACTGGGCTTTCTAGGTCTCGCGCTTCTGCTCGGGGGCGTGATGCTCAGGGCGCTTTCGCTTCTCAAGAAACCCGTGGCTGCACGCAAGCTTCCGATGGATCTCGTTCGAGCAAACGCACTCGTCGGCGCGATCGCCGGAACGCTGGTCGCAATGGCGCTTTCCGAGCTTCTCCACGATCGACATGTCTGGACACTCTTCGCGCTCGTGGCGGCGCTGGCCCTGCGGCGGAGGCAATGGCCAAGCTCAGAACCCTCGTAAGGCGTCGCAATAACGTCCTCGGCGCGAACATTGCGGCGCGGATCGCCGCGCTCGTCTCGTTGTCGGTCGCAACGCTCTTGGTTGCACGGACCACCGGCCCAGCAGGCGTCGGGGTCTACGCGCTGTTGCGGGTGCTTCCGGGCCTGGCAGGGGTCGTTCTCTCCGCAGGTTTGCCGAGCGCCACGACCTACTTCCTGGCCGGGCCGGAGCGAGAGAACAAGAGGCTGCCTCTGACGCTGGTCGCAATGGCTCTCGCGGGCGGCTTGCTGGGAACGGGGCTCTGGGCACTCGGGGCGCCGCTACTGCATGCCACGCTTTTCCCGCGGCTTTCGCTCGCTCTCATCCTCCTCGCCGGTGTCACCGTCCTGACGCAGCTCATCGTCGCAACCGCGAAGTCATGTTCGCAGGGGACGGACGACCTCCCCGGGGCGAACCGGGTCATCGTCAACGAGGAGTTCATGTTCCTGCCCGCCTACGGAGCGCTATGGGCACTCGGTGTGCACGGCTACGCGGCGTCGATCTGGAGTCTTCTCTTTGCGGATGTCGTCACTGCCGTCTTCGCCGCGAGACGCCTTGCCAGGAGAGGATTCTTCCGCGAGGCCGCTCGACCCTCCATCGACCTTGCAAGGCGGATCGCCGACTACGGTCTGCGGGCCCAGGTCGGAGGCATTCTGACTCTCCTCAACCTGAGGCTGGACTTTCTTCTGATCAGCGTGTTGACGGGGCCGGCAGTGCTCGGTGTGTACGCAGTCGCCTCGAAGTTCGCGGAGCTCGTGAAGATACCGCCGCTCGCGCTGACCTACGTTCTGTACCCCAAGTACGCCCGGGACGACCAGCAGACCGCGGCCGCGAAGGCTCGCAAGCTGCTTCCCAGAGCGGGGTTGCTCGCGGCAGGAGCGATCGTGCCTGTCTGGTTCGCCGCGACGTTCCTGATCCCGGTGCTCTACGGGTCTGACTTCAGGGGCGCGATCACTCCTGCTCACATAATCCTGCTTGGGCTTGCGCCCCAAGGGATCGCCGCGGTGATCACCGCCTTCCTGTATGGGGTTGGGCGACCGGGCCTGAACTCGTTGGGGATGGCCGTCGGACTGGCCGCGACGGTCGTCCTCGATCTCCTCCTGATTCCGCGTTTCGGAGCGGTCGGCGCGGCAAGCGCCTCCGCCGTTGCCTATACGTCGAGCACGCTTGCTCTGGCTTGGCTCTTTGTCTGGGTCAACCGGCCGGCCCGCACGGCGGAGTGGCGAGATGGGAAAAGCCTTTCCGGAGCAGACGCGTGAATGGGGCGACTCGAAGCCTCGTCACCGGCGCAGCCGGCTTCATCGGGTCTCACCTAGCCGAGACGCTTCGTTCTCGAGGAGATGATGTCGTTGCGATTGACTCCTTCACGGACTACTACGATCCGGAACGGAAGCGCGAGAACGCTCGAGACCTTGACGTGCTCGATTTCGATCTCGAGACGGGTGACCTCGACGTACTGATCGGAGCGGTCGACCGCGTCTTCCATCTTGCGGGTCAACCCGGGGTCAGAGCGAGCTTCGGCGCGGGCTTCGAGCTCTACGTCCGGCGCAACGTCTTGGCCACGGCGCGACTGTTCGAAGCCGCCGCGCGCAGCGGCGTTCGTGTGACTTACGCGTCTTCGTCCTCGATCTACGGTGACGCCGAGGCCTTTCCGACGCCGGAGGACGTGCAGCCTCGACCGATCTCGCCGTACGGCATCACGAAGCTGTGCTGTGAGCACCTCGCGTACGCGCACGCCCGTGCGGGCCTCGATGCCGTGGGACTTCGGTACTTCACCGTTTACGGCCCGCGACAGCGTCCCGACATGGCGTTTACGACGATGCTCGAAGCGCTTGCCTCCGGAAGCACGTTTCCCCTTTATGGGGACGGGTCTGCGTCGCGCAGTTTCACCTACGTGGACGATGCGGTATCCGGCACGATCGCAGCGATGGAGCGCGGCGAGGCCGGCTTGATCTACAACATTGGCGGCGGCGAGGAGGCGTCGATGATCGACGTCTTCGAGCTCGCCCGCCGCGTCTCTGGCCGAACGCTGCGTATCGAACGCCTCGTCGCTGCTGCCGGAGACGTGCGGCGCACCCGAGCCGACGGTACGCGAGCCTCTGCGCACCTCGGCTGGGTGGCTTCGACGCCACTTGCCGAGGGACTCGCGGAGCATTGGAGATGGGTAGCCGATCGGGTTGGGATGAGCGGGCGGGTCGTCATCCAACACGAGGTGCCGCTGACCGCCCACGCTCGATGATGTCGATGCGCGCCAAGGAGGACATCTGGCTCGTGGGCAGCGACGACATCCGGCTGCGGATTCCCTATCTCGTCGAGCTGCGCCGTCGCGGGTTTGACGTGACGATGGTGGGTTCCGAACCGCCCGATCCGTTTCGGGCACATGAGATCCCGTACCACCGGTACTCGCTCTCGCGCGCATTGAACCCTCTGGCGGATTGGCGAGCCTATCGAGAGCTTCTCGCGCTATTCCGCAATCATCGGCCCTCGGTCGTGCACGCCTTCGACACCAAGCCCGGGATCCTCGCTTCGTTCGCCGCACGAAGGGCCGGTGTGCCAGTACGCGTCCGAACGTTGACCGGAATGGGATACGTGTTCTCGAGCCGCTCGCCCCTTGCTTTGCTTCTTCGCCCAGTCGACCACCTGATGCAGGCGGTCGCGTCGCGGGTTGCCTCTCTAACCGTCTTCCAGAACCGCGACGACCAGGCTTACTTTCTCCGTCATAGGCTGGCGCGGGCGGACGCGTCCGAGTTAGTGCCGGGCTCGGGGATCGACGTTGAGCTCCTGCGGAGCCAAAGACCCTCAGCCGAGGCGCTCGCAGCTCTGCGCCGCGAGCTTGGCATCGATGGCGAGGTCGTCGTGACGATGGTCTCGCGCCTGGTGCGGACCAAGGGAGTCGCGGAGTACTGCGCCGCCGCGGGAGCCATTCGGCGTGAGCGCGCGGACTGTACGTTCCTGCTCGTCGGACCGGTGACCTCCGAGGGTTGGCAAGCAGTTCCGCAAAGCGAGGTCGAAGGGAACCCGAACGTGCGTTGGCTTGGGCCACGGCCGGACATTCCGGCTCTCCTTGCGATCAGCGATGTGTTTGCCCTTCCGACGTTCTATCGGGAAGGAATACCTCGGGCGCTGCTCGAGGCCGGGGCGATGGGGTTGCCGCTGATCACGACCGACATGCCGGGCTGCCGTGACGTCGTTAGAGACGGGTGGAACGGGATCCTCGTTCCTCCACGGAACGCGCAAGCTTTGACGCTCGGTCTGTTGGCTCTGCTCGATGCAGAACCAGACACACTCAGGCAGATGGGAGCAAATAGCCGGGCACACGTCGAGCAGCACTTCACGCTCGACCTGGTTGCCGACGCATACGCCGAGGTCTACAGACGGGCTCTCGACCGCGCGGGTAGCAGAGCGGCATTGCTGGCGCCGGTGTAAGGCGGACTACTCCGCCAGCGATGCCAACTCGTCGACCAGGGCAGCGACGTCCGCTTCAAGTTGGCCTGCCCCACCGTTGCGGACTCTCCGCAGCAACGGGCCGGAGGTCTCCCCGCCGAGGCCCACGTTCTCCGACAGAAGCTCGTTGAGCAGGTCGGCACCGCGCACAAGGGCTGCTTGACGTTCGGCGCCTTCCATCCGGTCGAGACGTCCCGCGCGTGCCTTTCTCGACGCCAGGCGCGCCTGGATCAGTCCGAGCGGCGCCTCCACGACCACAACGACGTCGGGCAGCGGCACCGCCGAGGGCGGACCTATGAGAAAGGTGGACGAGTAGTCACGTATGACGCGTTCGCCTCCGGCGAAGCCGATCGACCACAGAAGCTGGTAGATCCCCTCGTCCAGCAACTCGACTACCGGCCGGGTTCGAGCGCGCCGCAGAAGACCAACGAGGAAGAGCCAGTTGTACAGGAGCCTCAGGACGTCCACACGGCTTTGCTGGCCACTTCCGATCAGGGCCCGCCCGACTCTCGCGGCGCGCCTCGGACGGCCCAGGGCCTCCACTGCGCAGATGCCAGACTTATAGAGCACGCGCCGCGACCTACCGAGCTCATGGTTGATGCGCAGAGCCGAGGATCGAGCCGGGGTACCGATCGCAGCGAGGCGTGCGGCGACAAGCCGGGTAGCGTGAGACTTGCCGACACCTGGC